>Ga0172378_10000668_pt1 | contig 30443 bp, 28 predicted proteins | sample GrowelOW332metaG_FD_119755 | JGI IMG/M metagenome (GOLD analysis project Ga0172378, IMG submission 119755) | Groundwater microbial communities from an aquifer near a municipal landfill in Southern Ontario, Canada - Pumphouse #3_1 metaG | ecosystem: Environmental > Aquatic > Deep subsurface >...
CCATTGCTGTATTTTATGGTGATAGTAAGCACATTTGTGCCTTCCACACCCTCGTTTAAATATTCCTGAGGCTCAAGCCCTAATACATATTGATAAAGGTCACGCATAGAATCTGTGCTAACGGTTGTGCCATCGTAAGACACTGTCAGCACATCATTATCATCTTCATCCTTAGTGGAAACCAAATCAAATGTGATATCCTGACCATCAGATGTGAATTGCATGGATGAAACTGTGACAATATTGTCTAGAAATAAAAAACTGCTGTAGTATTCTGATGACGACAGAGAAACGTATGCCATGCTGGTTGTTGCAACCATGTAAATAGGTGATTTTCCAGCAACTGTAACATAATAGTAGCCATCTTTTTCAGAACCAACTATTAGCTTTTCTGTCTTTTCTCCAACTTTCATAGTTATAACTGCCATTGGGTTGTTGAAGCCATATTGTGCCAGTTCTTCAGCTGTTTGAGAATAGGAGACAACAGAAGATGCAGAAAGTCCACTTGAGAATAGAGTTAAATAATCAGCCAACTTCTGATCGTCAGCATAACGTACTACGGGTTTTGTAACTTTGAACGGAATGACAGACTCAGTGTCAGGATTTGGCTCAATTCGTATTTCACTTTCATATTGAGTACCTGAAAGAGTTATATAATCAAATGAACTGAGCTTGCTATCGGTAAAATATGAAGCATTTGCATCAGTCTGCTCAATAGCAGCCACCATTTTTGTGTTGGCAAAACTTATAGTTCCAACTTCATAAGAGCTTAAATTAGAAGATGTGACTATATAAATATTTCCGTCTCCGGGTACAGTCGTATTGATTTTGCTGCTTATGTCATCTGTAGCGTCTGAAGTAACTTCAATACGAACATAATTTCCTGATGAATCAGGAGTTTTATCACCAATTGAAATTGTATAACTGTATTCATAATCGCTCTTACATTTAACAGTTATAACAGTTGTCGGAGTGTCCAAGCCATAATCAAGGCTTTTATCTTCCATCAGCTTAAAGGCTGTTAGTGAGATACATTTATTAACATAGCTTGAAATTAGTGATGAATTTACAACATTTTCATCAAGTCCCGTTACAAACCATGCTTTACTTGTAGTCACTTCAGAAGATGTCTCCGATGTGCTCGAAGATGCGACGGTTTCCACATTTCTGGAATACAAATCAAAGCTGTCAACACTGTTTTTAACCGACACAGACTCAACACTTTCAGCATCTGCGGCAATTACTGGTATACTGAACACACTTGAAGAAGATGTATCCCCCGATGAAGTTTCACTAGCATCCTTTGGAATAAATCTTGTTATTGCAAAAATTGAACCTACAAGAGCCAAAACAACAACAACAGAAACAATGACCCTTGTAATTCGCTTTTTACCGGAATCAATCACAACGGTTTTGCTATTGTAGTTTCTGTCAGTTGTAAAAATTGTTGACTCTTTATCAATATACGGAGCTTTTGTAGGCTTAGAAAGTGTTGAAACCTCTTCGCTTAAATCATCTATTTCAGAAGTTATGTTGCTTTCATCTCCCAAGCCTAAATTCTCATTACCTAAGGAATTATTTTTTTCATTCTGTTTGGAAGTGTTAAGTTTCTCTTTTGGAGTATCGCTCATCTGTTTTTCCTCCTGACCCAGACAGTGATACCCACAACAATTAAGGTTATAGGGAAAATGAATACAAATATAATCATTATAAAGGTTGATGATGCCTTTGATATTTTATCAGAAAAACTTTGATTAGTAATTGATTTATCTACAAAAGAAATGTCGCTTGCATCACGTCCGTTAATAGCATTAATAAGTGCAACTGATAAATCAAGATTCCCAACACTTGAATATTGTGTCCACGTTGAACCAATAAAATCTACGCTCGAAAAAGCCACAACACAGCTTGTCAATTTGTTGTTATCATCGTCATAAGACGTTTCTGCACAAAGCAAAGCGGTTGGGTAGGATTGCTTAGTGTCAGAGCTTGAAGGTGTCCAGTCCGTTCCGCTGTCTGATGGTTTTATAACGGTTGTGTCACTGCTGCTCATCAAAACAGAAGTAGAGCGATTTTTAAAACTTTCAAAAGCAACACTCATGGGAGCGTTATTACCGCAAATATAAATAGATTTTGCATCATTTACAGACGCTGTATAATCTGTTTGTTTGTTAGTAAGACCAATGTTAGTGCTTTCGTCGGGCATATGGTTGTTTTCATTGGTTTCATAGAGTGTTCCATCAAGATAATTAATTCCCCATTCAGACAGGAATTCCTCAAGATTTGGAAGTTCTTTGTTAATGGTGCTTGGAAAGTAAAGCAGCGTTTTGCCTTTTTTTCCGTCATTATTCAGGAATGAATCCAATACTTCTAACTCCGCATCGCTAAAATCCGACGAAGGTGCAGCAATTATAATGCCATCCAACTCACTTGGAATTGAGCTTAGCGTGAGTGTTGAAATTTCCTCAATTTCATAATTGTTACTTTTAAGAGTAGTTGTAAGATCAGAAATAGCTGATGCATTACAATACATGGTAGGAATACCAAGCATTGTTGTCTTGTCTGATGTTACAGAGTAAATTGCCGATGTTAAAGCAGTTTCAAGCTTAGAACCGGAAACAGTATATGTTCCATATCCATAAGCTGCATATCCTGATTCATCACTAAGAGTATAGGTATCTGAAAATGAAACAACTTTGGTTCGTGTAGTTGGAACTCCATTGACATCAAAGGTGCTTTCAACCAAAATGTCACCAAGACCTATGCTGCTGCTATCTGAGTATTTTGAAAGTGTATCAGAGAAATCCGGAGTTGTGGTGTCGGCAAATTCAACCGAAATTTTGTTATTAAACTTAGGATATTGGTTAATCAAATCAGCCGTTTGTTTAAAGTATTTTCCGGTGGAATCTTGTGCTTTATATGTCTCTGATGCATAGGATGTAAAATAATCACCTGAGTATTCATCTTCGGTGCAACAAACAATGACTTTAACATCACGTGTAATATTTCTAAGATACTCCGCGTTTTCATCACTAATAGAATTGGAACTGTCTGTTGTAAGGTCAATTTGTAAAGGGAACCGATCTGCCAAGGCAGTTGCAAGAACATTAAATATTATAACACCTGCTATAAAAACAGCTGTTATAGCTGTTGTATATGCTCCACGCTTCAAAGCATAGGCGCTTTTCAGCTTTCTATGACTGAGCTTAAAAGCAGCCTTTTTTTTCTTTTTGAGCTCTTTTTTAGAAAGAACACGATTTGCGTTTTTTTCATCGTCCTCTTCATATTCGCTTTTGTCATATTCTTTATCATCAAATTCATCTATTAACTCTGACTCTTGATCCTCAAATAATTCTTCCGTATTTTGAGTTGACTCAACATTTGCTTGGTCTTCATTCAGTTGATCTGTTGTTTGAGGCTGTTCGTTTTCTTCGTTTTTCATATCATTCGTCTCCTTCATTAAGCCCATCTTTTCTTCTCAAGCGAACGCACGGCAAGAAACAGAAAAATTGCCGCAACACTAACAAAGAAAATCAGGTTAGAATAATCAAACACACCGGATACAAAGGTATTATAACGACCACTGAATGAAATCCACTCAGCTGCTTTTGTAATTGCACTAATGTTAATCGTTGATGCTAAGGAATCCATCATTAAAATAAACATAGAAATAGCAAATGTACCGACAGCCGCAACCATTTGACTTTCAGTGAGTGCAGAAATGAATAGACCGATAGCAATTAGTGATCCACCTAAAAGCAGCATACCAACTACGTTCCCAATGAAAATCAACCAATTAAGCGACACATAAAATGAAAGTATAATTTGAAATATTAGAGTGTTTGCAAATCCTAAAGCAAAAACCGCTAATGCCGCAAAGAATTTTCCTAATATGATGGAGGATAGTTTTACGGGTGATGTAAGAAGCACTTGATCGACTTTTTGACGCCTGTCCTCACTCATAAGCCGCATTGTTAAAATAGGAACTATAAAAAGAGTGATAGCAAACATTTGGGAAAATACAAATGTTACATCCGGATATCCGTTACTGAACATATAAGAAAAATAAAATCCTGAAAAAACCAGGAAAACAGCCAACACGACATACCCTACAGGAGAAACGAAGTATGCTTTTAACTCTCGTTTAAAAATAGCCAGCATTATTTTTTAGCCTCCTTTGATGGTTTTATATTGCCTATATCAAAATCTTCATCTTTATCTGATTCGTCGGTGATACGAAGAAATATTTGCTCAAGGGAAAGCTCATTCGTATTAAGCCCCAGCAACGGCCAATTATGCTCAGCCAGACGCTGAAAAACATCTCGTCTTACATCGGCTGATTCGACAGGCTCTATATTAAAGTCATAAGAATCTTTTTCCTTTGAACCAAGGCAGGAGACGGTTGAAACGCCGTTTATTGATGACAGAAGTTTCAAAATATCTTTTGAAGGTCCCATAATTCGTGCATTTAGTGAATGGTCTTTCGAAAAATGCTTAGAAAGATTTTCGGCTGTATCATCAGCAATCAATTTCCCTTTGTTAATAACAATAACGCGCTCACAAACAGTCTGTATTTCAGACAGTATATGTGAACTTAGAATAATTGTATGAGTTTTGCCAAGGTGATTAATCAAGTTACGTATTTCAATAATTTGCTTAGGGTCAAGACCAACAGTAGGCTCATCCAATATTAGAACATCAGGGTTGCCGACCAAAGCTTGTGCAATGCCAACACGTTGACGGTAACCTTTAGACAGGTTCTTAATCAATCTGTCATACACATCTTCAATTTTAACAAGACGGCAAATTTCAAAAATATGAGGATGTTTTGGTAAATTTACTTTTTTTAGGTCGTAAATAAAACAAAGGTATTCCTTCACAGTCATGTCAAGATAAAGCGGAGGTTGTTCCGGTAAATATCCAATTCGCTTTTTTGCCTCATTGGGGCTTTCGAGAATGTCAAACCCATCAATTTTAACAGTTCCCACCGTTGGAGAAAGATAACCAGTCAATATGTTCATGATTGTGGATTTTCCAGCACCGTTTGGCCCTAGAAATCCAAGGATTTCACCGTCTTTCACGGTAAAGCTGACGTCTGAGACAGCAAGGTGATTTCCGTACCTTTTAGAAAGGTTCGTAACCTCTATCATATTTGTTTAACCTCCAACCAAAATTTTAACTAAACACCAAAAGTTATTATATCAATCAAATTCACATCAATTGTAAACGTTTTCTTAACAAAAGGTGTATTAAACATAAATTATACAACAATATTTGGCAATTATAAAGTCAAATCGTAAAATTGATTGACGAAACAGTAAATAAGTTATAAAATTAATGTTTAATACTGAAATTTGAGAGGAGATTGAAAATATGGCAGTGATAAAACCTTTTTCTGCACTTAGATTTACTGAAAAAGCAGGCCATATCCAAGAACTCTGTTGTCCGCCCTATGACATAATTAGCGAGGAGCAAAGACAACAGTTTTTGAAAACAAACCCAAATAATGTTATTCGACTGGAACTTCCAAAAGACGGGGAGGAGCCATATCAAACCGCCGGTGAAACTTTAAAACAGTGGATTAGTGAAGGCATTGTTGAGCTTGATGGGGCTGAATCGATATACATATACGAGGAAGCATTTGAGGTGCTCGGCAAGAAATATTTTTTTAAAGGGTTTATTTCACGCGTAAAACTTGAAGAGTTTTCAAAAGGAATTATTTTACCTCACGAACAGACACTTTCAAAAGCCAAAACCGATAGGTTCAACTTGATGTGCACAACGTCCTGCAACTTCAGCCAAATTTATTCATTATACATTGATGAATTGGGGGAGACTCCAAAACTGCTTGATGAAATGACAAAGTCCTTACCCACGAATGAATTTTGTGATGCTGACGGAGTAACACATCGCTTATGGATTTGCACCGACGTGGAAAAAATTTGCAAGCTAAGCTGCCAGTTTAACGACCGCAAGCTGTATATTGCAGATGGACACCACAGATATGAAACAGGAATAAACTATCGCAATCACATGAGAAAAACAACAGGAGCAAAAGAGGGTGATGACTGCGATTATATTATGATGATGTTGGTTGATATGCAAAACGACGGATTGGTTGTTTTCCCAACCCACAGAATTATAAAGAATATTGACAATTTTGATTCTGAGAATTTAATTAAGAAATGCCAAGAATATTTTGAATTAGAAAACTACCCCAACAAAGATGCTCTGATATCAAGGCTGGAAATCAGATATAACCAAGGCAAAAAATCATTTGGATATTTTGATGGCAAAAAGTACATTATGTTAACTCTGAAAATGGATACTGATGATGTTCCTCAACTGAAGTATTTGGATCCTTCTCTTCGCACACTTGATGTTTCGGTACTCCACACCTTGATACTTGAGAATTTGTTGGGCATTGACAAGGAAAACATGGCTAATCAAGTCAACCTTAAATATACTCGTGACGCCCAAGAAGCTGTTGATTCTGTGAATAATGGCTCTGCCAATTGTTGCTTCATTATTAATCCGACAAGAATCAGTGAAATCGCAGATGTTGCGGCGGCAGGTGAAAAGATGCCCCAGAAATCAACATATTTTTATCCGAAGCTCATCACCGGTTTAGTGATGAACAAAATAAAAAAATAATATCCCATAAAAAGAATGAGCCAAAACCGGGATTTGATATTGGATCAGATTATAGAGCAATGCCGTTGCAGTATCAAGCTGCAACGGCATTGCTTTTGGATATAATGGTCTTTCAAATTAATTTTAATGGCACCCATATTTTACACATTATGTTTTAGGTTATATCTGCTTCTATTCAAACAAATATCTTGTAATATGCGGCTTTTTTAGAACAAAATATAGTGGAACTCCCAGGGCATAACAAACAATAAGCTCTCCAATTCCGACTTCCAATGCGGACACTGCAAAGCCAATTAAAGATGCACCTTCCGGAAGAAACATTGTGATTTCGAGTCCAACTATTACGGCGTTTGCAATAACAGGTGGAAATGGTGCCAGCACAGGCACAAATCTACGTGCTTTTTTTGCAATAAAATATGTGGCTACCGATGCAACAAAGGTTGCGACGGTACCGCACAGGATATCAACAATACCAAAAGGGCTTCCAAGATTGCCTAAAAAGCAGCCAATTGTCAGTCCAGGTATTGCGGCGGGGGTGAATGCAGCTAAAATGGTCAGTGCCTCGGAAAGCCTGAATTGAATGGGTCCATAGGCAATTCCAAAGGATGCAGCAACATAGGTAAGTGCCGCATAAATTGCCGCGATCAAAGCTGCACGGACCAGATTCCTGGTCGTGTTTTTTGAGTTCATTTTATTTCCTCCGTAGTTTTATTTATCAGACTGTGATTTCCACAGTCCCGGTCAGGATTTTGCGACTGACCTGTCAAACACCGAAATCAGTGTAAAGACCGAAGGGCTTTTATATGTTTTAATTTGCCGGGAGCTGGCGGTCAAGAAAAATTTTTATTGCCTCTTTCATTTCTTCATTTGTCGGTGTGGGTGTATCCCAAAGCTCATATTTAAGCTTCATGGTTTCCCACTTATATTCTCCGAGCTTATGAAACGGCAGCAATTCAATCCGCTCAACACATCTGAAAGGCACAAGATAATCAGCAAGTTCTGTTAATTGCTTGTTGTTCAGTGTTAACCCAGGCACAACGACATGACGAATCCAAACAGGCTTTTGAAGTTGCTCGCGCATATTTAATATTTTTAAAGCATTTGTATTATCTTGTCCCGTAATCTTATGGCAAAGTTCGGGCTCAATTGCCTTTATATCCAAAAGCAGCAAATCCGCTTTTTCAATAACATTTTTGCAAACAGCTAGAGGCATTCCGCCGGATGTATCAATAGCAACATGGAAGCCCAGTGCATGAGCTTTATCGATTATCTCCTCACAGAAATCACTTTGCAGAAGCGGCTCACCACCTGAAAGTGTGATTCCTCCACCATTCAAAAATGATTTGTATCTTACAATATCATTCAAAACCTCAGTGGCAGTTTTGAGTGTGCCGGCACCTACTTCAAGGGCATCAGGATTGTGGCAGTAAAGGCATTTCAAAGGACACCCCTGTAAGAACACGATATATCTGATTCCCGGCCCATCAAGTGCTCCAAAGGTTTCAATTGAATGAATGTGCCCGATTGTGTTGTGTACCATTTTTGCCCATCCCCAATATTGAAAATGGGGCGGATTACTCCGCCCCAAACGGTTATTTATAAGGCATCTCTAAAAACCTGACGACTGTCAGATTGGTGGGGATTTTTTCACCAATCAAGTCAATTTTTTGCAGGAATACTTCCGTATTTTAAGAAAAATTGACGCAGATTGGGGGAAAAAGACGCGCCAAGATGATGGTCGCGCGGTTTTTAGAGATGCCCTATACTATTTCCAATCAAAAAGCGCAAAAACTCAACGTTTAAACTTACATTTTCAAATTAGAATTAGTATTGATTAAAATCTTGTGTGGAACGTACGATTTATAACCTCAAGCTGTTGCTCACGAGTGAGCTTTACAAAGTTGACAGCATAACCTGAAACGCGAATTGTAAGCTGAGGATAAAGCTCAGGATGTTCCATGGCATCAATAAGAACTTCCCTTTGAATTACATTAACATTGATGTGATGCCCACCCTCGCTAAAATAGCTGTCCAGAAGTTGAACTAGGTTTTTTTCTTTATCATCCTCTGTCCTGCCAAGTGCATCGGGAACAATCGAAAAAGTATAGGATATTCCATCTTCACTGTAATCGTAAGGTAATTTGGCAACCGACATCATAGAGGCAATGCATCCGCTTGAATCACGGCCGTGCATTGGGTTTGCGCCAGGTGCGAAGGGTTCTCCAAATTTTCTTCCGTCAGGAGTTGAACCAGTGTTTTTACCATAAACGACATTTGATGTTATTGTCAAAATTGAAAGCGTTACTTTGCTTCCTCTGTAGGTATGGTGGCATTCCAGCTTTTTCATAAACATTTTGACAACAGAAACAGCTATATCGTCTACACGCGGGTCATTATTTCCAAATTTCGGATAGTCACCCTCTATTTCAAAATCAACAACAATATTTCTGCTGTCGCGGATAGGTTTGACTTTTGCATATTTAATGGCAGAAAGGCTGTCTGCCACAACGGATAATCCGGCAATACCGCAAGCAAATGTTCTGAAAACATCTTCATCATGCAAAGCCATTTGAATTCTCTCATACGAATATTTATCATGCATATAGTGAATTATATTCAATGTGTTTATATAAAGTTGAGAGAGCCAGTCGCAAATATAATCAAACTTTTTAACAACATCATCATAATCAAGAACACTGCCGCGGCAAGCTAATAATTCAGGAGCCACCTGTTCGCCTGAAATTTCATCCCGTCCACCATTAATGGCATATAGCAAAGCCTTTGCTAAGTTTGTGCGGGCACCGAAAAACTGCATCTGTTTGCCAATTCTCATGGCCGAAACACAGCAGGCAATTCCGTAATCGTCCCCGAACTTTTTGCGCATAAGTTGGTCATTTTCATATTGAATAGATGAAGTTTTGATAGATGTTTTGGTGCAATATTTTTTAAATGCTTCGGGTAACCGAGAACTCCACAATACTGTAAGGTTAGGCTCAGGAGCAGGCCCTAAATTAGTAAGAGTGTGTAAATAACGATAGCTCATTTTTGTGACCATGTGTCTTCCGTCGGTGCAAATACCGCCGATAGACTCTGTTACCCACGTTGGGTCACCAGAGAACAATTCATCATAAGCAGGCGTTCTGAGAAAACGAACCATTCTGAGTTTCATGATAAAATGATCAACAATTTCCTGAATTTGTTCTTCTGTATAACGGCCTTCAGAAATATCACGTTCTGCATAAATATCAAGAAATGTAGAAGTACGTCCTAGTGACATGGCTGCACCATTTTGTTCCTTGACAGCTGCAAGATATCCAAAATAGAGCCACTGAACTGCCTCTTTAGTGTCCTTTGCAGGGCGGCCAATGTCACAACCGTAGGATGCGGCCATATCTTTAAGTTCTTTTAATGAACGAATCTGCTCCGCAAGTTCTTCAAGTATACGGATTTCATTTCCATCCAATACTTCAAATTTATAATTGTTTTTAGCTTCAATTTTTAAATTAGTCAAGTAATCTACACCATAGAGTGAAATGCGTCGATAGTCACCAATAATCCGGCCACGGCCATAGGCGTCTGGTAAACCGGTAATAATGTGAGATTTACGGGCTTTTCTCATTTCGGGAGTGTAAGCGTCAAAAACACCATCGTTATGTGTTTTGCGATATTTAAAAACATTTTCAACTTTTTCATCACGCTCCCGACCGTATGCATCAAGAGAACTATGTACCATTCTGATTCCGCCAAATGGCATAATAGCTCGTTTCAGAGGCTCATCCGTTTGCAGACCGACAATCTGCTCAAGATTCTTATCTATATACCCTGGCTTATGGGCGGTTATGGTTGAAATTGTGTGTGTGTCAATATCGTACACACCGCCACGGTCACGCTCTTTGTTCATGTAGTCCCTAACTTCATCCCATAGGGAAAGGGTACGCTTTGTAGGTTTGCTCAGAAATGATTCATCACCATCATAAGGAGTATAGTTGCGAGTTATAAAATCTCTCACATCAGTTTGATTATTCCAACTTCCACGTTTAAAATCCATATATAATCCCCCTATATGATATGGTGCTTTGCCGAATAACCGCCAAAAACACAAGCCGATTTTCTTATATTTGCCATTTTCACCTTATCTTTAAAACAAAAACTCAATAAGGCATTGAAACAACAGTTTCGTCAGTAAAAAATTGATTTTTTAAAAAGCAATTACTGCTTTTCGCATGACGCGCAAGATTCGCAGGATTCACATTCAGACAAAACTCCTAAAATCGGTTCAGAATCTATTCCTTGCTTTTTATAATAATCGGCAAGCGCTGCTTTTATTGCTTGTTCAGCCAATACAGAACAATGAATTTTGTGTGCCGGCAAACCACCCAGTGCTTCGACAACAGCCTTGTTTGAAAGAGCCATCGCTTCATTTATTGAATGACCTTTGACCATTTCGGTTGCAATTGAGGAAGTAGCAATAGCGGATGCGCATCCGTATGTTTTGAATTTACAATCGACTATTATACCCTTCTCGATTTTTAAATACATTCTCATGATATCGCCGCATTTTGCGTTACCAACTTCACCGACACCATCTGCATCCGGAATTTCTCCCATATTTCTTGGGTTTGTGAAATGTTCCATAACCTGTTCCGTGTACATTATTTATTTCCTTCTTCTCTTTTAATCTTTTCCCATAATGGAGACATAAGTCTAAGTCTTTCTATAATAGGCGGAATAGCCTCTAATATTTTATCGGCATCTTCCATTGTGTTCTCATCTGAAAACGTCAAGCGTAGTGAGCCATGAGCCACTTCATGCTTCAGTCCAATTGCCAACAAAACGTGGCTTGGGTCAAGCGAACCGCTGGTGCAGGCCGAACCGGATGATGCACAGATCCCTTTGAGGTCAAGCATTAGCAAAAGACTTTCACCCTCAACACCTTCAAAACAAAGGCTGACATTTCCAGGCAGACGGTTTTTTCTATCTCCATTAACACGTGAATGCTCGATTTTCAAAGCATTGTCTATGATTTTATCACGAATAGCAGACATCTTTTGAGCACGGTCATCCATTGTACTGACAGCAATTGTGATTGCCTCGCCGAGTCCAACAGCACCGGCTGCGTTTTCAGTTCCTGCACGACGCCCGCGTTCTTGAGAACCACCATCAATAAGATTGCGGAACGAAATTCCTTTGCGAATATAAAGTGCGCCCATGCCTTTAGGTCCGTGGAATTTATGTGCAGACATTGACAAAAGATCAATGTTCATTGCATTAACATCAATTGGAACATTTCCAACAGCTTGTACCGCATCGGTATGAAAAATAATTTTATTTTCTTTGCAAACTTCGCCGATTTCACTAATAGGTTGGACAGTGCCGATTTCATTATTTGCAAACATAATGGTAACAAGTGCAGTTTCGGGGCGAATTGCGGCTTTAAGTTCGTCAATTCTGACCAAACCATTTTCATGCACTGGCAAAAGCGTCACTTCAAAGCCTTCATCCTTTAGAGAATCCAAAGAATGGAGAACCGCATGGTGCTCAAAAGCAGAAGAAATAATATGATTTTTGCCCTTTTTCTTCAAAGCATGAGCAACACCTTTAATTGCCCAGTTGTCCGCTTCACTTCCACCTGAAGTAAAGTAAATTTCACGAGCGGTTGCGCCAATTGCAATTCCAACCTGTTCTCTCGCTTTTTCGACAGCTGTTCTAGCTTTTTGACCAAAATCGTACAGGCTTGAGGCATTGCCATATTCTTCGGTAAGATAAGGCATCATTTTCTCAAGAACTTGGGGACTTAATTTGGTCGTTGCCGCATTATCGGCATATATGAAATTACTGTTTTGCATACTAAAAACCTCTTAAACTATATATAAAATAGTGTAAATTCTTTTGCTGTGTCTATTGTATACTAAAATGGTATACATTGCAATAGTGTTTTCTTTATTTCTGTTTTTTATACAAATTTTCTAGTTTCAGCTACAGCTAAATGGTCACAACGCTCATTTTCGTCATGGCCTGCGTGTCCCTTAATCCAACAAAATTCGACATTATGTTTTTCAACTGCATTTAACAGAGCATCCCACAAATCAGGATTTAGTGCCGGCTTCTTGTCTGACTTTCGCCAACCGTTTTTTTTCCACGATTTTGCCCAACCTTTATTAATACCATTGACAATGTATTGCGAATCGGTGGTAAGACGAACGTCGCAAGGCTCTTTTAATGCTTCCAAAGATTTTATGCACGCAGTAAGTTCCATGCGGTTGTTGGTGGTGTTGGGTTCACCCCCAGAAAGCTCTTTCTCAGTGGTTCCAAAACGCATTACCGCACCCCAGCCCCCCGGCCCTGGATTTCCTGAGCAAGCGCCATCCGTAAATATTTCAACTTGCTTTTTCGACATAAACTGCTCCCTTTTGCATTTGTTTAGCAAATTATTTAATTATTGCTTGAATAAGAATGAACACACCAAAAAGAATTGGCTGATGAAGTATATATATTATTAACGCGTGTTTGCCAACAAAATCCAGAGGCGAAAAGAATTTTTTTTTCAAAGCCGACGGAAACTTTCCAATTCGGGCATAGTGACCTAAAAAAGCACCGAAAAAAAACATGAAAATCCATGGAATAATTGGAAAGTAATCGGATGAAAAAAAGAATTTCGTGGGAAATCCCAACCAGAACAACCAGTTTGATGAGTAAATAATTTTGGGAAGTGTCAGCGAAAAGCCGCCAAATCCCAAATACCCGTTAGGCACATTATAAAAAGCCAAGAACAGGATCAAACTAATCGTTGAACCCAACGCAAGATTTATTTTGTAAATATATTTTTCGACTACTGCAACAAGTAGCATCGATAATGCCAACAAATGAAGAATCCCAAAAAATATTTCTTGATAAATACCAAACAAGGTAAGCAAAACAGTTACTGCTGTCAGTGACACAGCTACACACAAAAGCTTTAAACCGCGGCGCAGATTTGAATGCGTCAGTGATGACGCAACACCAGAAATTAGAATAAATAGTGCCGCAAAAAAAGGTTCTGCCGGCATGAAAAATTTGAGCAGGATTCCACTGGATTCCAAAGAAAAGACTGAAAAAAGAGTGTAAAATCCATGATAAAACACCATGCAAACAACGGCAAAGCCGCGCAGCTCGTCCAACAAATGATACCTGATTTTTGTTTGCGAAGTAATATCTTCCATCGCTTTTCTCCGTTTAGTATTTGCGAAAACTACCTACAACCTTGCCCAAAACAGAAGGGTTTTCGGGATATATAGGGCTATAATCAGGGTTTTCCGGCATAAGAATCACCGAATTATCTTTTAAAATTATACGCTTTACAGTTGCTTCGTCTTCAATAAGGGCAACAACAATATCGCCGCTGTGCCAAGCTGCATCTTTATCAGCAATAATAATATCACCATCAAGAATACCGGCATCCCTCATACTGAGCCCCACAACACGGAGTGCAAAAAGGCTTTCTGCTCCTGTTGCCGAAATTGGATAAGGAATATAATCCTCAATTTCCTCAACTGCAAGAATTGGTTGCCCAGCAGTTACCCTTCCGAGCACTGGGATTTGCGATGATTCACAAGCACCCGATATTCTTATGGATCTTGAAAATTTAGGGTCACGTAAAATGTACCCCCCATCCTCAAGTGACTTAAGAACAGCATGCACCGTTGATGTCGATTTAATACCTGTAGCATGGCATATTTCTCTAACAGAAGGAGGTATAGAACCGGACATTGTTTTAACCAAGTATTTATAGACTTGCTCTTGTTTTCCGGTTAGTGTTGGATTTGACATATAATACCTCCCATTACAGAAAAATTTATCTTCTACAGTATACTATTAATACAGCCCTTTTTCAATGATTAAATAGCAGTTATATAAAAATAGCAAGTCAATTTGTCGAGAAAAACCATTAATTGAGTTTCCTTAAAAATAAAAGTTGTTGACTTTTGGCTATGATATGAATATAATAACATTAATTATAAATTTAATAATTTCTTAAAACCCAAAGACACAGACGGGAAAAAGACATATATTTGCAGCATAAGAGAGTCGGCGGTTGGTGTAAGCCGATGCTGAAATATATGTGTATAGCTCATCCCCGAGTTGTTCGTTTGAATCAGAATTTAGGACGAAACGCATGGCTGCGTTACAGGCCGAGCCTTGATAGAGGCATAAGGGTCTTTTATAAGACCGAATTAGGGTGGTACCGTGTGGAATTTAAATTCCTCGCCCCTTGTTTTTTAACAAGGGGCGAGTTTTGTTTTTCTTTGAGGCTTTGAGGAAGCAACAAAAAACATTTTTGCTGTGCCAAAGTCGTTCTGCGATTTTGGACAAGAAGGAGAGAATTAATTATGAATAAAGGTTTTAACAAGTATGTACCATTTAAACAAATTGATTTGAAGAATCGTGAGTGGCCTTCAAAAGTTATCGACAAGGCTCCTGTTTGGTGCAGTGTGGATTTGCGTGATGGTAATCAGGCTTTGATTGACCCAATGAACATGGAGGAAAAACTTCAATATTTTAAAGCCCTTTGTGATATGGGATTTAAAGAGATAGAAATTGGCTTTCCGTCTGCGTCTGAGACAGAATATGCGATTTGTCGTGAGCTTATCGAGGGCGGACATATTCCCGATGATGTGTGGATTCAGGTTCTTGTGCAAGCAAGAGAACATTTGATTAAAAAAACATTTGAGGCAATTAAAGGCGCAAAAAATGTTATTGTGCATTTTTATAATTCCACATCTGTCTTACAACGCAAGGTCGTTTTCAATATGGAAAAGCAGGGAATAATTGATATTGCTGCTTGCGGTGCAAAGTTGGTTCGGGAATTGACTGAACAGCAATGCGAAGAAGGGCAAAATATCCGTTTTGAATATTCACCGGAAAGCTTTTCCGGCACAGAAGTTGATTTTTCGGTTGAAATATGTGAAAAAGTTCTTGATGAGCTGCATGCGACCGAAGAAAATCCTGTGATTCTGAATTTGCCGAACACTGTGGAAATGTGTACACCAAACACTTATGCCGACCAAATAGAATATTTTATAAAACACATTAAAGGTCGTGAACGTGCAATAATCAGCCTTCATCCTCATAATGACAGAGGTACGGGGGTTGCTTGTGCAGAGCTTGCATTGCTAGCTGGTGCGGACCGTGTTGAAGGGACATTGTTTGGTAATGGTGAACGCACAGGCAACCTTGATATTGTCACCACTGGACTGAATATGTATACACAGGGCATTGATCCTATGCTTGATTTCAGTGATTTGCCGCAGCTTAGAGAGATGTTTGAAAGTTGCACAAAAATGCATGTCCATGAACGCCATCCATATTCTGGCGAATTGGTTTTCACTGCTTTTTCCGGTTCTCATCAAGATGCCATTAATAAGGGTATGCAGTATATGCAGAAAAACAAATCAGAAGTTTGGGAAATTCCATATCTGCCGATAGACCCTGCCGATGTGGGACGTCAGTATGAACCAATTATCCGAATCAACTCTCAGTCCGGTAAAGGTGGAGCTGCATTTATTATGCAGTATAAGTTTGGATACAGCTTGCCAAAGGCAATGCAGCCTGAATTTGGTGCAATGGTCAAGAAAAAGTGCGATGAGTTAGGAAGAGAGCTTTCCAATGACGAGCTCTTTGATGTGTTTGAAAATGGATATATTAACATTTCTGAAAATACAAACTCATAAAAGCTAGCTTTGATGAACAATCCAGCAATGACCATTCAGAAGTTCACTTTAAAGGAATTATTGAGAGTGAAAATTCTCAAAAATCACTTGATGGTGTTGGTAATGGGCCTATTGATGCATTCTTTAACGCTATAAAAAAATTCAATATAAACAACTTTAAATTTGTAAGTTACAATGAACATGCAATCACATCAGGCGCTGATTCAAAGGCTGTGTCATACATTCAGCTTACAGATCCGAATGGGAAGCCTTCATTCGGAGTGGGAATTGCGAGCAACATCAACCTTGCCTCAATTAAAGGTATTTTGAGTGCAATTAACAGGGCAAGTCTTTAAATTTAATATAATGGAGGATAATGTAATGCAGAAGTATAAAATTACTCTTTTAAAAGGGGACGGAATTGGCCCGGAAATAATTGATGAGGCTGTTAAGGTCCTCAATAAAGTTGCTGATAAAAACGGATTTCAGGTGGAATATAACGAGGCATTAATTGGAGGCGCGGCAATTGATGCAACCGAAATGCCGCTGCCTGATGAAACGATTGCAAAGTGCAAGGCATCTGATGCCATTTTGCTTGGAGCTGTGGGCGGATACAAATGGGATAATTTGAAGGGAGACCATCGTCCTGAAGCCGGACTTTTGGGGATTCGCTCAGCACTTGGGCTTTATGCAAACTTAAGACCAGCTGTTATTTTTGAGTCACTTCGCAATGCATCACCCCTCAAAGACGAAATTATTGGAAGCGAACTTGATATTATGGTTGTCCGTGAGCTTACAGGCGGAATATATTTTGGCGAGCGTGGCAGGACAATGACTGACGGGATAGAATCGGCTTATGATACTGAAAGATATTCAGCACCTGAAATTGAGCGAATCGCCAGAGTTGCATTCAATGTTGCAAAAAAGCGCGGTGGAAAGGTCACTTCAGTTGACAAAGCAAATGTTTTGGAGTCATCAAGACTATGGCGCGAAACCGTGATAAAAACAGCTAAAGAATTTGATAATATAGAGCTTAATCATTTATATGTTGATAATGCCGCTATGCAGCTTGTTCGTAATCCCGCCCAGTTTGATGTTATTGTAACTTCAAACATTTTCGGTGATATTTTATCAGACGAAGCTTCCATGATCAGCGGTTCAATCGGAATGCTGGCATCAGCAAGCTTAGGGGAAGGTTCACTGGGAATTTATGAACCGATTCATGGTTCTGCACCTGATATCGCAGGCAAAGGAATTGCAAATCCGTTAGCGACAATTCTTTCCGTTGCAATGATGTTCCGATATTCACTTGGAAACGAAAAGGCGGCAGATGATATTGAAAATGCGGTTAATGAAGTTCTTAAAATTGCAAGAACTTCGGATATATTTGAAGAAGGTTACAAAAATGTGAGTACCTCTCAAATGGGTGACTTGGTAGCACAGCACATCTAAAATAAACAAATATTTAAAGGACACTATGAGAATACTCAAGTGTCCTTTTTTATACTAAATTTTAGTGAACTTACATATAAATATAGCAAATACTTAATGTGAGGCGCTATATGAAATTCAAAAAATCGTTGACACCCGAAAAATGGATACTTATCGGAATACCCTGCTTATTTGTTCTTGGCTCAATTTTTCATTTTTTATACAATTTGTGTTGCGAAATCCCTATTGTTGGGCTGATTGCACCCGTAAATGAAAGTGTGTGGGAACATATAAAAATGGTGGTTTGGCCAATTATAGGCTGGTGGACAATTTACTATTTGGCAAGCCACAATAAAAATGTAATAGATAAAAACAAATGGTTCACAGCGGCTCTCGTCTCTTTGGCTACTGCAATAATAACAATTCCATTTTTGTTTTATTTTTACACGCAGGCTTTTGGAATTCAATCTTTATGGATAGATATCATCATTCTTCTTTTGGCAGTATTGTTCGGGCAACTGATGGGATTGCATGTTTACAAACACTCAAAAGGAATCAACATCAACGATGTAATACTTGTTTTTGTTGGTATCATTGCTCTGTTTATGTTGCTGACTCTTTGCCCTCCCGAGCTGCCAATATTCATGGACAGCTTAACCGGTGGATACGGAATTTCCTAAAAAAGTTAATAAAACAGCCAATGTTGCGGAAATTTCCTTTAGAAATATTCCTCCGCATTGGCTGTTTTATTTGTTGACTTAATTGTTTAAGTAATTTTAAAAGCTGACAATAACACCGCCTGAGTTTGCGTATATTGTGCTGATGCCGCTTGAACGACATATGATTGCTAAACTGAATTTGCAGCTGCTCATAATATCATCACAAACCTTTTTGGCTCTGTCATAGCAATTGCAATGAGTAATCACCAATATCCTGTTCAAAGGGTCAATTTCCTTGCTCTTTTTTTCAGCAATTTCAATCATCTTTGAAATTGCTTTGGAAGTTGTGAGAGCTTTCCCTCTGACACCAATTTTACCATCAGATTCGGCACCCATAACAAGTTTCAGTCTTAATGTGCTTGTAATAATTGATTGCAAATGATTTAAACGTCCACTTTTTCTAAAAACGCTTAAATCCTGCAACACAAACAAAGTTGTGAGAGAATCGATGTAACATTCAACCTGTGAAACCACTTCATTAAAATCAAGACCTTTGCTTGCCAACTCCTTGATTTTAAGGCAAATTGCAACTTCACCGCAAGCAGCCGAACGCGAATTAAACACATGAATGTTTTTGTTTATATCTTTTTCTTTTAACATTTCAGCACCAAGTCTGGCACTGTTATAAGAACCGCTTAATTGTTCTGAAAGCGTAACTGCATAAACATCATCTGCTTCGCAATTAAATTTGTCAAAATAGTCACCTGAAGCTGGGCAAGCCGATTTTGGTGCTGACTGTGTAGCGGCCATCTTGTTTATTAATTCCAAACAATCAAGATTTTCATCGTCACGATAATCCACGCCGTCAAGTGAAATTGTCAGCGGAATTTTAGTTATCCACGAAATATCATATGTTTCATCTGTATAATCACAACAACTGTCTGCGAATATTTTGAAATTTGACATGAATTTAACTACCTTTCTTTTCCGACGAAGAAGAGAGCCAATGTACCAGGTCCAGAATGCGCTCCTATTACCGGACCAACATGATTAATAATGACATTTTTTACGCCTATTTTCTTTTTTATAAGTCCGGCAAGATAATTTGCATCTTCTATGCAGTCACCATGACTTATAAAAATAGTCTGATTAGCAGAATCAACTACCGTTTCTGCCATTTTTTGAACCAATTTATTGATAGACATCTTGCGTCCTCTTGTTTTTTCAACGCTAACCAATTTGCCCTCATTGTCAACATGAAGGATTGGCTTTATGTTTAGTGCACTTCCCAGAAGAGCAGTTGCGGCAGAAACTCTGCCTCCTCGTTTAAGGTGATGCAAATCATCTACAGTAAACCAGTGGCACAAGTGAAGTTTCGTCTCCTCAACATAATCACGAACTTCTTCAATTGTTTTACCTTCTTTCTTTTCCTCCGCTGCAAGATACACAAGCATTCCCTCCCCAAGGGATGCACAAAGTGTGTCAACAGCAAAAATCTTGCGCTCAGGATATTTCTCTGCAAGATCGTTAGCTGCGACTCTTGCGGAGCTGAAGGTTCCACTGAGCCCTGAAGAAAAGCCAAGATATAAAATATCTTTTCCTGATTCTAACAGGTCATTCATTTGTGTTAAAAATGTATCTACATTAACCGCCGAGGTTGTTGCCATTTTTCCCTCACGAAGCTTAGAATAAAAATCAGGTGGATTAATCTCTCTTCCATCTAAATAATTAATGTATGTGTTACCATCTATTAAGACAGAGAGTGGTACAACTGATAAATCTAAATCTAATGCCAGATTTGCAGGCAGATCACATGCAGAATCTGTGAGTATAGCAAAATCGCCCATAAATTTATTTCTCCTTATTTTTAACAAAAAAATCTAATAGGTTAACACTGTTAACCTATTAGATTTTATCATATGAATATTATTTTGTCAATCAAATCGTGTCGAAAAAGATATCCATAAATTATCAATCCAAGTCGAATTCTCTATCAATAGCTTTTGAAATAAACTCGAAATTTTCTTTGCTGTTTTCCAACTCACCGTTGTCAATCATCATAGCCGCACCATAAATTAGCGAACGAACAACAAAGGTCTTCACCGTTTCTTTATCCTTTGACATATTAACCTGCGTGCAATATTGGTGAATAAGGATTTGTGTACAGGAACTTATTTTGGGCTTAATATCCACTTGGTTCCCGTCCACATTGTCATCCTTAAGCATTATAATCGACCGAAAATGCGGATTTTCAACAAGGAAACGAATATATTCCAAACTTATCTCTAATAATTGACGCCGATAATTTCCCTTGTAGTTAGTTACAACAACCTCCTGACGCTTGTACCATTGCTCATTTATATATTCAATAATTGCACAAACAAGACCATGTTTACCATCAAAATGCTTGTATGGTGCAGCACAAGAAACTTCACACTTTTCAGCAACTCTTCTTAGAGAAAAATCTTGAACACCGTTCAGGTGGATTTCTTCAATTCCTGCTAATATCAATTTTTCCTTAACGGAAAGATTACTTACGTCTGATATTTTCATGTTCTCCTCCTCTAACCAAATTATCGTACATAAAAGTATAATATGCTATGCACAAGTTTTGCAAACATATCAAAAATTATATTTATAAATTCAGAACACCCAGGCCTTCCAACAAAATTTTAGTACCCATTAAAATTAAAACAACTCCGCCAAATAGCTCTGCCTTTGACTTGTATTTACTGCCAAACACGTTGCCTATTCTTACTCCAACCGCAGAAAAGATGAATGTAACTACTGCAATAAGCAATAGTGCAATAATAATATTTACTTGCTCAAACGCAAAGCTTACTCCTGCCGCGAGAGCATCAATACTAGTTGCAACCGCAAGCGGAAACATTGACTTGAATGCAAATGAGCTATTACAGGATTCCAATTTTTGCGTGGACTCCTTAACCATTTTTAGACCAATAATCGCCAGTAAAACAAACGAAATCCAATAATCAACACCCGTAATAAGCGTTGAAAACTGTACTGCAAACAAATATCCTAATAATGGCATTAAACCTTGAAACCCACCAAAATATAAACCTACGATAAAATTGTTTTTTGACATTGATTTTTGGACTGACAAACCTTTGCAAATTGAAACTGCAAAAGCATCCATTGATAATCCAACTGCAATGATAAACAAATCCCAGACGCTCATAAACATTCTCCATATCAAAAATTGAGACTTATCTGCACTGGGAATTGTGCCAGATAAGTCTTGTTATTATTAACACAACATTTATTTTAAAGTATATTACAAACAAACTGTTTTTTCAAGATAATTCTATATTATACAGATTTATCAGGCCAACATTTCTTGTTGTGTTTATTATCAGCGTCGCATTGTCAACCAAATTATTATTATGGTTGACAATTAGCTTTTTTGTGTTAAAATATGAATACAATTAACCAAAAGGTGGCAATGTTTATGAATGTTAAGCAAGAGGTTTTGAAGTTTTTCGAGGAAAGCAAAGGGATTTGTATCTCTGGTGCACAGCTTGCAATCCAACTTAGCGTTAGCCGAAATGCAGTTTGGAAAGCTGTGAAGTCTTTGCAGGATGATGGATACAGCATAACGGCAGTAACAAATAAAGGATATACGCTTACTAAAAGTAATGACATCCTTTCACCCCAAAGTGTTTCTAAATATTTGGCTGATGATGCAGGTCCATTTAATATTGAAGTTCACAAAACCATTTCCTCAACTAACAGTGTTCTTAAATCTCTCGCTTTAGACGGCGAATCAGAAGGGAAAGTTGTTATTGCCTTAGAGCAAACGGTAGGTCGTGGGCGTATGAACAGAAGTTTTTACTCTCCAAGCGGAACCGGAATTTACATGAGCATTTTGCTAAGGCCTAAAATGTCCGCTACTGATTCATTGTTTCTAACAACTTCTGCAGCTGTTGCTGTTGCCGAAGCCATTGAGACTGTTGCTGAAAGGAACGCTAAAATCAAATGGGTTAACGATATTTATTGCGACAACAAAAAGGTTTGTGGCATTTTAACCGAAGCCTCCCTTAATTTTGAAGGAGGCGGGCTGGAGTATGCTGTTCTGGGAATTGGCATAAATGTACTGGAACCGCCCGGCGGATTTCCTGATGAGCTAAAAGGCATTGCTACATCCGTTTTTAATGGTGCAAACTGCCCGGCTGACCTTAAAAGTAGGTTGGTTGCAGAAATATTAAATCGTTTTTGGACTTACTACAAAAGCATAGATAATAAAGCATTTTTAAAATCATATATAAACCGTTCAATGATTGTCGGCAATGAAGTTTATTTAATTGGAAACAACACTTGTGAAAAAGCATTGGCGACCAAAATTGACGAACAATGCCGCCTTTGGGTGAAAATGCAAGACGGCACGGAAAAAGCTTTATCTTCAGGCGAAGTAAGCATAAAAAAAGTATAAAAGGAATTTATTATGAAAACAATAACAAAATCGTCATCAAAAAGCATAGCCTTAGTCGGACTTTTCACCGCATTAATAGTAGCTCTATCACAACTTTGTTTTCCGCTGCCATCGGGTATTCCTGTAACGCTTCAAACTTTTGCAATTTCACTTTGTGGGTATGTCATCGGCTGGAAAAAAGGATTTGCCGCTGTTTGGACGTATATAATTCTGGGAGCATTCGGTTTACCTGTATTTTCAAACTTTGGCGGAGGTTTTGGAATTCTGTTTGGAATAACAGGCGGATTCATATGGGGGTTTTTGTTACTTGCTGTGATGTGCGGAATCGGAATTAAATCAAAAAATGCCTTTCAGGGCATTACATTTGGGCTTTTAGGATTGGCTATGTGCCACTTATTAGGGGTTATGCAGTTTTCTTTTGTGACTTCCACCCCTGTTTCAAAAGCCGTTTTATTGGTTTCATTGCCATATTTAATTAAAGATATCGTTTCAGTTGCGGGTGCTTATTTTATAGCAGTTGCAGCACGAAAAGCTCTTGCAAAATCCAATCTTGGAAAAGATTTTATCTGATAAAAACTTGATGACAAAAGCCTTGAAGTAATAAGCTTCAAGGCTTTTGTTGTTATTAATATCTAAACGCTTAAAATATCACAATATACTTTTATGATCGCAAGCGTATTAAGAAAAACAGAAAAAAGAATTATACCCTTATCAAAATCTTTTTTTGCTGTAATATATTTACTTCTTACCAGAATAAAAACAAGTGGCAATAGTGGAATAAAATAGCGACCTTGTACACCTTCAATATATGTATATTCTAAAGGCGTCCAACTAACTAGCATAGAAATCATAATCAAAAAGGCTGAGGCAAAAATCAAACATGCTATCCATATCTTTCCTGACGGCTTAATTGGTTGTGGCTCGTCATCTTTCATAATAAATGCTGCAGCTATAATAGCTAAAAATCCAACACCCATATACCATTCAATTGAAGTTTGGAACCAACCTAAATTAATGCCAACCAATGAACCTAAATAAAAGTCGCCTTTTTGGATAATAGTACTATACAGAACAGCAGCAATATGAAATGGGCTTTTTATAATGTCGCTTATAGTATAACCTGGTGTCCCTGACCACGTTATCAAATGCTCACCAGTAGCTGTTATTGTTGAAATTGATGCCATTTGAACAAATATCAGACCTATAAGACCTGCTAATATCACAGAACATTTAAAGGCAATGTGATATTTAGCATTTATAAACTTATTTTTGGGAATTAGCAACACCACAAATATTATTGTTACGTATACTAATTTGCTTGGTGCCAACACAAATGCAATTAAACTAATTATAACAATATTTTTTATACCAATGGTGTTGTGACCATATGCAGCATCTAAAAACTTCGCCACAAAGACCATTGCCAGTCCTATTATAAAAGCGTCATAAGAATATGATGCCGCCAAATGCAGCACCATTGGTGTCATACTTATTGCAAAAATAGCTATTTTCCCAAAAGGCATTTTTTTCATTGCATAATATGCCATTGCAATGAAAACTAAAAGATTAAAAAATCTCCCCATATAAAACATGGGATAAGCTCCCAAATGAAGGAGTCGTGCAAAGGCTATACCCAGCCCTGAAATAATATAAGCAAACGGCGCATTTTTAATATTATCTCCACCGACTAACGTTAAAGTATTATCGCTACAAAACCATTGAAAATCTTTTATTTCACTATTATATTGTTCAAGTGATGCCTCAGTACTCTTAATTACTATATTGTCTCCTTGGCGCATCAATACGCCATTTGCAGATCTCTGTTCAAAATTAAAAGTCATAAAATTTGAATATCGATATGCTGTGTAAAAATGTGATGGTTCATCCGGCACTGTTGCCGGCGGAAACATAAACATATAAACTACGCCAAACACGGCTAATGCAATAACAAAAACCGTGGTCATTTTAATTTTCTTAACCACTAACGCTATGTATGCAAGCACAAATCCAATAATCACAATAAACATAAACAACAGATATATAATCGTTACGTATGGACTTGTTTGACTGCCATAAAGCTGCATATCTAACGAATAGTTTGTTGGATTACCATTTATAGAAAGGCAGCTTGAGCTGCTTTTTTCAGTTTCATATGCATATATAGTAACTGCGTGGCTCTTTTCTGAATTTTGATTGTTAATAGTAATAACAGCTTGTGTATCATCTGCAAATGTAACCGCGTTATCAAATGCAAAATTGTAGTATTTTTTATCCTCTATATCGTTAACATCAATAGTTTTGTTGAAAACTTCAGTACCTGCCTTAATATTTACATCAAGAGTACCGTTGTTAGTTCTTTCATATGTACCAAACTGTAGGGCAATACCCGCAAATTCACCGCTGGGAATATTGAATTCCTGAAAAACCACAGTTCCATCTGTTATTTCGCCAATTGTAACAGCCATAGCATTGTCAGAAGCATCATCCAAGACTTGTTCGGAAATACTTATCATATCTTTTGGGGCTTTTGAAACACGGCTTACTATGCTAAAATAAGCCGCAAATATTACTAAGAAAATTGAAATGGCAACTATTAGTATTAATATATTTTTGTGTTTTTTAAGAATATTATCTATTGTCGGCAAAAGAGCACATCCCATTCGTTTGTTACTAATCATTGCCATTTTATCACAATAAAATAAACTAGTCAACGTTCCTATTGAAAAAGATGATTTTTGCTCGATTTCATATAATTCCACTGGAAAACAATATTAATATAACCACAACAACAATAACCAAAGTTAAACAACCGCTTTCTCTTTTGTGAGGACCCGTACCGCCCCCGCCGCCTTTTATGGTACTGTTGACTGCCAGATTATAGTGAACATATCCATCAAAACCTTTTCCGTAAAACCCGTAATCTCCACCCGTAAAAGTATCTCCCATAACTTCACTTTGTCATTCAACGTTTTTAAAAAAAGCACTCTGCGTTTTATATCTTGTTTTTCCGCTTTTTAATTTTCCAACTGGAATTTTGCAGCTTCATTTGCCTGTTATAGTGTTCCCTTTGTCAAAACACAATTTCAGAAATCTAACTGACTAATGATCAATGTGTAAATTGGAGAATGATATTTCGTAGTAGCAGTAGTGATATGGCAATATATTCTCTCCAGAAGCGCAAAACCTGTGCAACCATAAATTTAACATTGTTTTTTTCTGCCGCAGCATAAACCCTTTTAACATCTTCATATTTTAATGAAATAGGCTTTTCGCAAATAACGTTAATTCCCATTTCCATCGCTTTGATTGAATAATCAGCATGAAGATATGTAGGCAAACAAATATCAAGAATGTCAAGTTTTTCACTTTTTAACATTTCATCGAAGTCTGTATAAAAGTTCGCGCTTGTTTGTTCAGCCCATTTTTCCATTTGCTTTGGACGAACATCACATAAAGCTACCAGTTCAACCTCCGGAATTTTAAGCCATACAGGAATATGAGCGCCGCTAATTCCACCAACACCAACGAAACCAACCTTTAACATTTTCATTTCTCCTCAAAGATTATTTATAATATTTTCCAAGTATTTACGAGCATAGCGAATGTCTTCAATTTGTTTATTGCCCGCTATTTCTCGCTCGATTGTAATGTGCCCGTCATAGCCAAGCTCCCCCAGTTTTGCAAATAACTTCGGGAAATCAACCTTGCCTTCTCCGATCTTAACTTCTTTTCCAAGGTCGTGACCGTTTGTTGGATACATACCGTCTTTAGCGTGAAGATTGCGAACATATTTGCCAAACACATCAAGTGCGTCCACAGGATTAGCTTTACCATACATAATAACATTTGCTGTATCGAGATTAACTCCTAGATTATCAAGACCTACAGTTTCAAAACAACGCAGCATGGTTACAGGGGTTTCCTGCCCGGTTTCAAACAGCAGATATTGTCCGTTTCCTTTTAAGTGATTTGCTACTGTAGAAATAGCGGTACAAAATCCTTGATAGTTAACATCATACGGATTTTCAGGAATATATCCCATATGACTTACAACATCAGTTACACCGAGCTTTTTGGCAAAGTCCGCACCATCCATTAAATTTCTCATCCTTTGAAAACGATATGCAACTGGAACAAGCCCAAGCGTTTCCTGTCCATCATAGAAATTCCAAACACATGGTCCTTCCCATCCACACCAAAAAGCTGAAATCGTAATATTATATTTCTTAATTGCTTTAGTAATAATTTCTGCATTTTCGTCAGTCCATAATGTGGGATTCCATGATATCAATTGGCAGGAATAAAATCCTTCGTCAGTAAGAGATTTGAACTTTTTTGCCATTTCATCTCCGTCAACCTGATTGACACAAACTCCTATCTGCATATTAAAACCACCTTCTATATTGCTTATTATTTGTTATTATGATACACTGTATAAGGACAATTTACATCACACAAATTTGTCAATATATAATACAAATTTGACTTTTTGAAGGTGGCGAATTAGCTTGATAAACTCAAAAAAGGAACTGGCACAGGTGGATTATGGTAATTCTCCTTTAAAACTATTGCACTTTATAAGCCCAGGTAACGCCAAATGTTTTAATATCCATTGGCATTATAGAGTAGAGCTACTTTTAATTGATGAGGGAGAAACTCATGTTACTTGTGATAATGTAAAGTTTATTGCAAGAAAAGATGATATAGTCATTATAAATCCTCGTAAGTTGCACAATGCAGACGCAGGGGAAAATGGCGTTAAATATCGTGTTATAATGTTTGAATTATCGCTATTTTCTGATAATACTCCAGGTAATAAGAAATATATTGAACCACTTTTACAGAATCGCATTCGGTTTTTTAATATAGTACATGATGTGAAAATTAGAAAATATATAGATTTCATTACAGACGAATTCTCTAGAGAAAGTAATGCAAGTTCTATGTTTATTGAAGGATATGTTTATTGTATTCTGGGAATTCTATATCGAAACTACGTCAATAATAAGTATATATATACCTCTGTTAGTGAAAAAATCAAAGATGTTATTGATTATATACAAGAAAATTTTGATAAGCCTCTTTCAACGGCCTCTCTTGCAGATATGTTTTCATATGAAGAATCTTATTTTTGTCGTAAGTTTAAGTCAGAAATAGGAATATCTCCTGTTGAGTATATACGGATATTGCGTATTCAACAAGCTAAAAAACTGTTGAAAACAAGCAACGAAAATATAAGTGAAATTGCGACTGCCTGCGGATATGAAAGTTCATCGTATTTTATCAGATGCTTTCGCAAACAGTATGATGTTTCACCTACCAAATTCAGACGATTGCAGGAATAGGAACAGCCATATGATATTTAAATTAAGATATAATAATAAGTGTAGCAATAACTATCCGTCAGCTTATGAACCTCACCCTGCCCAACAGACATAAATAAAACCTCACTGTTCAAAGCGTCTCTTTTGTGGAATTCTTTATCAAAACCGCAAATACTCTTGTCAATTTCAAACTGATATATTCCGTTCAAATTGAGCCATCTGTTTCTCTCTATTTGCGGATTTGGGTGCTCGTTTCGAGGAATCATAATTAACCGCCTCGCATAATCGTATTTACAGGAATAATTTGCTGCATTATTTTTGATCAAGCCCCGACTGCTTAAGCTTGCGTGAGTAATCTGAATCCGCCGAAGTCATATATCATACAATAAACCTGTTTCAGAGGATTTCTGCGCCAACAAACACATTCTCGCACTCAAAATGCCCTCATCAATCATTGATCCTGACGATTCCTTACCGCTCATAACGTTAACGAATTTTTTAACAAGCATTTCGTCTCCGCCGTTGTGACTGCCGGTTCCGTCGATTTGATAGGTTTCCCGTCGGTTTTCGTTATGTAAATAAACTTTAACAATATTTGTGTACCAATCAAACTCAACCGTTCCATAATAACCGGTAAAAATCGCGCCGCGCTTCGCTGTGCCTTTTCTTGAAATAAATATTTCTTTCATGCCAACCGTAATACAAAGTTTCGGAATCGCATCCAGATCGCCGCCGCTGTTCATCACGCTGTTTACGGTGATTGTTTCGCGCGAAACCTGAAGAACCCGGGTGGCGCGGTTTAAAAACTCATCGTCAGTAACCTGTTCCCCCGGCTCGGGCGGTTCATTAAAGGCGTAATGTCCGTTGACCCCGACGCCTCCCCAAGCCATATCCAACTTGCCATGAGCTTCGATCAGGCGCAAAATTTCATCCTCTTTGCCAGGCGCAGGGAATACACGGTTTTTTGGCAAGACATTCAGCTCATCATCAACGCGGCTGTAAAATATACGGTTCATGCCGCCGATAAACGAAAGCGGGTGCTCCGGCGGAAGATAACAGCCATCCGGCGCCAGGTATTCATCCATATTGATAAATGTACATTTTTTCAAACTAACGCGGTATTTGTTGACAAGGTAAACCAGACGACTGTGCGGACCGATTGGACCGTATGGAACCACCATAACGGTCGGTTCGCCCTTAGCATTGTTTCGCTTTATGCAATCCAATACATCAAGCGCAATTTTCCAGTAGAGGTCATGCTCCGTTTCGCAAATTTCCAGACTAATTTTGCTTCCTTTTCCATGCTGAGAAATGGGAATTTAATTGTAGTTATTTTCCATTTTGTGACCATTCCTTTCGAATATTATTACTCATCTATATAATGCCTACTGAATAAATGCCGATTTTTTTACATCGAATATTCACTGCAAAAAAGCGTGCAAAAGCTGGTCCAGCTTCCGCAGGTTTAGCAGCAATATTGACATGACAATACATTGCCAAGTGGTACTCCAACCGTGTCCAACCATCCACTACGCTTAGAGACAAAAAATTTTCCCCTATTGTAGCTTCTTTAAAGATTCTACAATAGGGGCGTTTTTTACAATGTCCACTTTTTTGGAGTGCTGTTCACTTTGCTAAGCAAAATTGAACTAATAGTCTAAAACTATTTAGAATAAAGTTGCCCAAGTTTTTCAAGATGAGCTCTCTTTTCAACTGCATAATTTTCAGCCTTTGCAAAGAGGTCGGCAGCACGATCTGGATTTGCACGCATGAGTGAACTGTAACGGACTTCATTCTTTATGAAATCTTGATAAGATCCCGTTGGGGCTTTAGAATCAAGCGAGAATTCGCTCTTATCAGTTCCCTTATTCCTTGGATCATATCTAAACAAATCCCAGTAACCAGAGGTAACTGCATTTTTCTCTTCTGTTTGAGCTAAGGTCAAGCCACCCTTTATACCATGGTTAATACATGGAGCATAAGCAATGATAAGTGATGGGCCATGATAGCTTTCAGCTTCGTTGAATGCCTTGATACATTGGTTGTAATCGGCGCCCTGAGAAACCTGTGCAACATAAACATAACCATAGGTCATTGCGATAGCTGCAAGATCCTTCTTCTTAACTTCTTTGCCGGCAGCTGCAAATTGTGCAATGGCACCGGTTGGTGTAGATTTAGAAGATTGTCCGCCTGTGTTAGAGTAAACCTCGGTGTCAAACACGAGGATATTAACATCTTC
>Ga0172378_10000669_pt1 | contig 30442 bp, 32 predicted proteins | sample GrowelOW332metaG_FD_119755 | JGI IMG/M metagenome (GOLD analysis project Ga0172378, IMG submission 119755) | Groundwater microbial communities from an aquifer near a municipal landfill in Southern Ontario, Canada - Pumphouse #3_1 metaG | ecosystem: Environmental > Aquatic > Deep subsurface >...
CCATCCGAAGAAGGTGTAGATTACCGCGACAAGAATATGAAGCACATCTTTATGTTTCATAGCAGCGTCCCAACGGACAAAGATTTCGACAAACCAGTTAACAACAGGAATAAGTAAAAGAATAAGCTGAATAAGTCTCGACTGATGATTAAACCATTTCATAATGAATAAATTCCTTTCAAATGATTATTGTCGCCTAAGAAAAAGATTTCAATAATGGATTCTTCAACAAGAATCAATAAAAATGATTACTACTTAAGTAAAGTTTCGATGTAATCAACGAAACCATTCTTTAAAGCTTCATCCATTTTAAAGTTAGCTTTAAAGCCTGGAATAAGAGCGTAGTGAAGTTGAAGCAAACGGGCAGAGAGATTACCAACAGCTTCTCCGCTCCAACCATAGTCGCCAAAACAAGAGGCACTACGGCCCTTTCCAATGGTTGAAGGAACAGCAGCAAGAAGATCATAGAACAGACACACAGCATCCCCTGCTACCGTTGGAGAACCTAAAAGAAGTAACTGGCTTTCATACATAGAATGGACGATTCTATCTTTTAATTCGCCGTAATTGAGAGCGTCAATTTCGTAGAAAGTAACAGTCTTTCCCGCCTTAAGCATTGTTTCTTTAATAGCTTCTCCCATCTTGCGGGTATACCCATAAGCGGAGCATAAGACGATACAAACAGAATCCGCTTTAGGCTCCGGGAAGAGAGTGTCCGCTAAAGTAATATAGCGTTCGACTCTTTCTTTTTGGTTGCAGTCAATGACAGGACCATGGCCGGTGCAAATAAGAGAAGGGTTGAGAGCTAAAACTTTCTTAGCGGCAATCTTAACAAAGGATGGGAAGGGTCCCATAATCTTCTCGAAATAGTAATCAAAAGCCTTTTCGTATCCTTCTTTATCTTTATTCTTAGAAAGAAGAACATCATCTTCAGCATAGTGCGCCCCAAATGCATCACAGCAAACTAAAGCGTCAAGTTCCTCAATATAGGTAAACATAACATCAGGCCAGTGAAGAAAAATACCTGAGATAAAACGGAAATGATAATCCCCTATTGTTAAGGTTTCTCCGTCTTTAGCGACTATTTTCTTAAAGGGACGACGGATAATCTTTTCTAAGTTAGTAAGAGCCCCATAAGAAGCCACAATTGTAATATTTGGATTCTTCTCTAAAAGTGTCGAAATAGCTCCGCTGTGGTCAGGCTCCGTATGGGTAACAAAGAGATAAGAAATCTCTTCTAGTTTTCCAAAAGAAGAAAGGTTACCAAGATATTCGTTTTCAAATAACTCCTTATTCCCTTCGAAAACTATGTTTCCTTCTTTAGTTTTTAGTAAGTATGAATTGTAACTACTGCCATATTCAGTTTTGACTGCTACATCAAACACTTTGAGATTGTGGTCAATAACTCCGACATAATAAAAATCTTTCTTAAGTTCTAAACACTTCATAAAAAAACCTCCTGATTAAGTATATCAGGAGGTAAGTTATCCGGCGAAAATGATGCTCTAAATCAGGAAGTTTTCTTTCTTGTTAAGAAGAAGGTAGCCGTTTCTGTTATAGACGTCATCACGATTATAAGTAAGAGGCGTTCCATCAGGTTGAAGGAGGAAACCACCCGCTTCTGAAAGAATTAAATCTCCAGCCGCGGTATCCCATTCCTTAGTATTAGCCGACATCCGGTAAGAAATTTCCGCTTGACCCTCAGCAATGGCGCAGAATTTCGTCGCCGCTCCGAGTCGAGCAATATTAACAATCTTATCCGAATGCTTTTCAATTAAAGCTTTCTCTTGGAGATTAAAGAAACTCCGAGAGGCTAAAACCGTAAGGTTATCAGTTTTATCGTTAACACGAAGTAAACTGATTTTGCCCTTACCATCCTTTCGATAAGAGCCTTCCCCTTTGATAGCGTAATAGACGAGGTTCTTCATCGGAACATTAATAATCCCTAGGACTATTTCATGATTCCTACAAAGAGCAATATTAGTAGTAAACTCATCATCTTTACTAACAAAGTCCTTAGTTCCATCGACAGGATCAATAATCCAAACGAACTCTTTCTTAAGGCGTTTCTTATCGTCTTTGCTCTCCTCGGTCAAAAAACCATGACGAGGGAAAGCGGCACCAATAATCTCACGAATAAGAGCATCGGCACCTTTATCAGCTTCAGTAACGGGAGAGGAATCGGACTTAATTTCAACATCAAAATCGGTCGCATAGACCTTCTTGATGAGTTCGGCCGAAGCCGCGGCTGCCTCAAGGGCAACTTTCAATTCCTTCTCGTACATAAACTAGTCAGCTTTTCCAATACAGCCGAAGACCTCACAGTGGCTCTTCATGGTCTTCTTAATGCCTTCTTTTCCTGGACCGATGATCTTGCGAGGATCATAGACTTTGGAATCTTTGGCAATAACTTCTCTAACGATAGCCGCCCAGAATTGTTGGCACTCAGTGTTAACGTTGATTTTGCAAGTTCCGCGATCAATAGCTTTGCGGATTTGCTCATCAGGAATACCGGATCCACCATGGAGAACGAGTGGTAAATTAACTAAATGATGAATTTCATCCATCTCGTCGAAACCAAGTTTTGGTTCGCCGTGGTATGGTCCATGAACGGAACCAAGGGCTGGTGCTAAACAATCAATACCAGTTTCTTTAACCATGCGGATGCATTCTTGTGGGTCAGCATACATAGTTTCAGCAATAACGTGGTCTTCTTGTCCGCCAACGCGACCAAGTTCGGATTCAACCGAAACTCCGCGAGCGTGAGCATATTCGACAACTTCCTTAACCATCGCGATATTCTCTTCGAGTGGGAAATGGGAAGCATCGATCATAACGCTAGTGAAACCAGCGTCGATAGCTTCTTTGCAAGCCTTAATGCTGGAGCCGTGATCAAGATGGAGAGCGACTGGAACGTCGACGTTTTTATCTTGCATGTAGCCTTTAACGATGCCGACGACGGTGTGCCATCCGCCCATGTACTTCATAGCGCCTTCGCTAACGCCAAGAATAACTGGTGCGCGAAGAGCCATAGCCTCATCGAGGATCGCTCCTACCCATTCCACGTTGTTGATGTTGAATTGTCCAACAGCGTAGTGCTCCTTTTGGGCTTTTAGGAGCATGTTAGTCATGTTTTCTAATGCCATTTTTGTTTCCTTTCAATGCATATTCGTCAAAAAGAGTGGCTTATAAGCCAATATCCTCTTTTTTGATGCCAAGAGATTCAATGTCTTCGGTCGCAGGTTTTTCTTCTTCCCCGTCTCCAGTTCCACCGGTTTCAGTTCCGACCTCACCAATGAAGGCCTTTTCTTCTTCGTCTTCTTCTTCGACCTCTTCTTCGACGTCGCTATAAACATCGTTAACGTCAATATGAACCTTGTCGTAAGTATGGTTCGAACGGAGATCCCAGGTATTATCAGTTAATTCAACAAATCTTCCATCGATTGATAAATCGGTGTAGAAATGTCCAATTCTGGCTTTTCTCTCGTCTTCATTCATCTCCAGCCGTGTCGCAACTTCGTCATAAAGGTCCTTGAATGAAAGAGCTCTTTCACTCTCATTGGATCCAGCGGTCCTTTCGGTGATAACGGCGAACGCGGTCTCTAACATGCTTTCGTTGATCATTACTTTTCCTTCTTTCTCACATTTTATCGGGAGCACTAACACCTAATAAGCACAATGCATTTCCTAGAACAATCATGCAAGCTTTTAGAAGCGCAAGGCGCGAACCCGTTCCAACATAATCTTCACGATCAATTAACCTCACAGAGGCGTAATATTCGTGGACTAACGCCGCAAGCTTTTGAATGTAGCCAGCGACTTTATTTGGAGAGCGGCTTATAGCCGCACTCTCTATCATACTAGGAAAATCACTTAGTTGCTTGAGAATTGACATCTCTTTTTCGTTTTTTAGTCCCTCACCGGTTTCAATTAATGGAATATCACCCGCAATAGTTAAGACGGAATGACAACGAGCGTGGGCGTATTGAGCGTAATAAACAGGATTATCCTTAGTTTGGGACTTAGCTAAATCATAATTGAAGTCAAGGTGAGACGAGGCCGCTCTTTCTACAAAGAAGTAACGAACAGCATCCACTCCAACTTCTTCAACGAGTTCGCGGTGAGTAATGGCTTTCCCAGTCCGCTTGCTCATTTTGACTTCTTCTCCGTCTTTAAAAGTCTTAACAATCTGAACTAATTCAATTTCGAGAGAATCAGGAGAATACCCTTTCATCATGAGGGCACTTTTCATTCTATTAATGTAGCCGTGATGATCCGCTCCAAGAACGTCCACGAGGAGATTAAAGCCTCGTGACATCTTTTCGTAATGGTAACAAATATCTGGCAAGAAATAAGTATATTGGCCATCACTCTTAACGATTGGACGATCCTTATCGTCGAGGAAATCAGTCGTTTTTAAATACATTGCCCCATCTTGGGTATAAGTGTGAGGCAAAAGTTCTTGAAGAGTTTTCTCAATCGTTCCACCTTTTCTAATATCTGATTCATAGGAGAAACGGTCAAAATGAACACGGAAATCCGCTAAATCTTTCTTGATTTTAGCTAACTCAGTATCGATGCCATAACGAACAAAGAAAGCCTCGCTCTCTTCATTATCTACTAAATAAGCATCGCCATATTCAGCCTTAATCTTTTCAGCTATCGCAATTAAGTCGGTGCCATGGTAGTCATCATCACCTAAGCTAAGAGGCTCTCCAAAAAGCTCATGGTAACGAGCCCGTAACGAAATACCTAAGTGACGAACTTGGTTACCACAATCATTAACATAATATTCTCGAACAACATCATATCCCGCGGCTTCATAAATGTTGGCAATAGCGTCTCCAAGAGCCGCTCCTCTAGTATGGCCAAGATGAAGATCACCAGTTGGATTAGCGGAAACAAATTCCATATTAACTTTAAAATGCTTATCTTTTCCTTTTCCAAAAACTGTGCCTTCAGAAAGAATCTTATGAAGAATCCCCGCCATGGCATCTTTCTTCATAAAGAAGTTAATAAAACCAGGCCCGGCAATCTCCGTCTTTTCAACGATATCGCAGGAAAGATTTTCAATTAATTTATTAGCTAAATCAACAGGCTTTTTCCCAACTTGTCGAGCAAATTTCATCGCTAAATTAGTGGAATAGTCTCCATGAATAGGATCTTTGCTATTCTCAATCTTAACGTCATCTTCACTAATACTAAGACCAACTTTAGTAGCAGCTTCGACTATAGCCTTTCTTAATGTCTCATCGTTTTCCATATTAATCCCTCACTATTAAAGCGATAGCGCTAGCCTTAATTGCTGCCCCTTGTCCCACCGCATCAAATCCTTCATTAGTCCCAGCCTTGATTGAAACTCTATCAACTTCGACTTCTAATAAAGAAGCTAGATTTTCTCTCATTTGAAAGATGAATGGAGCTAAATGCGGTTGCTCCGCATAAATACTTACATCCACATTTCCTACTCTATATCCTTTTTCTTTTAAGAAGAAAAGACATTTTTCAATTATTCGCTTAGATTCCATTCCTAAACAAGAAGGATCTTTAGGCGGAAAGTACTTTCCAATATCCCCTAAGGCTAAGGCTCCTAAGAGAGCATCGCCTAAAGCATGAAGAGGAGCATCCCCATCACTAACACCATCGAGCCCCTTATCGAAGGGAATTTTCACTCCACAAAGGAATAAATCTCTTCCTTCCTTTAATGGGTGAATGTCCTCGCCGTAGCCAATGCGGAAAGAGCTCATACGTTAAAGCGGAAGAAGACAACATCTCCATCTTTCATGAGATACTCCTTCCCCTCCATTCTAATTTTACCCGCACTCTTTAAGGCTTCTTCACTTCCATAAGTCTTAAAAGCCTCAAAGTCATAAATTTCCGCTTTAATAAAACCTTTTTGGAAATCAGTATGAATAATTCCGGCGCATTCCGGAGCACTCATCCCATTTCTAAACGTCCAAGCCCGGCATTCATCTTTGCCGCTAGTAAAGAAAGTAGAAAGATTAAGCAGCCGATAGGCAGCTTTAGTTAGTTTATCTAAGCCAGACTCTTCAGCACCAAGTGAAGAAAGGAATTCTTTTCTTTCATCACCTTGAAGTTGAGAGATTTCATATTCAATTTGGCAACTGACCGGAATGCACTCAGCATTTTGGGAACCAGCAATCTCTTTTACAATCTTATAGTTAGCACAGTTATCTAAATCGCCGTAGTCCGAATCGGCTACATTAGCGACATAAAGGATAGGTTTTAAAGAAAGAAGGAAGAAATTCTTTTTCGCGTAGGCTAATTGCTCACTACTTAAGCCCTTAACTAATCGCGCAGGTTTTCCTTCAGAAAGAATCTCTTGAAGCGGCTTCAAAATAGCCATCTCATATTGAGCAATCTTATCATGAGCAACCCGGGCTTTAATATCCTGTTTACCCATTCGGTTAGTAATGGTTTCTAGATCCGCCATCGCTAGTTCAAGGTCGATAATTTCGATGTCTCTTTTAGGATCAACACCATTCTCAACATGGATGATCTCACTGGACTCAAAACATCTAACAACCTCGACAATAGCGTCACTTTCTCTAATCGCGGCTAAGAATTGATTACCTAATCCTTCACCTTTAGAGGCACCTCTAACGAGGCCGGCAATATCATAAAACTCAAAGGTGGCATTAACTTTTTTAAGAGGATGATAAAACTCCGTTAAGAAATCCAATCTCTCATCTGGAACAACCACCACTCCCGTATTAGGTTTAATGGTTGCAAAAGGATAATTCGCCGCTTCGACGTGCGAATTTGTTATAGCGTTGAACAACGTTGATTTGCCGACATTAGGAAGGCCGACGATTCCTGCTTTTAGTGACATTCTATCTATTTCTTCTTTGCCGTTAGATTATATCCCAACCTTAAGACGATTAGAATAATAAAAGCCCCGCATTACACGGGGCCGAGATTAGTGATTATAGAAACTTCTATTAATCAATCTTCTTAATGTTCGCAGCACGTGGGCCACGCTCAGACTCTTCGACGTCAAATTCTACATGTTCGCCTGGTTCAGCGGTCTTGTAGTTGTCCATCAAAAGGGCAGAGTAATGGAAGAAGACGTCACGGTTATCTTCAGTGTGAATGAAGCCGTAGCCTTTTTCCTTATTGAACATTTTGATTGTTCCCTTCATGAAACTCCTTACCTTCCTAGCCGGTTCAACATGAACCAACCGAGAGATATACTAACACTACGTTTTATTCTTTACTACACAAATGTTTGTAAAATTATGGTAAGAAAAAGAGCCTAACTAACCCAAAATAAGGTGATTGTTCTCACGTAATCACCCTTCCCTTTTCTTTTTAAAGGAACTTCGTTCTCTCATATAAAAACTAAATAAAGCCAAAGAAAGAGGCAGAAGAGGAAAAAGCAAAGAAGAAAGAGAAAAGGAAAAGGCCGGAGATACTCCTAAAAACTCCGCTAACTTAAGAGACAATAAGCCCTCTATTCCAATTGAAGAAACTAAAGAGAAAGAATAAGAAAACCCTAGAATAAATAACAGGATAGAAAGAGAAGACAGTATCTCTTCATTTTTAGAAAGTCCAACCACCCTTAAAGCGGCTTTTTCTCTTATCCTTTCATAGTCTAATAACATAAATACCCCTAGTAATAACAAACCCGAAAAGACAATCGAGATACTGGTAAGAATGGTTAATATTAAATCAAGTGTCGAGATAACAACTTGACTAGAAGCTTTTAAGGGAGCAAACGGATCCAACGTATCAAATGTTGAAATCTTATTTCTTATTCTTTCTCTTAAAGACGAAGCCGACACACCGTCTTCAGGGTAGACAATAATTTTCGTAGGTTCTTCAAGAAAAGCTGTTTGACCCAGTCGTAAGGTCAAGAAATCCCCTACCCAATAAGAATCCCCAAATAAAGTATCAAAAGAAGAAGAAACTAATCCCACAACCCTTAATGATGAAGAACGAATATCTCTAATTAAGTACTCGCCCACTTCCTTTTCGCCAATCTCCCCCGCCACAAAGATCTCTTCCGGCTGCCTCAGTTTTTCATAAAGGTGAGTCGATAAAACAATCTCATCAATGGAGGCGGGCTTCCGTCCTGAAACTAATGAAGCAAAGTTCGAAGAAAAGGATAGATTACTGGAAGCCGGCCTCCATAAATTCCCAACGATAGAACATTCTCCTACCACTGGTTCCGCCCGTGAATCACTCTTTTTAACATGACCATAGGCGTCAATAAAGGTCGTAACATTCTCCTCTTTAGAAGTGACCATAAAAGGCAGAGAAAAACCCGCCATCATAGAAGAAGGATAGGATGTATAGCCACCATCTCCACACACTGAAAAGGCTGCAACCCCGTCAATCGAAGAAATACTTTCGATACTACTTCGATCAATAACCATCTTGTCGCAGAGAAAAACATGATACCTATTACTGCCACAAAGACTTCCTAAAGAACAAACTGAATGATTCAAATCATAGCTTTCCTTTTCAAAGATATAAGGCTCGAAACTGGTTCTACCCCTAATTGCCTCACGGAAATTTCCATCTTTTCTAGGAACAACAAAAAAGATTTTTTGCATAATCCATGGATAAGTAGCATCAGGAACATCGCTAGTAGGGAACCGCATTTTAAACTCCAAAAGATAAGTCGACCATCTCCGGTTTTGATGAATGATAGTCGGAACCTTAGAAGCGGTTATTCCAACGACTTGGAGAATTTGTTCGTCCTCATAACTCCACGATTCATTAACTAACGAAAAGACTAAATCCAGATGATTAGTCGATATATACTCACCTAAAGCCGCGTAACTTCTTAAAATATGAAGAGCGAAACAAAGATTAAACATCGATGAATACGGTAGACCCAAGATAATTTGGTCATCTTCCATCAATTGAGGTTCTTCAGGTAAGATATCTCCGCTATATTTTTCTAACCACTGAAACTCCGCTGCTGTTCGGATATCAAGAGACGGAATAACATTTTTCTTTCCTTCAAAAGGAACATAGGCAATGTTCTCATCCGGAAAAAATGATTCAAAATCACAAAGATAAGACACCCCATATCCCTCCAAAAGGTCATCTGATTCCGAGCACAAAGAGGACACGCTGCCTTCTCCTGCGGCAATGATTTTCCCAAACGTTGGAGAATCAGGATTTTTCTTTTGAACAACCACAGTTGGTTCACCTAACAGTTGAGAAAACGCGGTCGAAAACTCCTGGGATAAAGTCGTTTTGCAGTAGATCGAAAGGGAAAGACAAGAAAGAGAAAAAGAAAGGATAAAACATAAAAAGAAGAAACGTCCTTTACCTTTACCCCACCAGTGAGCGGCATGCTTTAGCCAAAAGAAAAGTCCTAAAGAAACCGGTTCTTTTCTTTTGGTTAAAGATAACGTCGGGAGATTATCCGGAGGAGGATTAAGAATTGTCTCAGCCTTAATAAACTTCCCGTCCTTTAAGTGATAAAGAAAATCCGAATGCTTTCTTAATAGTACTTCATCATGAGACACCACAATAACCAACGCCTTTTTTGAGGCTTTTCTTAATAAGGAAAAGACTTTCTTGGCGTTGCTTTCATCTAAAGCTCCCGTTGGTTCATCCGCTAATATTATCTCGGCCCCAGAGGCTAAGGCTCGAGCAATACAACATCGCTGCCTCTCTCCTCCGCTCCAATGCCCTACTCTTTCTTTTAGTCGACTCGAAATTCCTAAACTACTTAAGGCGTCTAAACCTTTTCTGAATAAAAGTTTCCTTGGATGAGCGGCCTTTTCTAGTAAAGGTAAGACGGTATTTTCTAAAGGTCGCTCATCCTCTAATAAGGCATAATCTTGCTTAATATAGGAAATATGGAGCAGTCGAAACTCTCGCAGGTATTCTTCGCTTTTTCCTGTGAAACTTACGCCCATAACCTTTAGAGAGCCCTGATAATTGTTTTGAAGACCGGCAATAACATTTAGTAAAGTGCTTTTACCTGCCCCAGAGGACCCTAAGATTCCTATCAATCCTTTTTCAGGAAAGGAAAAGGTTAATCCTTTTAATATTTCCTCTTCAAAGGAAACTCGAAGGTTCTTAGCTTCAATACCGTTCATTCGTCTCTAAGTTCCATTACGAGGTGATTTCCCCCGTGTTTTGATAAAGATAAGAGACTAGTAAGCCCAGCTGAAAGAAAAGAGAATAGAAGAATGATGCCAATTAAGCCGCCCCTAACTCCGAAGATAGAAGAAAAAGGGATATCAATAAGTTCAGGAATATAGAGAACCTTGCTCAAAACAGTGTTAAGAAACGGAGAAATGATGAAAGAGAAAATAATGGAAGCAAGACTCGAAAATAAACCTAAAATGGAAGATTCAAAGATATATATAGAAGATAAAGAGTCAAAGCTCATTCCTAATGCCGAAAGGATCCCAGCTTCTTTTTTCCGTTTTGAAAACTCAAAAAAGGTAACTAAATACATAATAAAGAAAGAAGAAACTAAGGCGACGACAACAAAAGGGGCGGCGATGAGAATAAAGGCTTTTCCTAGAGAAGCAAAGGAATCCACTAAGGCAACAGGAGCGCAATAAAAAGAATTATTTTGGTCTTCCCCCATCTCAATAAGTAAATCAAAAAACTCATTAAGCCTTGTTCCATCGTGACAAAAGAGAAGAAAAGAATAAGAAGAAATTGCTTCACTGCCATCAGCATCTCTAACGAGGTCTCCAAGAGTAATTTTTTCTTCTTTGCCTTTAGAAATATTGGGAAGAACCAAAGAAGCATAATAGGCCTTAATAGCAGGATAGGAGTAATAAACTTTAGGGGTCGCCATGTAGCCAAATTCTTTTATTACTCCGCTGATGAACATGCTAAAAGAGGAAATAACAACATCACTACTTTCTCCTAAATAGACATCACTCTTAAAAGAAGTAACAATCTTTTTTCCTAGGCTATTTCCAAACGAAGCTTCGAAAGCTTCATTAACTAAACAAGAATAAAGATCATTCCTTCCTGCTTTTCCTTTGGATAATAAAGAACCTCCAACTTCTCTTAAACAGAGATCAGTTACGGGAATCAAAGCCGTTTCTAATGACTCATTGCTTCCCTCAAAAGAAAAGGAATTCCTCATCGGGAAAAAGAAAGAATAGTCGTCTTCAACCGATATGTAGGAATAAGGTTTAAAAAGACGTTCAGCAAAACGGCGACTTGGTCGATTAGACTGAGAAAGAACTAAGGGAGAACCCTCAATTTCTTGTTTTTTACTTTCGCTCCAAGAGGCGCTTCCGCTTTCGAGAAAACGAAGCTTTTCCTTGGAAATATTAGAAGGAAGCGCGTTAAGAATTCCCACACAAACCAGAGCGAAAGTTAACCCTGAAAACAAAGAAAAGAAAGAGAAGAAATTCATCTTCCGATCTTCTTTCAAATGCTTAAAAAGAAAATGAGAAAAAAGAGATGATTTCCCTTTTTTCTTCTTTTCCGTCTCGCCTTGAGGTTCTTTCTTAGGAGAGATTCCTAACAACTTCCCTCCTTTTAGTTCAAAGATAGAATCCGCCCAAGTAGAGATTAATTTTTCATCATGAGAAACCAAAAGTACTAATCTTTTTTTACTTTCTTCCTTTAGTCTCTTCATTACCACTAAAGCATTAGAAGAATCCAAAGCTCCGGTTGGTTCATCCGCTAAAATAATTGAAGGAGAGGATATTAAGGCACGAGCAAAGCCTACTCTTTGTTTTTCTCCACCTGAAAGATTTCCTGCTTTCTTATTTGCAAGAGCCTCAATTCCAAAATCCTTTAATAATTGAAAGGCTTGAGTTTCTATTTTCTTATTCCGTTTTTGTTTTAGTAGTAAAGGAACTATGACATTGAAGAGAACCGTTTCTTCTTCAATTAAGTTCGCTTTTTGAAAAAGAAAACCTATTTCTTCATTCCTAAACTCAGCTTTCTTCTTTTTGCTAAGAGTTATTAAGTTCTTTCCTTTAAAGAACAGTCCTCCCGAATCAGGCGTTTCTAATAAAGAAATAATATTAAGAAAGGTACTTTTCCCTTCTCCGGAACGTCCCTTTATCGCGAAAATTCCTTTCGCAGGAAAATCGATGGAAACGCCAGCTAAAGGCACGATTTGTTTTGAAGATGTTTGGTATTTTTTGACGACGCCTTTAAGTAATAACAAAAGAAAACCTCCACTTTAAGGTAGAGGTTACTTTCTATTTAGTTCCAATAAGATCTACAGGGCCGCTTTCATGTCGATAAACTTCTCGAAGACTATTGTTGAAAGAATCCCGATCAATCATCATGACATTACCACAAGCTAGACACTTAATCTTAACGTCCGCCCCCACTCTCATGATTTGAAAGAGTTTGTTATTGTGACCGCAAGGATGATCTTTTTTCATCCTCACAATGTCATAAAGTTCAATCTTAATGACTACCACGGCTCATTCTCCATCTTCACCGCGCTTGGAAGTTTAGGAAGACCTGGCATGGTCATAATATTCCCTGAAAGAGGAACGATAAAATCACTTCCGGCCGAGAGATTCACTTCTCTAATTGAAATCTTAAAGCCACGAGGCGCTCCAAGAACATGAGGATCATCGCTTAAAGATTGTGGGGTCTTAGCCATGCAAACATAAGCAGAAGCAAAGCCCATCTCTTCATAGACTTTCAACTGTCTCGTTGCTAACTCACTATATTCAACTGAACCCGCCCGATAAATCTCTTTACATATTGTCTCAATCTTATCCTTTAAAGGAGCCATCTTATTGTAAAGAGGATGATAGTGAGACTCGGTAGAATCTAATATTTCTACAGCCTTTTTAGCTAGTTCAATAGAGCCTTCGCCCCCTTTAAGGAAACCATCAAGGAAAGCATGCTCATAGCCATGATTCTCACACCACTCCGTTAAGGCATTAATTTCATCTTCCGAATCACTAGCAAAATGATTGATGGCGATCAGAACCGGTAATCCGTACTTCTTCATGTTCTCAACATGAGTCTCAAGGTTTGGAAAGCCTTTTTTTAAGGCTTCGACATTCTCTTCGTTTAAAGTATCGAACGTCGCACCTCCATGAAGTTTTAAGGCTCTAATTGTAGCAACAACAATCGCTAAATCAGGGTGTAACTTACCAACAGAGGATGCAATATCAAGGAACTTTCCCGCTCCAAGATCAGCAGCGAAACCTGCCTCAGTAATAACAATCGGAGCCAACTTCAAAGCCATCTTTGTGGCAATAAGACTATTGCAACCATGAGCAATGTTTGCAAAAGGTCCTCCATGAATAAGGACAGGATTGTTTTCTAAAGTCTGAACTAAATTAGGCTTTAAGGCTTCTTTCATTAAACGCATAACGGCGTGAGTAATCTCTAAATCTTTAACCAGAACAGGTTTTCCTTCAAAGGTATAGGCAACAATAATCTTGCCCAGACGATTCATAAAATCAATCTCATCGAGAGCCAGACACATAATCGCCATAAGTTCGCTAGCGACAGTAATTTGAAAACCATCCTTCCGAGGAACTCCGTTTTTATTTCCTTGAGCGATAGTAATCTCTCTAAGAGCTCGATCATTCATATCCATCGCTCTCTTCCAAACAACCTTATCAGGATCAATTCCCAACGGATTACCTTGGAAAATCGAGTTATCAATAACAGCAGAAATTAAGTTAATTGAACTAGTAAGAGCGTGCATATCTCCCGTGAAATGAAGATTAATTTCATCACTCGGAGCCACACTAGCTAAGCCTCCCCCTGTCGCCCCACCTTTGATTCCAAAAACCGGACCTAAAGCAGGCTCTCTTAAGGCTAGCATAGCTTTTTGATTAATTTTTCCAAATCCTTCAGCAAGAGCAATCGAAGTAGTAGTTTTTCCTTCACCCGCTTTAGTCGGAGTAATAGCGGTAACTAAAATTAGTTTCCCGTCTTCTTTATCCTTGAGAGTATCAAGAACTTTAGGGTTTATCTTAGCCTTATAGGAGCCATAAGGTTCCACAAAGCTAGAAGGAATCCCCGCTTTATCAGCAATTTCGTTAATTTTTAAAAGTGCCATAGTTGCCTCCAATCGAAAGCTCGTGGGCTTTTCTTTAATAAGGGTATAACTCTTAGGCTTGCTTGGAAAGAAAATCGAGAGCTAAAGAAGCAAGAAAGAGTCCAGCGGTGCTAGGAACAATCATCGAAGAAGAAAGAAGTCCATTATGAGAAACAGGAATTTCTTTAGAACAGACGCAAAGAATCTTATCAAGAGGAAGACCTTTTTCCCTCGCTAAAGAACGAAGTTTCCTAGCTAAAGGATCACCCTCAGTTTTATTTAAAGTTGTAATAAGTAATTTACTCGGATCAAAACGATTAGCCATTCCTAAAGATATAGCAAAACCAATATCATGTTCTAACGCGTAACTCGCTACCGCAATCTTAGCGTTTAAATCATCCATCGCATCAATAAGAAAAGAACAACCCAAATAATCTTTATTACATAAAGTTTCCTTTGATACTTTGTACTCATCAACCACTACTTCACAAAGTGGATTAATCGAATTCGCTCGTTGTTGCGCGCTTAAGGCCTTTCCTTTTTCAACCTCTTCTCGGGTAAAAAGAACCTGACGATTTAAGTTAGATTCGCTGACGACATCATAATCAACAGCGAAGATTTTACCAACACCACTCCGAACCAGAGCCTCAAAAGCGGTTCCGCCAACCCCACCTAAACCAAAAACCACAACCGATGACGAGGTAAAGACTTTTCTTGTTTTTTCTCCGTAAAGAAGATCCGTTCTCTCATAAAATCCGCTCATAATAAGTCCTCAATCTCTTGAAGTGAAGTAACATCAAAGCAATCAAATTGGTGAGTGAAAAAAGTATTCTGCCTTTTTACATAATGTCTAGTCGCTAACTTGATTGACTCTTTCGCTTCTTCTAAAGAAATTTTCCCATCAAAATAAGGGAAAAGTTCTTTTACACCAATCGCTCTAAAGGCTGAAACATCACGTCCATATTTCTCAACTAAAGGTCTAACTTCTTCTAACAGTCCGTCAGCGAACATCTTTTCAACTCGTTCATTAACCTTTTTGTATACTTCATCCCGTTCAGGCGTTAAAGAGAAAAAACGGGTTTCAAAAATCGGTTTTTTTTCCTGTCTTGCTAATAAAGCCGTTTTACTTTCTCCACTCCCTAAACACACCTCAATCGCTCTTAAAACTCGAACACGATTATGGGGGTGAATCTTATTAGCTTCTTGCGGATCAAGTTGTTCTAAAACTTTATGAAGATCATCTTCAGAAAAAGTTTCATAAGGAGCAAGATCAACTTTTTGTTTTAGTTCACCCAAATTGTAATCATAAAGAGCACTCCGAATATAGAGGCCGCTGCCCCCAATAAATAGAGGCGTGGCGCCTCTAGAAAGAATGTCTTCAATAACTTTTCTCGCTTCTTTTTGGTAACGAGAAATCTCATAAGATTCATTTAGGTGAACGTGGCCATAAAGGTGATGAGGAACACTACTCAAGTCTTCTAAAGATGGAGCGGCCGTCACTATTCTTAAACCTTCATAGACTTGAAAAGCGTCAGCATTCACGATCTCCATGTTGTGACGTTTGGCCAGTTCTAAGCCAAGGCTACTTTTCCCGCTGGCAGTTGGACCGGTAAGAACAACAATCATGAGATAGCTTCCTTAACCTCAAGTAGTAACTCCTCACAACGAGGAGATAAGACATCACGATTATTGAGTAAAGGATGGTTCGTTAAATAACTTAAAGTCTCTTCATACTTTCTTTTGGCTTCTTCCCATTTCGGTTTATCCGATAATGAAAGAGCCATTTCTTTCTTTAATTCAGGCAACTTCTTAACAGAAGCAATTAGTTCTTCATCTAATTCGATGGCATGAGAAATTTTCAAGTAATCCTTAGCAATTGGTTCCTTCTTTAGAGTGTTAGCAACTTCGTTAGCAAGGTAAATCAAAGGATCACCAACAAGTTCTCCGATGATTGAGTAAGTATGGGATTCAACAGCCTTAACTTTTACAATGCAGCCCTTGAGGTAAGAAGGACCTTTGAAATTGAATAACTTATTAGATTCCGAATAACCCGAAAGAACTAAAGAATCGCGTTTGCTTTCTCCATCGACAAGAACATCATAAACTTGGCCAACCATTTCTTCAGAATGTTTAGCAGTCAAGATTTCCATAGCCTCATGAAGGCGATCAAACCGACGGTGTTTTTCCTCGTTGCTTACATTATCTAACATCGCCGCAGCGGGAGTTCCTTTGCGAGGAGAATAGATAAAAGTAAAGGCGGAATCAAAGCCGACTTCTTCACATAAAGTTAAAGTGTCTTCGAATTCTTCTTTTGTTTCGTTAGGAAAACCAACAATGATATCCGTTGATAGAGCGCACTCAGGAATGATTTTTCTAATGTTACTAACAAGAGTTAAGTATTCTTCTCTTGTATACCGCCGCCCCATTTTCTTAAGAATATCCGTCGATCCACTTTGAACAGGTAAATGAATCCACTTCATGATATTTTGGTGTCGAGCCATAGCTTCAGCAATATCAAGGGAAAAGTCCCAAGGATGAGAAGTCAAGAAACGAAGACGGGCAATACCAGTACCAGCAATATCTTCCAGAAGTTTAGCAAATGTCGTTCCATCTCCTAAATCTTTGCCGTAACTATTAACGTTTTGTCCTAGCAAAGTAATATCTTTGTAGCCATCATCAACTAGTTTTTGGCATTCATTAAGAATATCGACAGCTTTCCGACTGCGTTCTCTTCCTCGGGTATAAGGAACGATGCAATAGGTGCAAAACTTATCACAGCCATAAGAAATATTGACGTAAGCCTTGTTTCCATCAAGACGGATGGAAGGCATTTTTTCTACGACTTCACCAGGAAAACTCTTAACATCCACTAAACGGTGAGTTGAAAAAATCGCTTCATCTAAAAGGGAAGGAAGTTCAGGAACGTTATGGGTACCAAAGATTAAAGAGACATAAGGGTAACGGAGCATGATCGTTTTCGAGGCTTCTTCTTCTTGCATCATGCACCCACAAACGGCAATGACGAGACTCGGTTTCTTTTCTTTAAGAGCCTTATACTTGCCAATCTCACCATAAACTTTTTCTTCAGCGTTTTCTCGAACAGCACAAGTATTAATAATGACAATATCTAGTTCGTCACCTTGGCCCTTAAGGGCTCCCATAGTCTCAAGATAACCCGCCATGATTTCTTCATCGCGCGTATTGGCCTGACAGCCAAAAGTCTTAATACTATATTTCTTATTCTTCAAGTAATCACAAAGTCTAGGAGGAAACTTCCCAGAATCCACTCTAAAAGAAGGTCCAGCGCCCCTCTTGCGGGCTTCGGACATATTAGGGGTTGACCGATAAACACACTTACTCATTACTTGTTTCCCCCTTCTTTAAGGTTAACTAATTCTATGTTTGTGGCTTCATAACTGCCTTCATCGAAGTCGATGACGACGGCATTGATTTGGGCTGGAGCTTTGACGTCAATCGAGAAAGGGCCAGTTCTCCCAAAGACTATTTTATTAATAACAGACTCTTTATTAAACCCAATAACTCCATCATCCGCTCCACACATGCCAACATCACTAAGATAGGCAGTCCCATGGGGAAGAATCTTGGCGTCATTTGTTTGAACGTGAGTGTGAGTTCCCACAATCGCGCTAACTTTACCATCAAAGCAATAACCAAGGATTTCCTTTTCGCTTGTACTCTCCGCATGAAAATCCACAAAGTGAATACAAGGTTCTTCGCTTTCAATAAGTTTCAGCAAACTTTCGTAGGGAACATCAACTTCTTCTTTTAAGAATGCTTGTCCAAGAAGATTAGTGATTCTTAAAGGAATACCGTCAACATCAAAGACAGCGCTTCCGACTCCATGCGGGTAATGTTTAACATTGAGTGGTCGAATTAAGTAATCGACATCATCAATGTAATCATCAATTTGTTCTTTGGAACGATAATGATTTCCGAGAGTAATAGCATCCACTCCAGAAGCAATAATAGCGTTGTAATGATTCTCCGTTAGTCCTTTGCCATGACTAGCGTTTTCTCCATTAGCAATAACAAAATCAGGGTGATGTTTTTTTATTAAAGAAGGCAAGGAAAAACGGACGGCTTCCCGTCCGGTTTCCCCTACAATATCACCTAAGAATAGAATCCTCACAGATCCTCACTTCGCGGTTTCAACCGCCCGGTATTCTCTAATAACAGAGACTTTAATCTGGCCTGGATAGGTCATTGTCGTCTCAATCTTTTCTCTTAATTCTTGAGCCATCTTGATAGCTTCAGCATCGTTAACCTTCTCAGGAATAACCATGACACGAATTTCACGTCCGGCCTGTAAGGCATAGGCTTGTTGAACGCCTTCAAGTCCCCGAGCGAGATTTTCAAGAGCTTCAATACGCTTAACATAGGTCTCAACAGTTTCACTTCTAGCACCTGGTCTAGCAGCCGATAAAGTATCAGCAGCCGCAACTAAGTGTGAGATGACATATTTCGCCTCAACGTCGCCGTGATGGCTTTCGATAGAATTGATAACAACATCGGGCTCGCCATATTTTTTAGCAAGTTCGGCACCTAAGAAAACGTGGCTACCTTCTTGTTCGAAGTCGATAGACTTGCCAATGTCGTGAAGTAAACCCGCTCTCCGAGCAAGGTTCTGATCAAGTCCAAGTTCGGCTGCCATAATACCAGCAAGGTGAGCAACTTCCATCGAATGATCAAGTCCATTTTGTCCGTAAGAAGTACGGTATTTTAGACGTCCGACAAAACCAAGAAGTTCACGGTTAATCTTTGGAAGTCCGAGGCGGAAGGCAGCTTCTTCACCGGCCTTCTGAGTGTTCTCTTCAACTTCACGCTTGCACTTAGCGGCAATTTCTTCAATACGTCCAGGTTGGATTCTTCCATCCTTAATAAGGTACTCAAGAGTCCGACGAGCGATTTCTCTACGAATTGGATCAAAGCAAGAAACAGTAATAACTTCTGGAGTATCGTCGATAACAAGATCGACTCCAAGAGCGGCTTCAAGAGCCCGAATATTACGGCCTTCACGACCGATGATTCTTCCTTTAAGTTCATCACTTGGAAGTGAAACAACAGAAACATTACGTTCGGTTGTGACATCCTGAGCATACTTTTGGCAAGCTAAGGAAAGAAGGTCAACCGCTTTTGCTTCGGCTGTGTCTTTAGCTTCATCTTCAGCGTTCTTAATGTAGGCAGCAATTTCCGCCGACATCTTGTTTTCCACCCGAGCCATAATCTCGTCGTGAGCCTCTTTAACACTGAGTCCAGAAACCTTCTCTAATTCAGTAATAATGGCATCGATTTTAGTTCCAAGTTCTTCATAGCGTTTGTCGCAAGCAGTAATCTTGCTGTTGAGCGTTTCGTTCTTGGCATCAAGAGCGTTTTCTTTACTTAATAAAGCATTGTCTCTTTGATCGATAGTTTGTTCACGAAGGCGGAGTTTATTTTCCTCAACCATCATGTCAGACTTCATCTTTCTAATGTCATTATCAGCTTGCTGACGGGCTTCGAAAGCTGCTTGTTTGGCATCAATCTGAGCATTTTTCAGCGTTCTTTCGGCACGGATTTCGGCGTCACGGATAATCTGAGAAGCTTCTTTTGCGGCATTTTTCGACTTTAGGCTAGGCAATAATTTGAAGAAGACGTAAGCGATTCCGACCCCTAATAGTACAGCAATGATGCCGATAATAAGGGCTATCCACCATTCAATCATAAAAACTCCTTTTCATTCGAAAGGGTACACTACACCACTATAAAAATTATCAATCGATTTATTTAACGGCTAAGCCGATAACGAAACCCAAATAAGATCTATGGGTGATTAAGTACCTTTCGGCACAAATACATTCTACCAACACTTAAGGGAGACTGCTACCAATTTATTACCACTGGGAGTTCTTGTCCTAAAGAGAAAGAAATGTCACTCGTAAATAAGAAAAGCAAAAGAAAGAAAAGAAGAAGTTATCATAAACAAAAGAACGGTTTTTTGTTGTGTTTTAAACTGCAAATATACAAATACTTAGACTATTAAGATATTAATTCTTTTCAACTAAGATATCGTCTTCCGGAGAAACTATAGGCTTTTCATTAGCCTTGAGCGTTTCTTTGATTTTAGCAGTGAGTTCATTAGCAATATCAAGATGAGCTTTTAAATACCCTTTAGCCGCTTCTTTTCCGTTGCCAATCTTTTCACCATTAATCTCATACCAGTTACCAGACTTGCCAATTAAGCCTTGCTCCACTCCAAGATTTAGAATTTCACCAAACCGAGAGATACCAAGTCCATAAACTATTTCAATTTCACAGCCTTTAAAAGGAGGAGCAACTTTGTTCTTAACAACTTTAACTCGCACCATATTTCCGACTATATCCGAACCCATCTTTATTGCGTCGGATCTTCTAATATCAAGACGAATAGTTGAATAGAACTTGAGAGCTCTTCCCCCCGTCGTTGTTTCAGGGTTTCCATAAACAATTCCAACCTTTTCACGAAGTTGGTTAATAAAAATGACTAAACAGCCTGTCTTATCAAGTATTCCCGCTAGTTTTCTCATAGCCTTGCTCATTAAGCGAGCTTGAAGACCAACCTGATTATCCGCCATGATGCCGTCAAGTTCCGCTTGAGGAACGAGAGCGGCCACGGAGTCGACAACAATCATATCAATAGCACCGCTTTGCGCTAGCATCCCAACAATTTCTAAGGCTTGTTCTCCAGAATCGGGTTGCGACAAAATAAGTTCGTCAGTATCAACGCCTAAATGAGAGGCATAAACCGGGTCGATTGAATGTTCAGCATCGACATAAGCAGCCCGGCCGCCTTTCTTTTGACACTCTCCTACTGCATGAAGCGCTAACGTCGTCTTTCCACTCGATTCGGGACCATAAATTTCAACAATTCTTCCCCGAGGATAACCACCAACCCCTAAAGCCTCATCTAAAAGAAGACTCCCGGTTGGAATCACATCTACATCAACATGAGGATGATCGCCTAAGCGCATTACGGATCCTTTGCCGTATGCTCTTTCGATGCTCTTGAGAGCCTCTTCAAGAGCCTTATTCTTATCAATAGCCATTATTTAGCCTCCGTCCTAAGATAGGGAGCAAACTGACATTAGTCCTTTTTATTAATAATTTCTTCAATTAATAAAAGCATTTCATCTACGGCCGCATTACGAATTTCATTTCGACTTCCCTTGAAATGATATTCTTTACTAATAGTTTCTTCTTTAGTTGATATTCCAAGGAAACACCGTCCTAAAGAATCGTTTCCCTCTTCTAAGGTTGGACCAGCATCGCCAGTAAAAGAAACACAAATATCAACCTTAAGGAGATCTCTTCCTTTCCTAGCCATTTCAACTGCAACAGAAGAAGACACAACGCCTTCTTCATCTATAGTTTCTTTATTAACCCCTACGACATTAACTTTAATTGAAGGAGAATAAGAAACTACAGAGCCTTTAAAGACTTTACTAGCCCCTGGAATAGAACAAATAAGGGAAGAGAATGCCCCTCCGCTAAAAGACTCGACCGCCCCTAAAGAGAGTGACTTTTTCTTAAGCTCCGCCAAAAGAATAGCGGCAATCATTTCTTGTTTTCCTTAAAGATGGCCCGATTATCAACGAGATAAAAGAGTCCGGATAACAAAGAAGCGGCTGTTGCGATATAGATAAGGATAAGTCCAATCCGACCTTGACCCCAACTTGCATCGAAGTAAGAAAAAGGCCAACCATTAAGCATAACAACAGGAATAGCCACCATTTGGCAAACTGTCTTAATCTTTCCAAACATATTAGCAGCTAAGACGACATTTTTACTCGCAGCTAAACTTCGTAACCCATCAATTACTAAATCTCGGGCAATCATAAGAATTACGGCGAAGACCGGAATTAACATGTCATCTTTACCATAACTTGACTGAATAACTAAGAAAATAAGCATGCAGTCGACCAAGAGTTTATCGGCAATCGGATCCAAGAACTTTCCAAGATCCGTAACCTGATGCCATTTTCTAGCTAAATATCCATCCACTAAATCAGTGAAAGCGGCAACGATAAAGAAAAAGCAAAGAATTAATCTAACTAAAGAAACACCTGAGTTTCCTAAATAAAAATCAACGAATAAACCACTTTGACCTAATAGTTCAAGAATAAATAGAGCAATAAGCATGCCAATAATTGCAACAATTCGAGAAACAGTAATCTTTGTAGGTATATTCATATTTTCTCCATAAATGAGTTTCCGACCCTGTAAGCCATGTTCTGTCTAGGACGTCGATTAATCTCAGCTTTCGCTGGAAGAGTCCGCTTCGTTTAGCAGCCTCTCCTTCCCCTACCAATTTTGGGTTTCTCGCTTGTGGGGTTTGCCTCGTTGCATCTTGATGTCACCATCAAGCTCGTCTCTGTGGCACCTTAGGGAATCCAATCCACATGGGATTTTCATCCGCCGTTACGCGCTCCCGCGTACCCAGGCTTATTAATTATCCTGGCGCAATCATTACAGTCATCACAGACTGTGCGAGCATGGACTTTCCTCTGGTTTCCCAGCCTCCGTCCGGGTCGGAATTCACTTCTTAAATAAGCTAACAATCTCGTTAGGATTATACCCTTTGCTATAAAGGAAGTCCTCAAGAGCTCTTACTCTCTGAATCAAATGCATGTTTTCAGCGGTTGGAACATCTCCAGGCTTAATCCCATCCAAACGATTCTTTAAGCTCGCTCTATCGATCTCAAGTTGTTTCTTGCTAGCAAGTAATGAGCGGTTCTCTTTGCCTAAATCATCAAGCAATGTCGCCATCTCATCGGTTTTCCTCTTAAAATCATCAAGCTTTTGCACGGATTGTTTATCTTTAAGAACCATCATTTGGTAATCCTGAATAATAAGATCGAGAAAGGCATCAACTTCCGAAGGCTTGTAGCCAACTTCAGCGCAAGTAAACCTTTTCTTGAGGATTTCTTCAGGGGTTAAAGTGTTTCTGTTATCCATATACTATTCGTGCTCTTCGATTATATCGAGGCGCTCAACCTCATTCAATTAAAGTCGGCCTCAAATCTTATTTGTAGCATGGTAGAATATGCAAGATGAAGGCGCTAGAGAAAGCAATACGAGGAAGGAAAACATTAGTTTTCTTAGACTTAGAGGGCACTCAAAGTAGTGCCGAAATGATCGAAATAGGAGCCTATATCGTTCGATTAAGAAACGATGGGTCTATTAAGAAGATAGATAAAGGCTTTAAATCATATATTAAAGCTCATTCTAAAATCGGTCCGATTGTTACAAAATTAACTGGTATTACTGAAGGAAAACTGCAAAAAGAAGGTCGAGACTTTTTAGATGTCTGGAACGATTTTAGAAAATATATCAGTAAATACTATAAAGAATGTGTTTTTGTCGCCTTTGGCAACAACGACATTAGGATTATTAATCAGACGTTACTCCATAATGAAGGAGCCTCGCGCGATCTAGCCTCCCATATTTCTCATAATTTCTTCGATCTTCAGAGTTTTATCTTTCGTTATGTCAAAGACCCTAATGGAAACCCTTATTCTTTAGTTAACTACTTAAAGATCTTTAATGTTCCTTTTGAAGGAACCGCTCATGACGCTCTTTCGGATGCTTACAATCTAATAAAACTCTATGGGGCTATTTTAAATAATCGCCCTATATTAGAAGAGGAGTATCGGAAGACCCTTTCTCGCTTATCTCATATGCCACCGGCTATTTCACGTTTAGTAAAAGAACTTAACGAAGGTAAGACTGTGACCCCTGAGGATTGGAATGATTCCGTCAAAGCATCACTTTCATGAAGATAAACTACCCTAAAGGAATTCCCTCTTTTAGAGAAACTACGAGCCAAGAAAAGAAAATAAGAAAAAGAGTCCATACCGCAGCTAATCGCGGGATGGATTTTGAAAAGGCTATTAATACGACTAATGAATACTATTTAGAAAAGGATCTAGCCTTAATTACGAAAAGGCCAACCCCTATCAATGTTGTTAAAGTCGATTATGAGCATGGCTGTAAAATTGTTTCTGCCTATTTTGAAAAGCAAAGCACCACTGACTATAATGGCGTCTATAAAGGTCATTATCTCGACTTTGAAGCTAAAACAACCAACAGTAAAACATCTCTACCAATCAATAACATTCCAATCCAGCAAATTGAACATCTTAAGTCTGTTAACAAGCACGGGGGCATTGCTTTTTTTCTTGTCTATTGGAGAACACTGCACGAAGTCTACTTAATAAAGGCTAATGATATGATTGAATACTTTGAAAATCATGCGCGGAAATCTATGCCTTATTCCGAAATGAAAAGAATTGGTCATCAAGTAAAAGAATCATTAAGACCTCGTTTTGACTATTTAGCTTTAGTAGAGACTTTTCTTCTTGAAGGTGAACAGTAAACTCCAAAAGGACATTCTCCACATTTAGGATCTTTCGCCTGACAGATTGTTCTTCCAAAGTAGATGAGTTGATGATGAAGGGGAATGTAGAAAGAAGGATCAAACTTCCTCTCAAGATTTTTCTCAATATCGAGAGGAGAATCCCCTACTTTTGAATAACCTAAACGATAGGAAATCCTCTTAATATGGGTATCAACTGGAATGGCTGGCCGAGAGTAAACCTCTGCTAAAACGACCCCAGCCGTTTTCTCTCCTACACCTGGAAGAGAAAGCAAAGCCTCAAAATCATTAGGGACTTCTCCTGAATATTCCTTTTCAAGAGCTGAAGAAATGTTAATGATTCTAAGAGCCTTTATTTTATAGAGCCCAATTGAATGGATAAGCCTTTCAATATCTTTAAGGGGGGCCTTTTCCATCTCTTTAGCGGTTGGATAAGCCAAAAATAAGTTAGGAGTTACCTTATTAACAGCCTCATCGGTTGTTTGGGCTGACAGCATTACGGATATCAAACACTGAAAGGGCGTCGAAAAGTGTAACGAACACCGGGCATTAGGAAAAAGAGAAGAGAGGTTAGAAACAATAACCTCTTCTTTACTTGTCATCTCCCCACATCCGTTTAGCAATCTTCATCGTCTCTTCAATGTCCTTGCTCCACTTCTCATTAACAGCACTCATTCCTTCTTTAGAATTGTCGAGCGCTCTCCGCTTTTCACGAAGTATTCTTTCCACCGAACGGAAGCTCTTCTGATTGAGAGCTAAAGCATTAAGAAGAGAGTCTTTAATGTCATTATCAGAAAAACCGTTAGAAATCCATTCCGTCAAGGAACTCATTTCTAAAGGAGAAAGGGAACGAGATAGTTGGCTTTCATAAAAAGAAGAGAGGAAAGAGAGCCTTTTAGCCTTGTCATCATCTAACAAAGTGGTTTCACTTTCTCTTATAGATTTTGCAAACTCCGAGTACAAACGTTTCTTAAGGCCATCTAAAGAAGCAGTCATCTTATTCTTGTTTAGTTCATAAGAGAGATACTTTTTCTTCATTAGAGAAACGATTGTTTCATCAATATCAGCAGGTTTAAGAGTCATCTTAAGAGAAAGAGAATCAGGAGTAATCAGGTCATTGCCTTGTTTACTTAAGTGTTCAATCATCAAAATGACACTTAAGTCTCTTTCGGAAAGATTAATTTTCTTATAGTTTTCTAATAAAAGATAATGGAAATCCATCGCCTCTCCAAATTGTTGAACTTTCATAACTTCTTGCCTTTCATTAATTCCATCTTTACCTTTTCAGGGTTTAGTTCACTTATTAGGTTTCGATTAGCTTCAACCGCCAATTCGGTTTCTTTATCAAACCTAAAGCCAAGTTTTTCTTTAAATCTAAGGGCTCTAAGGATTCTTAAAGGATCTTCCTTAATTCTCTTATCAGCGTTCCCAATAAAGCGAATGATTCCTTCTTTAAGGTCCATAAGACCTCCACAATAATCAATCACTTTATAGTCATTAGAAAGATAAATTGCATTAATTGTAAAATCACGCCTTGGATAATCCAGAAGAGGGTCCTTAACAAAGGTAATCTTGGAGGGATGTCTGGAATCAAGGTACATTCCTTCTTGCCTTAACGTCGTTACATCCGCTTCAAAACTATTAAAACGGACTTTAATCGATCCATATTTAGCAAACGTATAGTCAGCATCGGGTAGAAAACCCTTCTCATCTTCAGGTGTAGCATCAGTACAAAAATCTAGATCGCTATAGGGCTGACCTAGAAGAAAGTCGCGGGAGGTTCCTCCAATCATATAGAGGTGGAAACCATTCTTTATATAGATTTCTGAGAGGAAATCAAAAGCTTCATCATTTCCCATACGGCAATGTTACCACAAAAGAAAAGAGCCCCGTAGGGCTCAGTAGAGATTCTCTAAGTTAGTTGAGTTTCTCTTTGAAGGCTTTGGAAACTTTGAATCCAACGCTGGCGGATGCTGGGATTTGGATTTTTTCTTGAGTTGCAGGATTGGTGCCTTCGCGGGCAGCTCTTTCCTTCTTCTCGAAGATTCCGAATCCGGAGAGCTTCACTTCTTCGCCATGGGCAACGGCATCCTCGATGACTTCGAGAACAGCGTCGACAGTGGTTTCAGCGTCTCTCTTGGAGATTTCGGCCTTGTCGGCAACGGCTAGGACTAATTCAGCTTTGTTCATTGGGATTTCCTCCTATGCTAAATCGGCTAACTACAAAGTAACACCGGTAAAAACCTTTTGCAATGTTTTTAACAAAGAAAAAGTGAAGAAAAGCCCGATGACACCTAGAGATTGTAAAGAAAATGAAGGAAAAATTCAAAAAAATTTAAAAAAGTTACTACGTAAAGGCTAAATTTTTGCTTAAAGTGCTCGATAACCTTGTCGGCATCGAATGAATAACAAATTATTTCCGTAAACGATAAATAATTCGAATAGGAGTCCCGGAGAAATCAAAGGAATCACGAAGACGATTTTCAAGGTAACGAGTATATGAAAAGTGGGCGAATTCAGGATTATTGCAGAAGAAAACGAAGGTCGGAGGCGTCGTCGAAACTTGATTTCCAAAGTATATCTTTAGTCTTCCATGATTAAATTCCGGAGTTGGATTCATGCTTTGAGCATCAAGCAGAATGTTATTAAGAACTGAGGTAGGAATTCTCCGATTGTAGCCATCAAAAGCGACCGCAATCGCTTCAAGAAGCTTATCAACACCTCTTCCTGTTTTAGCGGAAATATAAACAACAGGAGCATAATCTAAGAACTTGAATTGTGCCTTCAAATTTTCAGTGAACTTCTTTTCATCATCGGGTCCATGCTTATCGACATCCCACTTGTTAACCGCTAAAACGATAGCTTTATGGGAATCCATTGCATAACCAACAACGTGCTTATCTTGTTCAATAATGCCTTGAGTTGCATCAATTAATAGAACTGAAACTTCACTTCTTTCAATACCTGATAGAGCCCTTAAAGCAGCATATTTATCGATAGCCTCATAGATTCTTCCTTTTTTTAGAAGACCTGCAGTATCAATGACAACATAGTCACGTTCATTCTTAACAAATCTCACGTCAACGGAATCTCTGGTTGTACCAGAAATATCACTGACAATTAAGCGATTTTCTCCAATTAATCGGTTGGCTAAAGAAGACTTTCCAACGTTAGGACGACCGATTAATGAAAAAGTAATAGCCTCTCCATAATCCGGCATCACTTTTTCTGGAAGTAAGGCAACAATCCGGTCAAGTAAGTCACCAATACCAATACCATGGGCTCCGCTAATAGCTAAAGGATCACCAAGGCCTAGTTTATAGAACTCATGAAGATCCGTAATTTGGTTGATGTTATCAATCTTATTAACGGCAAGAATTACAGGTTTCTTCGACTTAAAAAGCATCTTAGCAATAAAACGATCATCCCCCGTGATGCCTCGTTTGCTATCAACTAAGAAAAGAACTAAATCAGCTTCTTCAAGAGCAATCTCAACTTGGGCTCTGATTTCTTTTTGAAAAGGAGCGTCCTTAATCTCAATTCCTCCGGTATCAATAAGAGTGAATTCTTTAGTAAGCCAAACTGCTTTAGCGTACAATCGATCTCTAGTAACCCCGGGAGTCTCTTCAACAATAGATTTTCTCTCACCGATTAAGCGGTTAAAAACAGTGGATTTACCACTTGAAGGCGAACCGACAATCGCTAATGTGCCTAGTGACATATATGTGGAACCTCAATTCCTGTCTTCTCTTTAATGACTTTTAGAACAGCAGCAACGGCTTGATCAACGTTTAGATATGATGTATCGATTAGAACACTATCATTAGCGGGTTTTAGAGGAGCAAAATCGCGGTGAGAGTCAATAAAATCGCGTTTTCTTACATCTTCTTCAACTTCTTTTAAACTAGTTGGAATTCCTTTAGCGAGATTCTCTTCATAACGACGGACCGCTCGAGTCTCCACTGAGGCAATTTGAAAAACTTTAACCTCCGCTTCGGGTAGAACGTAAGTCCCGATATCTCGTCCATCCATAACAACAGACTTCCTCGAAGCTAGTTTGCGCTGCATATCAACTAGAGCCAAACGAATTTCTTTATAGGATGCAATATAGGAAACATTGCCCGAAACTAACGGTTCCCTTATAGCTTTAGTCACATCATCACCATTGCAAATAACAGTTCCGTCTTCTTGTAAGTCAATTTCCATTCCCGGAATAAGAGTGCATGATTGCGCTTCATTCTTGGGATCTAAACCTTTTTTGATGACGGCATAGGTAAAAGCCCGGTACATCGCTCCAGTATCAATGTATGTAAAACTTAGAAGAGAGGCCACTTTCTTGGCTACAGTCGACTTGCCAGCAGCAGCTGGTCCATCAATCGCTATACGAATTACTTTATCCATTTCATGCTCCTTTGACCCAAAAGAAGAAAAAGGCGGTCATTAGGCCGATAGCCGCCACAAGGGAGAGAACTTTCCAAAGTAGAATCTTCTTCTTTCCCCTAAGGTAACTGTCATAAACAGTAACCCCTTTACGAGTAGGTTTTTCCCCACCATTTGGTTCGTAGACAATGGCCTGATCAGCACTGCCAAGAGTCGCCATTCTAAGACGATCTGCTTCATCTATCTCATCAGGTTTTGCCTTTTTACCCGCAAAAGAACGCGGATCCATTTTTTCAATTTTAGCCCTATAATGGGCCCACTTCTTAATCCGTGTCTTCATTCATGAACAATCTTACTCTATTTAGCCCCAAGAGGAAAAGGACGGAAGGGCGAAAAAGTGAAACCTCCCTATGGGAAAGGAGTTAAAACCATCCCTTTCCTTAAACAAATAGAGAAAATGTAATGATATTTTTACTTAGGAACAATCTTTCTCTTCTTACCACCCTTTCTCATTGAAGACAGGAGTAATTTCACATATAATGGGCGCGTTACAAAGGAGAATTTAAAATGGCAAAGAAAGTAACCGTTAATAACGATGCCTGCATCAGCTGTGGAATGTGCGTTGGAAGCGTTCCAAGTGTCTTCACATTCGCCGATGACGGAAAAGCCGTCGCCGGAGTTGTCGCTGCTGAAGATGAAGCCGCTGTCGAAGAAGCTATCGAAAGCTGCCCAGTCCAAGCTATCGTCACCGAATAGTTTATCTGAAGAAAACCTTCGCTAATAACGAAGGTTTTTTGTTGCCAAAATTACCTAAGCCCTCTTTGAAGGCTTGATTAAGGTATGAATAGAACGATAAACGAGGAACGTCGCGATAATGACTAAAGCATCTTTCAAGATGTTAAACGGAAGAACGGCAATGGTGGCGTAACTCCACCCTAAATCTGTAATACCTGGCATGGCCATTTGACATAGTTTAAGAAGAACATCATAGGAAAGACCGGCCATAAACTGCATATAGAACGGCATGAGGAGATAAACATTACCTGCCATAGCGACTACAACATGAATGCTAGTAGAAACTAAGAATCCAAGTCCAACACCTTTGAGATTTCTCTTCTTTTGGTAAATAAGAACAGCAGGAAGAACAAAAGCAGTAGAGAAAAGAAAATCGCCAATCTCCCCGACGGCCATTGTCGAAGTCATTGGAAGTTTGATAATTGTCTTAACTAGAATGGTACCAATAGCCGCCCAAGGGCCATAGGCAAATCCCGCAATAAAAGAAGGAATCTCATCGAAATGAAGAGACAAAAAGGAGGGGAAGAATGGGAGTTTTATATTAAAAATAGGAACTGTATATAGAATTGCGGCTAAGGCTCCAAAAATTGCAATTTGAGCAATGGTCTTGACTGAACCTTTATCTTTCCGAGGATAAAAAGTGAAATAGACAGTCGTAGCCGCCACTAACCAAATAATTAATAGGACTGTGAGAATGATGGAACGGTAATTCATAAAAAAATCCCCTTTCTCATCAGGGGACGTACCTAAAGGTGCTCTTCTTTATTCCGGACTGTACCGTTGGCATCGGAATTTCACCGAATCGTGCTTGCCTTGCAAGCTTGCGGGCTTTACCGCCAGTCGACGTAATTCTCGTCGCCCTGAAG
>Ga0172378_10000671_pt1 | contig 30414 bp, 29 predicted proteins | sample GrowelOW332metaG_FD_119755 | JGI IMG/M metagenome (GOLD analysis project Ga0172378, IMG submission 119755) | Groundwater microbial communities from an aquifer near a municipal landfill in Southern Ontario, Canada - Pumphouse #3_1 metaG | ecosystem: Environmental > Aquatic > Deep subsurface >...
GACACTCACCTTGCGTGGTATTGACCACTTTTGCGCTTGCGCATTTGCTCATGCAACTCAGGCTATGTACATACAAGCATGCCCGCAGCTTTCGTTTTAGCGAGCAATCGTTCCTGCCATTGCTTGGCTTTGCTTATTTTTTCCTTTCATAAAGCAATTTTTAGAGGTTCCTTTAAGTAAAAGGAATCTTTTATAGGTACAAAAAAATTACATTTTTAAATGTAAAGAATGATTTAAATCAAAGGATTCTTTTTGACGCCTCGGCAACGTGAAATCTTTACGCTTCTTAAAAGCGGTCTCTCCAATCAAGAGATTTGTGCTCGGTTGTGTATTTCTTTGGATACAGTAAAGAGCCATTTAAAAGAAATTTATAAGGCGTTGGGCGTAAATAACCGGATGGAGGCTGTTTGCTCTTGTGCCAATTCCTCTCCAGATGGGATGCCTTACCTTTTTATTATTTATGAAGATTCTGTGTGTACAGATCCGGAAGCAAGCCGGTGTTTTACATCCTTTTTGGATAGTTTTGGTAAAAACTCCTTTATGTCGCTTGTGATGCCGCAGTCTTCCGGTTATGAATCGGCTAAACCGGCATTTTCTCTAAGGTTTATTTTTTCAGATGTTCAGAAAAAAGTGCTTTATGTCTCCTTGCATCATTCTTTGATGCGACCGATTCTCTGGTCGGAATCCGCAGATTTGTCTTCTCCTGACTTGGATTTGGCGGGGCTTCGGTTGGCGGTGAACGCAGTCCTTCAGATTCAGATAGCGGCTTCGGAACTTTATGTGCAAAGACCCGAGCTTCAAAAACACTGGTGGTTTTCTACGTTTTATGCCAAACGCGTTATGCAATCGCGCACCAAGGATGGCTTTGAAAAAGCATTGAATGTTTTGGAGGGCGCTCGTGCGATTGTTCCAGATCAGCCGCTTCTTTTGTATTTCCTTGGGTTGAATTGGTATCGGGCCGTGCTGGAGCGCTGGGTGGATTCTAAAGAAGCTTCCGTGAAGATGGTGGAGTGCGCAAGTCATGCGATGCGCTATGCCCCGGAATCTCAATATTCATTGGTCTTGTCTGGAATAGCCAATTTCCTTACTAGAAATGTTTCTTTGACGATCAAGAATTTTTTGAAGGCTTTGGAAATCAATCCTTTTAATTTGCTTGCGCATCAATTTCTTTCACAGGTTTACACCTTAATAGGAGAAGAGAAAAAAGGCTTGGATGTATTGATGAATTTGAGGCGCATCGCACCACAAGTAGCAGATACTCCTAATAATATAGCAGGCGAATCTCTTCTTTATTTTATGATTTCAGATTTCGAAAAATGTGAAAGCCTTTGCCGGGAGACTCTTTTTGTCATGCCGGATCATCTCATATCCAGGCTTTTGCTGATAGCGTCTCTGGGGCGTCAAGGATTTATTCAAGAGGGCAATCGACAAGTGGAATTATTGATGAAAATACATCCCACTTTTAAACCTGCGGATTTGATGGGACTTTTGATGGGCATTCAGCCGGAAAAGCGTCGACTTATCGTGGAAGGGGTGCAACTTTCCGGTCTCAAAGTCGATATTCCTTTTTAATAAGTTTTCAAAAATGTGAAAAAAAATCACTCCTTTGGGTGATTGTACCAAAATTTCGAATAAAATATATATGCCATTATATTTAAGGAATATAATGGCTCAAATAGATGTAAATTCATTAGAAGCTGCCGACATCATTACTTTTGATGGTGAAAAAGATGATGTCTTAAGTCAGTTGATATGTCTTTTGACTGATTCGGAAGTGAGCCATGCCGCCATTTTTATCCAGCAAAATCCAGCCCTTCTTGCAGATGCCGGTTTGGTGGGCCTTGCTCTGCATCAAGTTGCAGATGTGGGCGATCCGCTCCGCGTTGTCCATATAGGTCGCTTGAATAATGCAACTTCTGTCAATCGTTTGCCGATTACAGATATAGCCCGCAAGTATGTCGCGGAAGATCTGGTATATCCGATGCCGGATCTCATTATGGTGGGGCTCATTCTCATTTATAAGAATTTCTCTAAAGTAGGCTTAAGACAATCCCTAGTGATCGCTTTTCTTAAAGCAGCGACGGTGTTCATTTCCCATATTCTAGATGAAAAGAAATACCAGGGAAAGCATCCGATGATTTGCTCGGAGTTTGTTTATCACTGCTATGCAGAAGCCTCATCTTCTAATCCCGATTTGGCCTTGCATCTCGAGGACGCCGATCTCCGCCGCGGATTCCCTTCCCGGGAAATGTCTTTGGTGGATCATTTGAAGTCTTATAGCCAAGCGCGGGGCTTTTCTCTCGAGACACCACTTTTGAACAATAATTTGGATGAGTCTGATGATGACATTATCGACCCGATGGTGGCTGCCAAAAATCTGCTGGCTTCGTTGAAAGAAAAAACATTTGATTTCGGCCACAGATCTCTTTATGCGGATAATGAACATCTCAGCTTGGTCGTCAGAAATTTTCTTACCGCATACAATAAACTTTGTTCGATATCTCCAGCACGTAATTTGGGTGGGCTTTTGGCAGATTCTTATGCAGCTCAAGCGATGTTCGTCACTCCGAATGATTTATTGAATCATATAACGAATGTGAACAATTTGGGCAAATTTCCGATTTATCGAGATCCCAAAAAACACTAGTGTTTGAGGGGAGCAAGCCCGCTTTCTCGGATGGAGAAGGCGGGCTTTTCTTTTATGTAGTCAAAATCTAGGTGTGCCTAAGATAGATGTCTACATCCAGAATCCATTAGAGGTGAACAAGGGCGGAGAATTGTTGACGATGTGGAAGCTAAAGGAACCCGGGGACTTCATCTTACGACGAGAGTTGCAAGAGATAGTTCAAGCCCCATACGACTGTCGCAAATGCCGTTTTTAATTTCGCTGTCGAGCTTGCATAGATGCTTGATGACGCGGCAGAGTAATGGCTGCGGCCAATTCATCGCTTTGCGGGGCTCATTTAATTTGGTGCAAAAAAGCCATTCATTTACGCCGAGTTTGGACGCGATTTCTTTAGGGGGCGTGTGTCTGTCTAGCATTGCGCGCACATGCAGGAGGCGCACGGCATAGGATTCAAGTGCTGAGATGATGGCAATTCCATCTACCCCGGAATCCAGCAACTCCCGGAGTTTTTTTGTATACGCTTGTGGATTGCGGTCTCCGAAAAATTCGCGGATCTCGAAGGCTGCTATTTCTCTTTGCGGAACGATCATCAACTTTACTTGTTCCAACGAAATTTCTTTGCCATTGGGGTCGAGCAAAAGGATTTTTTTCAGCTCAGAGTCGATTACGGCGAGATCCGTTCCGAGAGCATCGGCGACATAGCTCACGGCCATAGGTTCTATGCGTCTGCCGAAGTCGGTTTGTACGTGCTGCGTTATCCATTTGGGAATATCCCATTCGCGCGGGGTCTCGTATTTTTCAATTGTACCCGCTTCTTTAAGCGCCTTGTGCAATGATCCCGAACTCTTGTTTCCGCCTTCGTCCTTTTTGGTAGCGCGGGCGGTGAGTTTTGTAAATTCAAGGAGCAACTGACAATTTGGTTTTGTCAAAATCCAAGACGCGAGAGCTTCAGCATCGTTTGTATGCAGAGCATCGCATTTGCGGACAATAACAGTCTGTTCACCGGCAAAGAGGGAGCAAGAATCACAAGCTTCCATTACGGCATCTGCAATGGAGGGAACGTTTGTATCTGTCGCAAAAAGAATTTTGCGGGCGAGGGGATCGTCCTTGCGGTCGCCTAAAGTTTTGTCGAGGAATTGCCCTATGCGGCGTTCCTTATCAAATTCATTGTCTCCCACAAGAGCAAGAATCATCTGCGGCCTTTATCTGACATCGATGATTTCGAATTGGTTTTCACCTTTTGGGGTGATAACTGTCGCAACTTCGCCCTTTTTCTTACCCAAGAAGGCCTTGCCGATGGGGCTTGTAAAGCTGATTTTCCCGTTGATGGCGTCTATGCCTTCCGGGGAGACGATTGTGTAGACGATTTCCTTGCCGGTCTTCAGATTTTTCGCTGTAACTGTAGCTCCGAATTTGACTGTATCGGATTTGGCGGGATCGTATTTGATGACCGTTGCACGTGCTACTCGGTCTTCGAGATAGTTGATGCGCGATTCAATTTCGCCTTGGCGGTCTTTGGCTGCATGATAAGCAAAATTTTCGCTCAAATCACCTTGTGCACGGGCTTCTGCAATTTCATCGATGATTTTAGGGCGCTCAACTTTTTTTAAATTTTCCAACTCTTTAGTGAGTTGGTCATAAGTTTCTTGTGTAACGGGTATAGTATCCATACTCGGAAAGTTACAAAATTTTCAGTGCCCGTGGACTGTCGGGCAAAGGAAGATGTGATATGTTGACGATGTTGAAAGATGGAGGTGTTTGTTCCCCCAAAGGTTTTGTCGCCTCGGGAATGATTGCTGGGATTAAAACGAGTGGCAAGCCGGATATGGCACTCCTCAAGAGTGAAAAGGCTGCGCGCTGCTTTGCCGTGTTCACGACAAACAAGGTAAAGGCTGCACCTGTGCTTTATGATAAATCGGTCTTAGAACACGCCCATTTTGCGTCTGCCGTCATCGTCAACAGCGGCAATGCCAATGCGTGCACGGGCCCTCAGGGTTATGCGGATAGTGAACGCACTGCGGTTCTCGTAGAACAGGCTCTGGGGCTTGCTCCAAAGAGCGCTCTCGTTTGTAGCACCGGGGTTATAGGACATTTGATGCCGATGGATAAAGTGGAAGCGGCGATTCCCGTTTTGGTGAAGAATCTTCACGAAGGGGCTTCCGAAGAATTCGGCACCGCTATTCTTACGACCGACCGCGTGCTCAAGTCTCTTGCGATTGAAATTGAAACTGCAAAGGGGACCGTCCGCATAGGTGGCTGCTGCAAAGGCAGCGGTATGATTCACCCGAATATGGCGACGATGCTTGCTTTTATTACAACTGACATCGGAATGCCTATTGATTTCTTTGCCGAGTTCCGCGCAAATATCGATGATTCTTTTAATGCTATTACAGTGGATGGCGACACCAGTACGAACGATACTTGCATTCTTCTTGCGAATGGTATGAGCGGAATTCACTATTCCGACTTGTCCATTTCGGAGCAGGGCGAATTCCGTGCAGCTTTGATGACCGTCATGAAGGAGCTTGCTAAGGACATTGCCCGGGATGGTGAAGGTTCTACGAAGTTTATTGAAATCCGCGTCGAGAAAGCCGAAAGCCACAAGGACGCCCTTAAAATGGCCCGGTTTATTGGTACGAGTAACCTCGCCAAGTGCGCTATGTTTGGTGAAGATCCGAATTGGGGACGCATTCTTTCGAGTGCGGGTTCCAGCGGCGTGAATATGATTGCAGAACATACGGACCTTTATTTCGGCGATGTTCAAGTACTTGCAAACGGTCGCCCTGTAGATGCGGATAAGAAAAAACTTGAATCGGTTGTCTGTCAGCGTGAATACAAAGTAACTCTTGTACTCAATATCGGCGAAGCGGCTGCTTCCGCTTATACCTGCGACTTAAGCTACGATTACGTGAAGATTAATGCGGAATATACGACCTGATCGATAGTTGAAATTTAAAAGACATCTGCGAGGAACCTGAGTCTCTCCCTGAAGGTTTCGTCCGGTACTAAGCGCTAAAGTGTAGAGAAACTTTGTCTCTTGCTCGGTTTTTTGACTTTTGGACTGCTTCATTGTCGACTCCTTTATCTCGGCAATAAAGGCAAACATGCGTGTCTTTGCACTGCTTAACTTGTACGTAATTCACTTCGCCAGAACAATTTTTAGTCAAAAGAAACCTCCGTGCTCTGCGCGGGGCTTCCGTATTCTATAGCTATGCTTGGAGTATAGTAAACCGGTAATGGCAATGAGGGCATAGATTCCTTGGACAGGCAAATGTCCAGAAAGATGACGTTCACCAGGTTCTTGAAATACCACCGGATCAGAGCGTGAGCTTTTTGGTCGGCTTCTTGAAAGGCCGGAGCGCAATAAAGATATTCGACCGTCACAAGAATCTTCGCAAAAAATACTGGGGCATGCATTTCTGGTCGACCGGCTACTTCGTGAGCGCTGTCGGAGTGAATGAAGAGCAGGTCGCGAAATATGTCCGGCATATCTTGATTTAGATAGCCCCCCCCCTTTTTGTGAGGTTTAGGGATCTGTTCCCGCCACTCCTTTTAGGGGTGGTTATTTAGAAATGCCTTATTTTAAAAAATTTAATAGATACATTCGCCAATGAGGGCGAAAACTTCGGCTGCTTTTATTCTTACTTTCAGTAAGGTTCCTGGAGCGTATTCGCCATCAAGCGCTACAGGGCGGTAGTAATCGTCGCGGGCAATGGTTGTTCCTTTGCGGAATCCTTTTTTTTCGGCAATGACGCCTTCTTCTTTTCCGATGAATTCGCGATTGTTTTCAAGTGCAATTTTCTGGAATATTTCGGCAATTTTTGCGGAACGCGCATAGCGCTCTTCTTTGGAAAGATTGCTTGCGTAAGAGTATGCAGGAGTACCTTCGCGAGGAACGAATCTCGTAATATTGCAAATTGATGGACGCGTAGTTCTTATAAGATTTAGGCTTTCTTCAAAGTCTTCTTCTGTTTCACCGGGGAATGCAACGATAATATCTGTCCCAAGGGTCAAATTGGGAAAGTGCTGTTTAAATGTCGAAGCAATTTTAATGTAGTCGCTTTGTGTGTGACGGCGGTTCATCGCTTTGAGGATCCTATCACTTCCGCTTTGTACGGGAATATGTATGAATTTGTACAAATGCGGGTCTTGATATGTTTCAAGAAGTGCGTCCAAATAGCGCAAAATGTGCCGCGGGTTTCCCATGCCAAGGCGAATTTTGTAGTCACCTTTGATCTTTGAAATAATTTTTTGCAAAAGGGTCGGCAAATCCGTGTGAATGTCGAATCCGTAGCAGCTCGTGTCTTGCCCGGTGAGAAAAATTTCTTTGGCTCCCGCATCCACTTTTTGCTGAATTCGGTGAATGATTGATTCTTGGGTGTTGCTCACAAGGTGCTTTTTAACTAAATGCGTAGAGCAATAAGTGCAAGAATCAAGGCAGCCTTCCTCGATGTTGACGATACCGATTCCGGGCTGGCTTTCTAAGGTGATTGTGCTTGATGAATTTTGCTCTGGAGAGAGACCAGCCAAGCTTAAAAAAACATCCAAGGCTTTTGGGTTTTTGTGCGCATCATAGGGAGAAAAGCAAAAATCTGGAAATAGCCGGGAGAATTCTTTTTTCAAGTCTTCTGTCGCGCAACCAGTAACCCATACAGGTACGTGCTCAAAGGTCTTGCGGATGTCCTTGGCGAGCTTGACCGCAGAAGCGATCCCTTTTACGGTACAGGCGTTGAGAACAATTGCCGCAGGGGTTTCGGAAGGCATCTCAAAACAGACGGAGAATCCTTTTGCCGCAAACCTTTCCCCGATTTCTTCTCCATCGCCGAAGTTTGCCGCACAGCCTTCACTTAAAATGGCTACGGTGTTTGGCGAATACATTTCAGAGAGACTCCCGGGTAGTAGGTGAGGAGAATTTCCTTATAGCTCTGCCCGGCTTTTGCACGGGCTCGAGCGCCCATCTGGCACATTCCAATTCCGTGCCCGAAACCGCTTCCATGGAGGATCCAAGCGGTTCCTTTTTTCTCGATGCGAAGTTTTGCAGAGGGTAGAATTGTGGAACCTTGCTTAAAGAGCCAGCGTGTTTTATCGCCTTTTACCGAAAAAGTTCCTTTATCTGTAGTGACTTCGAGAACATTGATACGACCGCCGGGGAGTTTACTTTTTACTTCAATTGACTTGATCTTTGAAAAAACGTTTTTTCCTTTTGCCTTGGCGTCTTTGAAGTTTGCCTTGAAAAGCCGTGCTAATTCTTTGTCTTTGAATTTACGGTTCCAACTAGAATAAGAAGAAGCTCCGCACCAAGTTTCTTTTGGAGTCTTAAAGTCCTTGACGCTTTTCAAATAAGGGCACGCTGGAAGTCCCCAAGCTTCCACACCCTCCGTGCGACCACCGCAAGTGGAATGGTAGTAAGCCTCGATAAATTTGTCATTATAGATGAGAACTATTCCGGTGGTGGAATCGACGGCTGCGTTGGAATAAACACCTTCTCCTGTAGCCCCGTTGTACACTTGATCCTGCACGCTTGCAAAAACATCAAATCCAAGAGAAGCTCTTGACTTGAAATGTCTGTAGGCGTAAGTACGTGCGGCAATTGCTTGCGCTTTAAGGGCTTCGATAGAGGCTGAGTCAAGCTTGCCTATTTCGTAAGGAACGACTCCTTTTAAGTAATCTTCAATTGAAACTTCGTTGATGACGTTGATTTTTTGCGGTGTCGATACGATGAGAAGATTCCCGCGATAGATTTTTCTTTCAATGGAAACTTTAGATTCTCCGGCAGGGAATACCCAGATAGAGTCTGCGGTAAAGTTCGTATCTTTTGAACTCCAGGTGATTTTCCCGTTCTTGTATTTAATGCCTGCGGAATCTTGAACTAGTATGGCTGAGGTTGAATCTGGATTCGTGCTGACTAAAAAAGAATCCGCGTTTAGATCCGCTTTGGATATTCCGATAAGAATCCCCACGCGGAAATTCCGCTTGAGTTCTTCGGGAATGTCAATGGAATCCAGATTTTCTTCGGTTATTTTGAATGTATCCGCTTGGAAAGCTTCCGCTTCTTCTGCGGAATCGGCGTAGAATTCTTCTCCTTCAGGAGCAAGGGAATCTGTGCTTGCGGAATCGAGGATAGCTGGTGTGCGAGATTCTCTGGAGGAGTACGTTTCCGCGCTGTCTTTTGTCTTGGTGTCAGAGTCTGGTGCAATAGCGACAAAGGGCGACTTGCTTCTCTCTTGATTTTCCGTTCCGGAGTCATCTGTGACTAGCGGAGGGAGAGGGGCGCAACCTGCTAGCGTTGCGAGAAAGAGAAGCAGAGTACGCTTCATCTGCTATTCGCCTTTTTTTGCTTTTTTTGCCATATCGCGGAGTCTCGACTGATTCATCGTTCTATCAGCAGTCGAGATGACATCGACGAACAATTTGCCCTCTAGGTGGTCGCATTCATGCTGGATGCAACGGGCGAGAATCCCTTCACAATTATGGAGTACAACTTCCTGTCCGTTTTCGTCTGTGAATTTAGTCCACACTTTTCCAGGACGGACGACATTGCAGAATATATCCGGGATGGAAAGGCAGCCTTCATCGTAGGGTACATCCGTAGAATCAGGTTCAACCCCCCATTCCGGGTTGAACATTATATGCGGTTCTGGAGTCTCGCCTTCGTCGGGCCTCGTCGTATCGATGACCACAAGGCGGATGGCTTTGCCAATTTGTGGACCGGCGAGACCGCACCCCCCACCGTCATACATCGTGTCCAGCATGTCCTTAGCCAGAGCGACAAGGTCTGGAGTCACTTTAGTGACGGGTTTGCACTTTTTACGGAGTACGGGGCTTCCGTAAAGCTTTATGTCAAGTAGCGCCATGTTTATTTGGCAGCCTTTTCCGTTGCAGGCTTGTCTTCGAGTACGCGGAGGATGGCGGACTTTTCAAAGTCGAGCTTGGTATCGTTTCCCGTTTTGACCGTAATGATGTTGTCTTGAATGTCTGCGACAGCTCCGATGATGCCTGCGGAGGTAAGGACTTTATCGCCTTTTTTAAGAGCCTTGCGCATAGCTTCCGTTTTTTTCATTTCCTTCTGTTTGGGCATAATGAAGAAAAGGTACATCACCACGAACATCAAAATGAACGGGAGAAATCCCATAATGGCGGAACCGCCTTGTTTAGCGGGTTCTGCAGCTCCGTCTGCGAAGGCGGAAGCGGCAAAGAGAAGAGCGATGAGGGCTGTAGATTTCATAATGAATCCTCTTAAGGTTGTGCGCCAAATTTAGAAAAATGAGAAAGAGAAAGAGAATTGAATTGTGAAATAGGCGCTAGTCTGTTAAAAAGAATAGATCAAAAGCACTGTTTTTTATTGGCTGATAGTTCTTTTAGAACGCTTCAGGAAGCTTTTTATCAAGCAATGGGTAGATCCTATTCAATTCAATCAGATTTTCTACGAATTCCTTGTCGGCATAAAAAATGCTGATGTTTTTAACGTCGAGTCCGTTTGAGTAAGGAGGTTCTGTAAATAGAAATCCGCAAGTTTCCAAATTTTCAAGGGACCTTGCAGTTAACCTGATTCCGGGGATCACTTTTTTATAGGCAGCAAGAAAATCTTCAAGGGAAACGGATGTATTCCCATGAAAATCCTTGCTTTTTGTCTTGCAAGCTTTGATGAATGCGGAAAGAACGATTTGATCTCCCGCAGAAAGAAGCTCTTTAGGTAGCGTATTCCCCGTTGCTCTTGCAAATAAAGTCTTGTACAGAAGTTCCGGTAGCTTTTTTTTGTAAAAATGAATTTGTGTGCGATTTCCAGGAATGAGTTCCGCAATACCGAGACCGCAGAGTGCTCGGATAAGACAGTATGCATCATTGTAACAAATTCCATTGATGACTTTTAGGTTGTCAATAATGGATTCTAGATCGAAAGTCCCGCTTTTGGATCCTTTTGCCGCTTTTGCAAAAAGGAATAATAGGGTGGGAAGAGCGTGGATCTTATCAATTTTTTCTTTGTTCGATTCTGCTCTGCGAAGGCGCTCTGCCATGAAATGCAAAAGGTTGGGAAACCATTCCGGGAGGTTCGTCAATGTCTTGGATAGGTCTTCTTGTCCGATGACAGTTACTTCAGTCTCTTCCGAAGCCCTCAAAGTAAGGCCGTGCGGAAGGTTTTCGAGTAGTGACATTTCACCCACGAGCGTGTGTTCTTCTATTTTTCCGACTGTAAAACTTTTGGCTCCTTCGCGCTTTTGTGCGATAAGCGATCCTCTAGTTATAATATAAAGACGCCCGTCTTTAGAACCTTCTTGGAAAAGAATGTCTTTGGGACGCAATTTCATAGAGCACTCCCCGTGAGACTCCGCTCGTTATGAATGGCGAGCAGAAAATTTTCAAGAATTTTTTTCTCTAAGTGAAGTTTGTTCGTTTCTTGCAGATGCTTAAAGATGCCGAGTTCTTGGAATTTGATGATCTCGACTATAGAGGCTTCTGGAGTTGCTATTTGAAGATATTTTATCCACTCTCCGCTATTGTGTATTAGAATAGAATCTTCCAACGCAAGAAATTCCAAACAGGCTCGTTCTCTTTGAGAGAGTTCAAGTGGCGGATATATTTTATTTTGGTGTTGACAGCGAAGGTAATCGACAAGAATTTCGAGAATTTGCGGTTTTTCTATAGATATTAGCGCATTCTGTTTTCCGGATTGATCCGGAAAAAGTTTCAGGATGTTTCTCCTCACCAATTCCCGGACAGCATTTTGTACGGAGTCTTTGGACGCCCTTGTCTGCCATAAGAATTCCTTGAGGACTTTTTCCGCCTCGAGGGGCTCTCCTTCATAGTGCAACATGAGAAACTTCGAAAGACTTTGTAGGGGATCCGCAAAGATAGGCTCTTCAAGAGATTGCTTTAAGGAGCGGGTGCGCTTGGATATGGAATTGATAATTGCAAGAAGCCAATTTGGCGCTTTCTTAAAAATGGCAGCCAGTGCGGATTCATCAATGATAGCAAGTGTTGAATTAATGGAAGCGCTGATGTCGTGCTTGAATTTAGAATGATCCATAACGGCAGAAACGCCGACTAGCGAACCTTTAGGCATTTTATAAAGGAGTTTTCCTTTATCGAATGCATTGAGTTCACCATCTTCTACATAGACCATTTTTGTGGCGGAGTCGCCTTGTTTAAAAACAAGACAACCCGCTGGTGCGTGGATGCGTACTAGCGGGATTTCTTGAGGATTGGGATTGCCCGAAGTCAACGGGAAACCACCGGTTAAATTAGACGTCGCGCTTTTCGATACGAGCGGCCTTGCCGCTCAAATCGCGCATATAGAAAATGCGGGACTTGCGGACCTTACCCTGGCGGTTTACTTCGAAGGAAGCAATACGCGGGCTGTGGACTGGGAAAATGCGTTCAATAGCAACATTATCTGTTATCTTGCGGATGGTGAGCGTAGTAGAAACGCCGACGTTCTTCTTTTGAATGATGACGCCCTTGAACGGCTGAATGCGTTCCTTGGCGCCTTCGATGACTTTCACGTTAACGGTGACTGTGTCGCCTGCGCGAAGTTCAGGGAGATCGGTTTTTTTGTTTTCTTGTTGAATTGTTTCAATGTTCAGGGACATATTATGTGACCTCGGTTATGTAGTGCCAAATTTAGTATCTATTTTCAATTTTTCGTAGATGTCAGGGCGTCTTTCTTTCGTTCTTTTTAAAGATTCCGCCTCTCTCCATGCACAAATATTCTTGTGATGACCCGAAAGGAGTACTTCTGGGACTTTTTTTTCTTCAAAAACTTCAGGACGGGTGTAAACAGGCCAGCCTAGTAGCCCTTTTGCAAAAGAGTCCGTTTCTCCGGATTCGCTTTTCCCTAGAACTCCGGGAAGAAGCCTTACTACTGCATCGGTGAGGAGCATTGCTGGAAGTTCACCTCCGCTTACGACGAAATCGCCGATGGAAATTTCCATATCTACGTAGGATTCGCGGATGCGTTCGTCGATGCCTTTGTAATGCCCGCAGAGCAGCACCAGATGGCTCTCTTTGGAAAGGTCGGATGCAATTTTGTGGGTAAAGGGAATTCCGTCTGCTGTGAGGTAGATAACTTTTCCGTTGTCCTCTTTGACCCCTGTGCTTTTGATCGCTCGAGCAAGCGGTTCCGGTCGAAGCACCATGCCCGGTTCCCCACCGTATGGAGCATCGTCTACTTGGCCATAGTCGTTGATTGAAAAATCGCGGAGATATAAAGTATTAAAAGTGAAAATTCCTTTGTTGCGGGCGCGTCCGACGATGGAATGTTGCAATGGGGAGAACATTTCGGGGAAGATTGTGATGCAATCGATTCTCATTCCACCCTCATGTCAAAAAGATTTTGGAGAAACTCTTCCGAAATTTTCACAGTGCGGAGTTCCTTGTCTATTTCTCCCACGCATTCTTTGATCCACGGGGCGAGGATCTCTTTTCCTTTGTATGCAAATCGGAATGCGTTCACGCTGGGGAGTTCTTCCACTGAAAGAACTTTGCCTATCTCTTCGCCAGCCTCGCCAATGACGCTGTAGCCTTCCAAGTCGGAAAGATAATACTTGCCTTCGGGTTCGGGCAAGCGTTCGGATATAGGTATGCAGATGTCTGCATTCACTAGGCTTCGGAGGGATTCGGATGAATCATAGCCTTTGAATTTGAGGAGCCATACTTTATTTGCAATGCGGGCTTGTTCAACTTGAAGCTCTGTAGTTATATCACCTTGTATGGCAAATACAGTCGAAAGTTTGGCATAGCGGGAGATGTTGTGCGTTTCGGGAGCACATTTGATTTCACCCTTAAACCCATGCGGTTTCATCAGGTGACCGACGATGACCAAATTGTTCATACTGTTTTCCATTTTTGCTTCTTAAAGGAAAACCCCGTGCTGAAGCACAGGGCTTTGAATTTAATTTCTTTGAAGAAATCCCTTAAGCGATTAGGCTTTTGGTGCTTCTTCAGCAGCTGGGGTCGCTTCGGCAGCGGCTGGTGCTTCTTTCGCAGCCTTTTCTGCTTCGATACGAGCCTTGGCTTTTAGGCTGAGCTTCGCTTTCTTCTGCTTTTCCGGACGCGGAGTTGCGACTTTGCCCTCGATAGAACGTTTCGCTTTGAGTTCATGGAAGAGATCAAGAATGCCGACTTGACGGAGGAGGGAGGCGACGGTGTCGGAAGGCTGTGCGCCGTTCTGAAGCCATTTCAAAACCTTTTCTTGGTCGAATTTGATGTCCGGCTTCTTGAGGTTCGGATTGTAGAAGCCGACCTGTTCGATGAAGCTTGCATTGCGGGCCTTGCGGTTGTCAATGACGACAGCGCGATAGACGGAGCTGTGTCTCTTGCCGAAACGGGCTAAACGGATAACAGTAGACATGAAAATACCTCTTATTTTGATTTTCGAAGACAAATATAGGATAATTTTTTTGTGTGTAAAGGACGGATTTCAAAAAAAAGCGTCATTTAAGCACAAAGTAGCGAATTTTGCGAATAAAAATACGAAAAAGCCGCAAAAATTTTAAATTTTGCGGCTTCTGAAAATTTCATTTTTCTTGTGTACTAGAGGTCGTTATAACCCGCGTTCGGTTCCCAAAGGATTACTTCCTTTCCTCCGAGCGTCTTCTGAACGTCGATCAAACGCTGATTACTGGACCCTTTAAAGGGTGCGTCGAGTGTGCGTTCCGCAATGAGGAAAGGCCCATCGACGAGAAGGTCGGCAAAGGTCAGAAGCTCGAGAATTTCCGGTTCCGTATTAGACTTCTTGATGAGATCTTCATAGAGGTAACCCGTATAGATAGTGAGATGCATTCCGCGTTCTTTGATTTCGCGGGCAAGGGGAACTAGGTTCTTTGCTTGGCAGAACGGTTCTCCTCCGCTAAAGGTCACACCATCGAGAAGCGGATCTTCATCGAGCATATCGAGAATTTCCGCGATGTCAATATCGTGACCGCCCTTGAAATCGTGGGTCTGCGGGTTATGACAAAACGGGCAATGGTGCGGGCACCCTTGTACGAATACCGTCATCCGCATACCCGGACCGTCTACGCAGGATTCGGGTTCGATTCCTGCTATGCGGAGAATTCCGTGAATATCATTAGCCATTGTTGTTGAACGAAACGTTGTGTGTAACTCGGTCGCGGACTTCGGCGCGCTTGGCATCGTTGAAGCGGTCGAGTGTTCCGACAAGATATCCCGTGATACGCCGGATGCGTTCGAACTTCGCTCCTTCAGATTCTTTAGCGTGGCATTTGGGGCATTCATCACCGATGATTCCGGTGTATCCGCATTCAGGGTGTCTGTCTACGGGATGGTTGATTGCTCCATAACCGATGCCCTTTTCCTGCATTATGTGCACGACTTTTTCAAGCGCCGCAACGTTGTGAGATGGATTCCCGTCGAGTTCGATATAGCTGATGTGACCGGCATTCGTGAGCTCGTGGTAAGGTGCTTCCACTTCGATTTTGTGAAGGGCGGTTGTTTTATAATAGACGGGGACGTGGAACGAATTCGTGTAGTATTCCCGATCTGTAACTCCTTTGATGGAACCGAAGCGTTTGCGGTCTAAGCGGACAAATCGCCCGGAAAGGCCTTCTGCTGGGGTTGCGAGAAGTGTGAAGTTAAGGCCTAAACGCTCCGTTTCGCTGTCGCAGAAGTCGCGCATATGCTTTACAATCTGGAGGCCGAGCTTCTGGGATTCTTCGGATTCGCCGTGGTGCTTGCCTGTAAGCATAATGAGCGTTTCAGCAAGGCCGATGAAACCGATGGAGAGCGTACCGTGCTTGAGTACTTCGCGCACTTCATCGTTCCAGTCGAGTTTATCGGAATCGATCCAGACGCCCTGTCCCATAAGGAATGGGTAATTCTTTACTTTCTTGCGGCACTGCACTTCAAAGCGTTCCAGGAGTTGGTCGCGGGTGAGTTCGAGGAGCCTGTCGAGTTCTTTGAAGAATAAGTCTTTACTGCCGTTGAGCTTGATTGCGATGCGCGGAAGGTTGATGGATGTGAAGCTCAAGTTTCCGCGGCCGTATGTAATCTCGCGGGATGGATCGTAGTGGTTTCCGATTACGCGGGTACGGCATCCCATGTAGGCGATTTCCGTTTCGGGGTGGCCTGGTTTGTAATACTTGAGGTTATACGGAGCATCGACAAAGCTGAAGTTGGGGAAAAGCCGCTTTGCGCTCACGCGGCAGGCGAGCTTGAATATGTCGTAGTTCGGATCGCCTGGGTTTAAGTTGATGCCTTTTTTAATGCGGTAGATTTGAATTGGGAAAATCGGAGTTTCCCCTTGTCCGAGTCCCTCTTCTGTGGTGAGGAGAAGGTTGCGGATAGCCATACGGGCTTCTGGAGACGTATCCATACCGTAGTTGATGCTTGAGAACGGAGTCTGTGCGCCGGCGCGGCTGTGCATGCTGTTCAAATTGTGTACAAGTGCTTCCATTGCTTGGAAGGTGCCCTTGTCGGTTTCTTCAAAAGCGAGCCGTTTGGTGAATTCCTGTGCTTTCTTGACTGTCGCGGCTTCATAGGTCTTGGCGAGCTCGCGGGCTTCTACTTCTTCAAACTTCTCGTTGTTCTCCATCGTGGCGAGGAGGCCTGCTTGTTCCATCTCTGCGTGGAGCTTAGTCACAACGTCTTTGATCTCATCTTCTGGTTTGCCAGTGAGGAGCATGAGAGCCTTGATTGTATTTGCGCGGTATGCCTTGCGGTATGTGATACGCACTCCGTCAGCCATTGCGTAGTCGAAATTCGGGATGGATTGCCCGCCGTGCTGGTCGTTCTGGTTGCTCTGAATGGCAATTGCTGCAAGAGCCGCATAGCTGCGGATGTCATGCGGTGCGCGAAGGTGTCCGTGCCCGGTGTTGAAGCCGCCTTTGAAGAGCTTGATCAGATCGATCTGGCAGCAGGTGGTGGTGAGGGAATAAAAGTCCAAATCGTGAATATGGATGTCGCCGTCCTGATGTGCTTGGGAATGTTCCGGCTTGATCATATTGGTGAGGTAGAAATATTTGGCACCTTCGGAACCGTACTTAAGCATAGTGCCCATAGCGGTGTCTCCGTCGATGTTCGCGTTTTCGCGCTTGATGTCTGAGTCCTTAGCATCGCTGAAGGTAATGTCGTGAAGTGTCTGCATCAGGCGGTTACTCTGCTCGCGGGCACGGGTGCGTTCGGCGCGGTACAAGATGTAGTGCTTCGCGGTATCGGGGTATCCCTGCTCGGCGAGCACTCGTTCGGCATGGTCCTGGATATCTTCGATGTCGGGCTCTGTTTTGCCTTCTTCTTCAAGCTTCTTGGCGATAAGGCAAGCGAGCTTGAAACCGACTTTGTTAACCGGGTCGTTATCTTCTGTGCCGTGGATGGATAATGTCGGAATAGAAGATTTGGTTTGTTCTTTCAGTTCTCCAGAAGCTCGCAAAGCCTTGTCAAGAGCGTTTGCAATCTTTTCGATGTTAAATGGAACTTCACGGCCATCCCGTTTCTTGACTGTTAAAATCATATATAGTTTCCTTTTCTTTCTTGCGGCTAGGAACCCCTTTGGCTCCTTTGCCTATTTTCATACCCAAAACAACATATTGTGCTGTTTCGCCATCGTTTTCTACTAGATGTGGCGTATAAGATAATAAAACTTTTTGGGGTCTGCTTCAAAAATTTGAAAAATATTTAACTTTTAATTTTGTTACAAAAATGAATTTTTATGCTTACGAGTTAGAACTTTGTTAACTTAATGTGAAATAAAGGGTTATGAAGGTTGTTCAATGGGCAGGAGGATCGGTTTAGCCCTCTTTCTATCAGTCACACTTTTCAATTTGAAAAATAAGAATCGGGATATTTCGTATCTGACGTGTGACCTAGAAACGATACTTTTTTATCCTTTATCCCTTTTTGCGATCCTGCCAAGTGAGTGTATTGAAAAGCTGGCCTTCGGAAACTCCGTATTTTTCTTCGGCGCCGATAAGTTTGGCCGCTGTTTTCAGCGAGAGCCTGCCGCGCAAGGCTTCGGCGTAGAGGCGGATTTTTGATGTGACTTCTATGGGGCTTTCTTCGAGCATTTCCAAGCGAAAATGGTTTACGCCCAATTCTTTGAGCATTGGCACGAGGTTAAGCGCGGACTGCGGTTTTTCCAAATAGAGAGTATTGCGACATTCCGCATCGGAGAGTAGCGTGTGACGGGCCCCTTTGTGGTCTAAAATGTCGATATGATGCTTGGAACAAATTTGTTTGCAATTAGGGAACCGCTCCGCTTCGGTAAGCGTTGCCGCATATAGGCAATACTCCATATAGAATGCCGGCAAGTGCTCGAATACGGAAACTTCAAAGTGAATCCCTCCTTTTGCTGCGATGAGGGCTTTGAGTCCTTCCGCATTTAGATCGAGCGAAGGGTGGAGTGTGCGGAGGCCCTGAGCCAGAAACCATTCCGCGGAGAGCGAATTGGATATGTTCAAACTGTAATCGCCTTCGAGAGGAATTTTTGAATTTTCGAAGTAGGTGATGGCGCCTAAGTTGCGGATGAGAATAAAATCGGGAGCGAGCTCGTTGATTTTTTTCAAATGAGCTGTTTCGCCTTCCTTGAGCACACGGAGTGTGGCGATGCCAGCTTGAAAGCCGAGCTCCCGGATGCGAGCGAGCGGCCTTTCATAATTGACACCCCAGTCGAAATCCATAACTACGCGGTCGATGTCCTGGCCTTTCAACCCTTCGATTTGCTCTGGCGTCCGGACTAGTACGGAGATGGTGCTTTTGCTGTTGGTGCTTTCTTCCCGCACTTTTTTTTCGCGTGCGTGAGCGATGAGAGCTTCACCGCGTTCTGCGGAAATATCTATTTCGGGTGTTTTGAGGCGGGCGTTATCGAGAGCATCGGTTGCTTCTTTGCGGAGTAGGCGTACTGTCTTGTCCATTAGAAAAGCGTTGCTTTGAATCTCCAGCGATATTTCGCTTGCTTTGTATGCAGTTCCCGAAAGTGATGCTAGTTCTTTTTTAATGTGGCTTTCCATATCGCGGGGCGTCTTTGCGAGTTCCAAGGACTCTTTAGAAGATGCTGTTATTTTATGCGTATTATCTTCAAGTATCAAGCAAAGTGGACTTCCGATTTTACCCGAAAGGCTTATGCGAATAGGAATGTGCTTTTCTAGTTCTCGGTCTGTGTAGCTCTTTTTGAGCTCCTTTTCGAGTGCGGGAGAATCGTTGCGAAAAACACTCATGCCTGCGTGTACTTTGCTGAAATTGAATTTGTTGTCGAATTCAAGGAGTGTTTTCCCGCGGAATTCTTTATAGGAATAGAGCCTGCTTCCGGTTGCATTGGATTCTCCGGGGTCTTCAAATAGGATGCCGTCGCCGGGTTCGATGGAGAATCGTCCGCTGAGAATGACTCCGCCTTGTTCTACGGACTCCACTTTGCCTAAGTATTGACCGTGGTGATTGGAGAATGCTCCATCTACGAGAGTTTGTTGGTCCGTGCCGCGGAGCCATCCGGGGCCTAACCCGCGGGAAAAGAGAATTTCCAGCGGTTCATATACTTTTGGAGAAACAAATCCTGTGTCTAACTTTTCGCGAAATGCGCGTGCTACTGCAGCCACGTACTCCGGGCTTTTGAGGCGCCCTTCTACCTTAAATGCCTTGATGCCAATTTTTTTGAGCTCGTCGAGTTCATCGATTGCAGAAAGGTCGCGTGGACTAAAGAGAAAGCTTTTCCCGCCGAGATTTTTTTCCTTACCGTCTACATACATACGGTAGGGAAGTCTGCAACTTTGCGCGCATTGTCCGCGGTTCGCGGAGCGACCACCGAAGTTTTCGCTGGTGAGGCATTGTCCGCTGAACGAAACGCAAAGAGCTCCGTGTACGAAAACTTCTAGTTCCATTGAAGTCCGCGCGGCGATTTTCCGGATCTCGTCGATGGAGAGCTCCCGGGCAAGTACCGCCCGTTTGAATCCCAGCCGCTTCGCAAGTTCAATGCCTTCGGCGGAAGCAATCGTCATTTGCGTCGATGCATGAATTTCCTGTTTTGGCGCAACGGCTTGGAACAGCCGGGAAAGACCTATATCCTGGATGATAATGGCGTCGGGTTTAAGTGCCGTAAGGTTTTCGATAAACTCCGGGAGTGAATCGAGCTCGTTCTCAAAGATGAGAATGTTCATTGCAAGGAATGTGCGGACGTTGCGGATTCTCGCATAGCGGATCATTTCGCGTACATCGTCGAATGATAGATCTTCTGTGCGTCCTCGGGCGTTCCAATGGGGGACGCCTAAATAGACGGCATCAGCTCCGTTCTGGACAGCGGCGTAGAACATATCTTTGTTCCCCACGGGGAGCATCAATTCGGGGAGATTTTCGCGGTTTTGCATTTAAAGGCAAAGTTAAAAAAGCAAAGCCTTCTTTGCAAAGCCTTTTTTGCAAAGCCGCACTTTCTTATATTTAAGATATGCGTCTTATTTTATCATCAGCTTTTACTTTACTTTTCGCAATACTTTTTGCTTCGTGTTCAGACCCGCAAGCGGAAAAGGAGATCGCCCGCAAGGAGGCAATTGTTCAAAATTACCAGGCGAAAATTGAGAAGGTGAAGACTAGGCTTGACAGCCTCAAGGAAAAAGACAAAGCGATGCAGGCGGAGATGGACTCGCTCGATATGAGGCGCTGATGCGTTTCCTCGTCTTGCTCGTCTTTTCCATTTTCTTTCTGTTTTTGTCTGCATCTTTCGGATATTCTCTTTACCTCGGCTTTGATTTTTCATTGTCTTCGGTCAGTCCATTCCGCTTTGAAGGAATGGGAATGTTAATTTATGTGGTAATTTCTTTAATATTGAAAGTCTTTCATCGAAATTTAGAATTTGCGGAGACTTTTTGTCACGAACTCAATCACACGGTTTTTTGTGTCCTTTCTTTTCACAAGGTAGATTCTTTTTTGGCCGATTCGGAAAAGGGCGGAAAAGTCTCTTTTAGCGGAAATCCGAATCCGTTCATCGTGCTTGCTCCTTATGCATTTCCACTGTTTGCTTTAGTTGCACTTTTTTTTAAGTTGTTTGCAATGCCAAAAGCGTTTCCTATAATTGAAGGTGTTGTCGGCTTCTTTCTTCTCTTTCATTTGCACAGTATATTCTGCGAGGCGCACCTTCGGCAGACGGACTTGAAAGTGTACGGTTATCTTTTTTCTTATTCGGCAATACTCCTCGTGAATTTGATTCTTGTTCCATTTGTCTTTATTGCGGCGGGCAAAGGCTTTGATGTTGGATTCGAGTTCTTGAAGAATGGCTGGTTGATGATGGGCGAGCTCGCTTTAATGGTGTGGCGGCTCGTATGATTCTTCTAAAGTCCGTTTTATGCGGTAAAGAAGTTTCGGATGTACTGATTGACGGAAATCTCTTTAAGAGAATTGCTCCGGCGGGTTCTTTTGAAGTGCCCGGTGGAACAGAAATTTTGGATGCGGGCGGTTTGGCGATCCTCCCCGCTTTTTATAATGCTCACTCTCATTCGGCAATGGTGCTGTTTCGCGGTTGTGCAGACGATTTACCGCTCAACCGCTGGCTTTCGGAATATATCTGGCCGAGAGAACGTAAACTCTCTCCGGCAGATGTCTATGCTGCATCCCGTTATGCGATTTTAGAAATGATCCGTTCGGGAACTGTATTCTTTGCCGATATGTATTGGCACAGAGCGGAAACGATTCGCGCGGCTCTGGAAATGGGTGTGCGCGCAGCCGTCGGCGTTACGTTCTCGGACGGGCTTTCGTCCGATGAAGAAAAGAATGTCCTCTTCTTGAAGGAACACGCATTGGAATATAAGGGCCTTGTGCATTTGAGCGTTGCTGCGCATTCTATTTATACAGTGTCGGCTCCGCTCCTAGTGCGGGCGGCTGCTCTTGCGGAAGAACTTAATCTGCCTTTTCAAATTCATTTGTCCGAAACTGCGGAAGAGGCTTCAAAAAGCCTCACTCCGACGAATGGGAAAAGTCCGGTCGCTTATTTGGATTCGCTGAACGTCCTTTCCCCGCATACGGTTGCTGCACACCTGCTGCACGTTTCAGACGAAGATCTTTGCATATTGAAGGCGCGCGGAGTGACTTGCGTACATAATCCTTGCTCCAATATGAAGCTTGCAAACGGTACTTTTCAGATGAGGAAGATGCTTGCAAATGGAATCCGCGTGGCGCTAGGCACAGATGGTGCTGCATCCAACAATAATCTTGATATGCGCGAAGAGATGAAATTCGCGTCGCTTTGGGCCAAGGCTGTTTCGGGTGATCCGGAACTTCTCCCGGCAGAGCAAGTCCTTGAAATGGCGACGAAAAATGGTGCAGAAGCGTTTTCTCTCAACGGAGGCGTCATTGCTGAAGGCAAACTTGCCGATGCCTTGCTAGTGAGTTTAGATGACAGCCGTCTTTTCCCCGGAGATTTAGTTTCTAACTGGGTATATGCCGCTGATAGTCGTGCCATTGATACCGTTATTTGCGATGGAAAGATTTTAATGCTCCATAAGAAAATTCCTCGCGAAGAGAAGATAATTGAAGAATTTAGGAGACTTTTGGAAAATAAGTAAGGAAAATTTGCTGAACAGGATATGCTTGCATACATCCTGCATTCTCAAAACATGCAACTATCTTGATTTCCTTCAAGTTCGAAAAAGTCAACAGCTTCTAGACTTTTTCATTTTTAAAATCATCGTGATGCTTTATGGCTATACATAACGATAAGTTGCCATCTTTGCGTAGTGTTTCTTGAAAAACAAAATTTTATCTATAAGGAATCGGAAATTTTTTTCCTACCTATATTGTTTGGCGACTTGGGAATGTGGAATACATATTAGCAAGTAGCTATTAATAAGTATGAATGCAGAAAAAGGGTTTCAATTTTATTTAGGCGAGAATTGCATTCTAGGTCTATTTGAAAATTGTAGATGATTTCAAACCGAAAATTTTTATCTCTTTGCTTTTTGTCTTGCCGTTCCTTCAATGGATTTTTTTGCAGATCGGATTGTGCTGTCGGCAGTTTCTTTTACTTTTTTTTCAATAATTGTACTTACTTTGTTTGTGATAGATTCCGTTGCGGATTTTTGGAAACTGTTGTTTTCTCCAAGTCCTGTCAAATCCAGCCCTTGTTTGTAAATAGAATAACAAATGGAATGGTCCCGTGTCGTGAGCAAATTGCCTTTGATCGGCAAGAAATGAAATGCGGAAAGAATCAAAATGCAGGGGATTGCCCCTTTGACAAGCCCTACTAGGCCTCCGCCCAAGCGGTTTGCAAAACTGAGTGAAGACTTGGAAACTGCCTTGCCTAAAAAATAGCCGATGATCTGTAGAGATAGGAATGGAATTAAAAAGCCGAGTACGCGGGTAGTGATTGCGAGCGATGTTCCTGAAAGGTCAAAATTGGAACTGAAGAATGGCCCGATAATATCTGGCGCATAGTAAACACCTGCTGCGGCAGCAATCCAAGCCGCTATCCGGACTAACGTTTTGATGAGGCCCGCCCAAATTCCCAGGGCAAAGAAAATGATGAGAATGGAAAAGCAGGCTATGTCTATCCAATTTGTAGTCATGCGATGAACTTCATGATGAAGGCGCCGAGAGCAATTCCGAGGATTCCGCCTGTAATGAGCCCTATCTTGAGCGCGCGCGACTTGGAATTGACAGGTGCTTGTGGGATGGGCTCGCTAGAGAATACGGCAGACATCCATTTTGCCATTGGAATATCCAATTGGCGGGGAAGGCCTTCCATTATTTTGGCAAATTCATCCGTTGCTTCTTTGGTAGAAGTAAAGCGGCGCTCGGGGCGCTTTTCGAGCGCTTTTAAAATCCAATTGCGGAGTTTGCGCGGCGTCCCCTGCGGAAAATGGCTGCTGCGGAGCTTTAAATTCAGAATGCATTGGGAGGTCATCTCCATGTTTTCGCCGCGGAACGGGTTTTTGCCCATGACCATTTCGCAGGCGATAATCCCTAAGCTGAAGAGATCGGATGCGTAAGTTGCTGTGTGGCCCATTACTTGTTCCGGGCTCATGTAGGCGGCAGTTCCAAGCACGCTTCCGGGAAGCGTCATATCTTGCCCCGGGTTTGCGTCTCTTGCAATGCCGAAGTCGAGAAGTCTCACGCGTCCATTTTTTTCCACCATCATGTTGGAAGGCTTCAAATCCCGATGGACGATTTGGTGACGGTGTACGCAGATAAGCGTTTGGAGAATTTCGTGGATGAGGTAGAGCGTGACCCAGAGCGGGGGCTGTTTCTGCATATCCAAAATTTCGCGGAAGGTCTTGCCGTCCACGTATTCCATAGCAAGTGCGAGCTTGCCTGTGCGTTCTTGCCACAAAGCAAAGGGGTGTACGATGTTCGGATGGTGAAGCGCCGCGAGGAGCACCGATTCCCGGTTGAACCGTTGTACAAGGTCTTCGTAGCCGCGAAGGCTCGGCTGCATTTGCTTGACGATTACCATACGGCAAAGGGAGGGATCTTCGCAAAGCCAGATATCGCCCATAGCGCCCTGTCCGATTTTCCGAGATGTGATATACCCGCCGATTTTTTCCGGTTTTGCCCGCTTTTTTTGCGAGTTTCTTGTTTCATCCTTTGATTCATCCATAGGCATATCCGCAAATATAGATTTCGGAATTTGCTAAAAAATGTCAGTATCCGATAAAATCGGGAAGAACTCTGCCGGGTGGGCTTTTTATAAAGCAAAATTTAGAAAGTTCTTTTGTCTTTTAATATAAATTGAAATTGAGTTTTGGGATACTGAAGAGGACGTGTAATGGTTCGATTGTTTTTTGCAGTGCTTTGCACACTTTTTTTTGCGTGCATATCCTGTTCCACTGAAGAAGGGACTACTTCTTCTTCGGATCAGTCTTGTTCTTCGCAAAATTTGTCCAGTTCATCTTTTTCGGGTTTGAACACAGGGGTCGCGTGCACTGTTTTGGATTCTGTTTTTTTCGAGGCGGATTCTTCAGCTTATTACGTGTGCGATGGATCTGTTTGGTGGGGCTATGGTGTTCCTGCATCTTCGAGTTCTGCTGACAATGGAGATGTTTCATCCAGTTCCTTAGAGGTGAGTTCCAGCAGCTATGAGTATCATTCCGGCTTTGACCCTTGCCGGTTTAATTTTGGCGCAGGCTGGCAGGCGGCTCACGAAGATTCTGCGTTCTATGCAGGCGTTGATTACATATCAGTATGGTTGGGCGATAATGATTTTTACAATGGCTTTGAATCCCGTATGTTCGACATGGCTCAAAAAATTCATGCGACTCCGATGGTCTATGCTTATGTAATTGCTGAGTTCGGCAAGGACCACGGATTTGTGGACTGCGATACCAAGGTGAATGGTGAATATGTGACCCCTAATCTTTGCACGGATGGTGCGAATATTATCAGAGAGTATTTTCAGGATTCGGTCCTTTATCGCTATCAGCAGTATTTGCAGGGGTTTCGCGATGATATTACCTATTATTATCCTAACTTGAACGTGGATACTGTTACCTTCATCTGGCTTATTGAACCCGATTTCTATCAGTATTCGGTGAGTGGTTCCAAGCAGGATGTTCATTTTGACCAGACGGGTGGAGCAATTCCAGATTCTTTGATGGGTGTCTATTTCGGAAGGATTGTGGATACGATCAAGACTTATTTGCCGGGATCGAAGATTGCAATTGATATTTCTCCTTGGGTTACTGATCAAGCCGCTTGGTATTCTAATTTTGATCTTACAAAAGTGGATTATGCAAGTACTTCGGGGGGTGCCACTTATGCGGCTGGTGCAAAAATCCGCGCACGGACGGGAAATAATGCGACTTGGGCGGGAATAGCCCAGCTTTTGAATAAGCCGGTTCTTGCCGATGCCGGTTATGATCAAGGTGGTGCGGGAACAGGTTATGCTGCCGCTTGGGGTGATGCAACGAATCTCAATGCCCGGATTGCGGATGGCGTAATCGGGGTAACTCAGATGGATGCGGATTCTCTTTACACAGCGCGTCTGGATACGATACGCCCTCAATTGAATTCCATTCCCTGGTGCAAAACGTCCAATTAAAAATGAAAGTAAAAGAGCTTCCTTTGTAGCTCATGCCCGCGGATGCGCTTTTTTGAAGCTTTCTTTCAACCGCTCTGCGGAAACATGGGTATAGACTTGTGTCGTGGCAAGGCTTGCGTGACCGAGCATTTCCTTGACGCTTATCAGATCCGCTCCATTTTCGAGGAGATGCGTGGCAAAACTGTGGCGCAGTACGTGAGGGCTCGCTTTTCCTTCCCAGCCGATGCTCCGCAGTAGAGCGTGGATATCGCGGCGGAGCGTGCGCACATCGTGGGGCTTTCCTTCCCCATTCAAGAATACGGGGGCTTTTTTTGTAGGCAAACGGCCTTCTTCTGATAATTTTAATTTATACGTGTCAAACCATTGGTGTGCTTGGTCCGTGATGGGCACAATGCGCTCTTTGCTTCCTTTTCCCAGGGCCCGCACTAAATTTGCGCCAAAATCAATGCGGGACCAGTCTAGACTTTGGCATTCCGAAATGCGGAGCCCGGAACCATAGATGAGTTCGAGCAGTAGCCTTGCCCGGATCATAGGAAGGGATGGATTTTCCAGTTCGCGGAACTTCTCTTCGGCGAGGTCCTTTTGCGAAAGGAATGAAACAAGCCGCTTCGGACGTTTGGGCATAGGGACGCTTTCTGCCGGATTGCTTTGAAATTCGTGGCTTCTCACAAGATACCGCCCGAAGCTTTTAAGGCAGGCTATGTGGAGGTCGATGCTTGTAATCGCGAGGTTTTCCGTTTTGCGGAGTTTCCAAACAAAGGCGCGGATACTTTCTGTGGTAAAACAAGAAAGAGGGGCGTCTTTTGGAAAACCGGCTAAAAATTTTGCGAGAGATTTGCGGTAGGTATCGGTTGTACGTGGGGAAAACCGCCTTTGGGTGGCGATGTATTCCAAAAATTTATCTGCGTGTTCCACAAGTGTGGCCATTAGCCATAAATCTACAAGTATTTATCTTTTTTAGTTCGATAAAAAAAGTATCTTGTGGCAAATGTTCCGGTTATTTTTCAAAGGTGCGTTGGTACGCGTATGCAGAATTTTTACTGCCATATTGTTGTTTGTGTGCGCGGAATGCTTTGCTGCGGACCGAGTTGTCGGAGCGAATGCAACTCTTGAAACTCATGCTGGTGCCCGTTCTTCTGCCTTAGGTGGAACATCTCTTGCCTTGGATAGGGATATGCTTGAACTATACTTCAATCCGCAACAGCTTGCGAGCGTGGAAAATTCTTGGGTAGCGCTCAGCCATGTTGCCTATTACGAAGGCACAAATTATGATTATGCTTCCGTGGAATTTCCTCTGGGCGATGAGGGCGGTTTGGGCATTGCGTTTTCACGCTTTGGCGCCGATGATATTCCTTGGATTGCCGAAGGCGATGAAATTCCCGAGGGAGAGGATTACAACACTCTGAGTATTGCGGATTATGTGCTTTCTCTTGTCTGGGGTAAGCGATTTGGAAAATTGGATTTCGGCGCTTCCTTCCATGGGCTTTATCGCGAACTGGACCAGACTGGTTGGGGTTTCCGCGGCGATTTAGGAGCTAGCTATCAGATCGTTCCTGCTTTTGTGGTGAGTTCGTTTATCAAGGGATGGACTTCTTCAGCGACGACCTGGGAAGAAGGGACGTTTGAATATAGTTCTCCGGAGTGGTATCTTGCTGCCCGGTTTGAACAGCCGGTTTCCTATTTTTATGGTCATTTCGGACTTTATTGGCAGAGTGCGGGAATTTTGCATAGGGAAGATCGCGATGAGGATTGGGATGGTAGTGCCCGTGGCGGGCGCCTATGGAGTCACCCGCTCGAGTGGTGCGGTGGAGGCCGGGCCGGCGCTGAGTTTGCTTTTGATTTTGGGCTTTCCTTGAGGGCTGGTTTAGCGAGTCTTTCCGAGGTGAATAGTTGGACTGCGGGTGCGGGACTTGCCCTTTCCGATTGGTTCCGCATTGATTATGCGTTTGAATCCCATCCGCAGCTTTCTGCCGTTCATCGCGTGAGCTTGGAAGTGAGTCCAGGGCTTTTCCTCTATCCGAAGAAAAAAATAGCACCGCGAGTTGTTTCACAGGAAAAGGTGCAGGTGGTAAAGCCTTCGGAAATGGAACCTGTCGAGTCAGAGGAATCTCCCGCTGAGGAAGAAAGTGCCGGCGGAACTTATTTTGAAGAATAGAGGTATATTGTCGCTATGAGTGAGTTGAAAAATTATCGCGCGGTAGGCATATTCGATTTGCTTTCGGCTCCCGTTACGCCGATAGGTTCTTTCGATGCCGAACAATTCAAGAAGGATTATAAAACTTTGGTTAGCCGGGGTTCTGTTTTTATCGCCGTTGATTTGACGGGCATTGATTTTCTCTATAGCGATGCATGCAGTGCCTTTAATCAGATCAGAAAGGAACTTGCGGATAAGGGCGGGGCTTTCGGACTTCTCACGGAAAACGGTACGGTGGTTGAATGTCTTTGCAAGGCCGGGTTGAACAAGGCTTTACTCGTATTCCGCAAGGAAGCCGATATGATGGCTTTCTCCATGAAGGAAGATTCGAAGAAGGATACTTCCGCTAAGAGTCTTGAAGAGGAGGGCATTCCTGAAGTGGCGGCAAAAACGGAAAATGTCGTCTCTATGGAAGCTTCCGAGGCCCATTCTACGTCTTTCCATAAAAGGGTTACTGGTCGCTTCACTCAAAGTTTCAATGCGATCCGCAATGATGCTCACGAAATAAAAGGCGGAATGGCAAATCCATTCCAGGAAGAAGAGCGAGGTTCGAGCTCTTGGCCTTGGATTATTTTGTTTTTATTGGGGATTGCGGGAATGATCGCCTTTTTGATACTGCGTTAAAATGTCTTCCGATTTTCGCGAATTTCGTGATTTTAAACCTAGACATCCGCCTAAGAAAAAAATTCCTATTGTGCGGACTCTTTTAGTCCTCGTCTTGTTGTTCCTGCTTTATTTTAATGGCCTTTTTCATAAGGCTGCTATTTTTATTAAGTCGAGAGAAGAAAAAGATTCTCAAGTTGACGCTTTAGCGGATGATGCTTCGTGGAGTGAATTCTGCAAAGAATATAGCGGGACTTCCTTCCCGTTGAAGCAGGACAGATTCGGTCAATGTTCTTGGGTCATTTCGTCGGAGAGAGACGCGGATGCTCTTCCTCCGTTTCCTTTGGTGCGTTATGCGGTGAGTCTTCCCGGAGCGAAATATCCCCTCAAGTTGCATTGGATTGGAAAAACATCGAATTTCCGGCAGCCGATAGCTTTTGCTATTGAAGTAAATGATGACAGGCGTTGGTTTTTTCATATTGTGAAAGGAGATTCTCTCGATGCTTGGGTAGATGAGAACGGTTGTCGCTTTCCTGGAGTTTGCCCACGGAATCCTTTGGAAGGAGGCGCTTTGCCTATTGCGGACGATTTTGATTTTGCAGGGCGGGAAGGCCTCTTGATGAAGGATCTTTTTATGGGAATAGGCGAAGCTCCTGTCTATCCAGTGCTTCCGGCACGAGTAATGGATGTTTCCAAGGACTCCTCTGGCTTTTCGCTCCTTCTGGACCATGGCGGAAATCTATTCTCCCGCGTATCCGGGTTGTTCTCGCTTTTCCCCGGCATAGAAAAAAATGTGCGGATTGCTCCTTACAATCCGATCGGGCGGCTGGCATCAAAGGACAGTTCCGTCTTCTTCCTAGAAATTCTCCGCAATGGGCGCTTCATGCGCTGGGATGATTTTTATCTTTCCTGTCATGTTGCTACAGAAGATGATCTGGTTTTCTTCCGCAAGGATTTTGGGCTTTAATGCGTAAATATTCCGTTTTATGGATCGCTCTTTTTGTTTTGCTCGTTGGGTGTTCGGAATCCGACGACGGGGCCATAAACATTTATCCCGACGGATTTAATGTCGATGGCTATGGCTATGTCCTTGATGCGGAATTGGATTCTGGCTATCGCTTCCATTTGACGGGCGACACGCTCGCTTTGCATTTGGACAGCATGTGGACTTTTGGAAATTGTTTCCTCAAGGATATCGAACTCCAAAAAGTTATTAATGATTCCGTTTTGACTATTACAGTCAAGCTTGCGCTGGGCGTTACGGGTTCTACAGATTGTCCGCAGCCGTTGTTCCGCCCGGATACGATGCTCTATATTCCCTTTTCGGATTCGTGGAAGGATGTGCGCGAGATTCGCATTGAAGGAAATTCGCATAATGAATTCTATTCGAGCGATGTTGATACGGCCGCTTTAGCTTCTTCGGTTTTTAAGGATTCTATTTTAGTCCGTTCCGGTTATTTTGTCTCTGAAACCCTTTCCGTATATCTGGATTCTTCTTTTGCCGATCATTATACATTCCCTCGTCGCACCTATCTGGATACGGCGGGTGTCCTCGCTTCTGTGGATTCGATAGATGTGGATTCTTTTGCATACCGCTTTATGAAATCCTCCTGTTCCAAAATTCACGATTCTTGCCGCGTTCTTCTTCCCGATACGGCGTGGCCATCTTCTTGGACTTCCGATACGGCTCTTGTACCTTTGCGCGTTGTTTGCGAAAACGATACATCCGATGAAGATTCGCTCGTATATTGTCTTTCCACTAACTGGAAAAATGATTCAACAGCTTTGAGCGATAGCGTTCACTTGCATTTGGACACGACTTGGTATGAGTCTTATTTTTATGTAGAAAAAATACCGAAATGCGCAAGCTACGATCATGGCTCCCTTTCGGGAAGAGTATCGGTGGGCCGCTATTTTACGACGTATCATACGATTTTTGTACCGGGAAGTATGGATTCATCTTGTGGACCCTCTGGGCTCAGCAATTGGCTGATATATGATTTGGACGCCAAAAAGGAAGTTTTGGATTCC
>Ga0172378_10000672_pt1 | contig 30411 bp, 18 predicted proteins | sample GrowelOW332metaG_FD_119755 | JGI IMG/M metagenome (GOLD analysis project Ga0172378, IMG submission 119755) | Groundwater microbial communities from an aquifer near a municipal landfill in Southern Ontario, Canada - Pumphouse #3_1 metaG | ecosystem: Environmental > Aquatic > Deep subsurface >...
ATTTAATGCTATTACACAGCTATTGCCCGCATATTCACAAGGAATCTCTTCATCTGCGCTGCCCATATCTGACTGCTGTGATGTAATTTTAAGGCTTCCTGCTTCAATGTTAAAATAAATACGGCCAGCTTTTTTATCAACCATCAAAGCCACACGTTTTAAAGCGTCAACCAAATCAGATTTTGTTACTTGAAAACTGTAAAGCTGTTTTTCTGGAATAACACGCTTATAATTTGGGAACTGTCCTTCAAGTAGAACTGAACCAAATTTGTAATTTCCAAACTTAAAGAAAATCATTTTATCAACTATAGCAATTGAAATATTTCCTTCGAGCGGCGCATGTTTTAAAATTATGTTCAGTACTTTTGGATGAACTATAGCTGCAGGAAAATCACTAACTCCAGAAAGCAAAGATTTAGAAGCAAAGCTCAATCTTCTGCCGTCAGTTGCAACAAGATTAAGATTATCTCCTTTCTTTTCAAAATAAACACCGTTCATAAAATAACGTGTTTCATCTTCACTTACTGCAAAAGAAGTCTGGCTAATCATTTCTTTTATTTCTTTAGCTGGAACTTCAAAATAAGGGACATTCTCTGCAGAATCAAAATCAGGGAACTTTTCCTGAGACATGCTCTTTATTTGAAATTTAATTTTTTTAGAAACAGGTTTTATAATTACAGAAACAGCTTGGTCTTCACCAACTGTTGTCTGATTAAATTCAATTTCACCTTCTGGCAAAGAAGTAAGAATTCCCATAAATTTATCACAATAAACTGTTGTGGAACCTTCCTCTTGAACCTGCACAGGTATTTTTGTTTCAAAGTTTACTTTTATATCAGTAGCTTTAATTAAAAGTGTATTGTCTTTTGCTTCTAACAACACATTAGACAAAATAGAACCTGCATTTTTTGTTGAAATGATTTCTTGTGCAATTGATATTTCTTTAATCATTGCATCTTTGTCAAAAGTAAACTTCATATAATTCTCCTAATAAAATAATATTTTTTCAATTTATACACTCATATTCTATATTAATATATATATATAAATTTAATAATAATAGTAATAAGCCTTGTGAATATCTGTAAAAGTAATTTATTTCTAAATAATGTAATAAATTAAAATGTGCAAAACTTAAATTCTTAAAACACATTTTTTACACTTTTTCACAACAAAAAAACTTATCTACAATTTATACACAACATTTTATCATATTGTAAACAAATTGTCTTGCTATATTTTTCATTTCTTATAGTCTTTTATCTCCCTAATTAAGAGTTGAATTGTTGAATTTAATGATGAATCTGTTTTAAGCTGCTCTTCAACTTTTTCAAAACTGTGCATTGCTGTTGTATGATCCCTTCCACCAAATTCATTGCCTAGCTCTGGAAAAGAATACTCAGTTATTGTTCTTGAAATATAAATTGCAATCTGTCGTGGAATAACAAATTTCTTATCACGCTTTTTGCTTTTTATATCAGATAGAGAAATATTATAATGTTCTGCAACAACTTTTTGAATTGTTTCTATTGTAATTGAACCATTAGAAGGCTGGCTGAATGTGTCACGCAACTGTTCCTGTGCAATTTGAATAGTAAGGTTTTTGTTTATAAGCTCTGAATATCCAAGCATTTTATTTAAGCAAGATTCCAAATCACGAACGTTTGTCTGAACATTTTTTGCTATATAATCAACAACATCAGCTGGAATTGATTTTCCTGTGATTGAAAGTTTCTTTTCAAGAATAGCTTTTCTTGTTTCATAGTTTGGAGGCTGCAAATCAATTGACATGCCACGAGAAAACCTTGTTTTAAGGCGGTCCTCAATTTCTTTTAATTCAGAGATAGGCCTATCGCAAGTGAAAACCATTTGTTTTTTATTGTTGTACAATTCTTCAAATGTATAAAACAGTTCTTCTTGAGTTGCCTTTTTACCTTGCAAGAAGTGAATATCATCAAGAAGAAGAACATCAAGCTTTCTATATTTTGATTTGAACTTTTCTATAGTTTTGCTTCCAATTGATGAAGTGAATTCATTAGTGAAATTTTCAGCGCTGACGTAGCATATTTTTACATCATCGCCTTTTTCATTATAAATGTAGTTTCCAATAGACTGCATAAGGTGAGTTTTTCCAAGACCTACACCGCCATAAATAAGTATAGGATTGTAAGCTTTACCAGGGTTTTTAGCTACAGCAAGAGATGCGTTGTAAGCAAAAACGCTGTTGTCGCCTGGAACAAATGTGTCAAATGTATAATCTTCCCTAAGCTGAGGGTGCTTTCTTGAAGTTTTTACTTCTTTGCTTTGAAATTGAACATTGATTTTTAATTCATTATCAGTGTTGTTTTTCTTAATTTGATTATTTTCAAAAGGAATTTCTTTATTTTCAACTGAATTTTCATTTTTGACTTCAGTTTTTGGCTTTAAAATGTACTTAATAGAAATATTTTGGCCAGTAAGCTCCTGAATTTTATTCTGAATGTCAGAAACATATCCTTTATCAGACATAGTTTTCCACATAAAGTCAGAAGGAACAGACACAGTTATTTCGCTAAGAGTGTCTTCAACATATTCCATATTGAACCAGAGCTTAAATTCATCTTCTAAGTTTTTACTTTTGTATTCTTCGTGTATTTGTTTTAATGCTTCTTCCCAGAAAACACGGTAATTTTGTTCGTTCATAGTTTCCTATTATAACCCGCCTTTACTTTTTCTTTCAATACAGGTATACTTATTTTCTCTAAATCTTCTATTATAAGCAAGAATTTATAATATCGAATATATCATAAAAATGAAGGAATTTTAATATGAGTGATTCTTATTCAGCCAGTACCATTCAGGTTTTAAAAGGACTTGAAGCAGTTAGAAAACGCCCTGGAATGTACATTGGGTCTACAGGACCAACAGGTTTGCATCACCTTGTCTATGAAGTAATTGATAATAGTATTGATGAAGCAATGGCAGGATTTTGCGACACAATCACAGTTGCACTTGAAAAAGATGACATTTGCCGCGTTGTAGATAATGGACGTGGTATTCCAGTTGATATGCACCCTACAGAACATATAAGCGCATTGGAGCTAGTTTTAACTCGTCTTCATGCAGGCGGAAAGTTTGATAAAAAGAACTACAAAGTTTCTGGAGGTTTGCACGGTGTTGGTGTAAGCTGCGTTAACGCTCTTTCTACATGGATGGAAGCAACTGTTGAAAAAGACGGCAAAAAATACATGCAGAGGTATGAAACAGGCATTCCAAAGACAAAAGTTGAATGTATTGGCGACTCACCAAATCATGGAACAACAATTCGTTGGAAGGCTGACAAGACAATCTTTACAGAAACAACAACATATAATTTTGACACACTTTCACTTCGTTTTAGAGAGCTTGCATTTTTAAACCCAGGAATAACAATCATATTCCGTGATGAGCGTCTTGAAAAACCAAAGGAAGTTATTTTTAAATTTGAGGGCGGCATTAAACATTACGTAAGCTACCTTGATGAAGGCAAGACTGTAATTCCAGAAGAGCCTATATTTATTAGCGGTGAAGAAAGCGGCGTGCAGATTGAGCTTGCAATGCAGTACAACGACGGCTATTCAGAAAACATTTATTCTTATGTAAACGACATCAACACATATGAAGGTGGAACACATTTAGACGGATTTAAGATTGCGCTTACAAACGTAATGAATAAATTCTTAGAGAACAATCAAAAGCTTCAGAAGAAAATTGATAAAGATGAAAAGCTAACAGGTGATGATGTCCGTTCTGGTTTAACGGCGGTTCTTTCAATAAAAGTGCCAGAGCCACAGTTTGAAGGTCAGACAAAGACAAAACTTGGAAATAGTGAAGTTCGTGGCTATGTAGACAGCATGGTTCGTGACAAGCTTACTGCTTTCTTTGAACAAAATCCTAAATTAGTAGAGCAGATTCTAGAAAAGGGAGTAGGTGAAGCGGCAGCTCGTATTGCGGCAAGAAAAGCAAAAGATGCAACTCGTAGAAAGAGCGGCATAGACAGCTTTGGACTTCCTGGAAAATTAAGCGACTGTTCTTCAAAAGACCCTTCAGTTTGTGAAGTGTATATAGTGGAAGGAGATTCCGCTGGTGGTTCTGCAAAAAAAGGAAGGGACTCTAAAACACAGGCAATTCTTCCACTTTGGGGAAAAATGCTTAACGTAGAAAAAAGCCGTGCAGAAAAAGTTGTGAACAATGAAAAACTACAGCCAGTAATTGCTTCATTGGGAACAGGTTTTGGCAAAGATTTCAACATTGAAAAATTGCGCTACCACAAAATTATAATCATGGCAGATGCCGATGTTGACGGTTCACATATTAGAACACTTCTTTTAACATTCTTCTTCAGATACATGCCACAAATTATAGAAGACGGCTATGTTTACTTAGCAATGCCTCCTCTTTTCAAAGTTTCATACAATAAGAAAGTTTGGTATGTGTACGATGATGATGAAAAAGCAGACATTATAAAAAGCATAGGTGTTGATTCTTCAAAACTAAGTGTTCAGCGTTATAAGGGACTTGGTGAAATGGACGGTACTCAGCTTTGGGAAACAACAATGGATCCAGCCCGCAGAAAGATGATGCGTGTAACAATTCCAGATGCAATTGCAGCTGACAGAATATTCAGCACATGTATGGGAGAGGAAGTAGAGCCTCGCCGTAAATTCATAGAAGAAAATGCTGTCTATGCAAATCTTGATGTTTAATTTGAAAAGTAAGTAATTAAGAAAGAGCAAGTGTGGAGTATATAAATGGAAAACGAAATTAAAACACCAGAAGGTGGAACTCTTATAAATATGCCTATTGATCAGGAAGTAAAACGCGCCTACATAGACTATTCAATGTCTGTAATTGTAAGCCGTGCTTTGCCTGATGTTCGTGACGGTCTAAAGCCAGTTCATAGACGTATTTTGTACGCAATGGAAGAACTTGGACTTCACAACAACGGTCCAACAAGAAAATGCGCTAAAATTGTAGGAGACGTTCTTGGAAAATACCACCCGCATGGAGACGCTTCTGTTTACGATGCACTTGTTCGCTTGGGCCAGGACTTTTCAGAAAGATACACAGTAATCACACCACAAGGAAACTTTGGTACAATCGCTGGTGACCCTCCAGCCGCCTACCGTTACACTGAAGCTAAAATGGCCAAACTCGCAGAAGAGATGGTCGCTGACATAAACAAAGACACAGTAGACTTTATTCCAAACTTTGATGAAACAACAAAAGAGCCAACTGTTCTTCCAGGCAAATTTCCATTTCTATTAGCAAACGGTTCAAACGGAATTGCTGTTGGTATGGCGACAAACATGCCACCTCATAACTTAAGGGAAATTGCGGCCGCAGTTAGCGCTTATGTTGATAATCCAAATATTGAAATTGATGAACTTATAAAATACATAAAAGGCCCAGACTTCCCAACAGGTGGAATTATTTTTGGTAGACAGGGAATTAAAGATGCCTACAGAACAGGCCGTGGAAAAATCTTAATCCGTGGAAAGTTCAATATTGAAGTAAGCAAAACAGGAAAAGAAACAATTGTATTTACAGAAGTTCCTTATCAAGTGAATACAAGGGTTCTTTGTGAAAAAATAGGCCAGCTTGCCCGTGATAAAATAATTGATGGCATAAGCGGAATAAATGATGAAACTTCAGACCGTGTAGGTATGAGAATTGTCATAGACCTAAAACGTGGAGCAAATACAAAAGTTGTAATAAACCAGTTGTTCGCAAAAACTCCGTTGCAGTCAAGCTTTGGTGTTATAAACCTAGCGCTTGTAAAAGGCCGCCCAGAGATTCTAAATCTAAAACAGCTTGTACAATATTTTGTAGAGCACAGGGACAACGTTGTAACAAGAAGAACTCAGTTTGACTTGCGCAAGGCAAAAGAACGCGCTCATATTTTGGAAGCATTGATTATTGCAATCAACAACATAGATGAAGTAATTAGAATAATCCGTGGAAGCCGAGATGCACAGGACGCAAAAGCCGGACTTATGAAAAGGTTCAACTTTGATGATGTCCAGTCACAGGCAATTGTAGATATGCAGCTCAAGCGTCTTACCCATTTGGAAATTGATGACCTCAAAAAAGAAATGGCGGAACTAGAAGCATTGATTGCCCACTTGGAAGACCTGCTTGCACACCACGAAAAAATACTTGCACTCATAAAAACAGAAACAAATGAAATTGCAGAAAAATACGGTGATGACCGCAAGACAGATATTGTAGCCGGCGAAGTTGAAGAAATAAATGTTGAAGATATGATTAAGCAAGAAGATATGGTAATTCTTATTTCAAAGCTTGGTTATATAAAAAGAGTAGCAGCTTCAACATACAAAACGCAGGGTAGGGGAGGCCGTGGAGTAAACAGCGCCAACCTTGTAGAAGAAGATTATATAAACCAAATGTTTGTGGCAAGCACACATGATTACTTAATGTTCATTACAAACGAAGGCAAAGCATATTGGATTAAAGTGCATGAAATACCAGAAGCAAGCAAAACAAGCCGTGGTTCACATATTAAAAGTCTGCTTCAAGTAAGTGCCAATGAAGAAATTACAACAATTGTAAGCCTTAAAGATTTTACAGATGATGTTTACTTGTTCATGGCAACAGCAAATGGCGTTGTAAAAAAGACACCAACAAGCGACTTTAGAAATGCAAAAGCAAGGGGAATGACAGCAGCCCGTCTTGATGATGGCGACAAATTAGTAAGCGCAATTCTTTCAAGCGGAAATGATGAGCTGTTGCTTGTAAGCAGAAAAGGTCAGGCACTTCGCATAAGTGAAACAGACGTTAGACCAATGGGCAGAGCAAGCCGCGGTGTAACAGGAATGAAGTTAGCAGCAGATGATGAACTTTGTGCCGCAATCCACGTAGAAGAAGATGCCAAAATTTTTGTACTAACAGAAAAAGGAATTGGCAAGCGTGTAGACTTCAATGAATTCAATGCTCATGGAAGAGGAACCGGCGGTCAGAAGGTATTTGGTAATATAGAAGAGAAAGGCGAAATAATTGGCGCTCTTACTGTAAAAGATACAGACGCTGTAATGTGCATAACAGGACAGGGCGTTTCTTGTAGAGTAGAGGCAGCTCAAATTTCAAAACAAGGTCGTGCTTCATCAGGCGTAAAAGTAATAGACATAAAAGATCCAGACTACGTAATTGGAATTGATAGAATTGCTAGGGAAGATGAAGCCAAAGAAGAAATACCTGCTGCAACAACAGAAGATTCAACAAGCGAACCACCTCAAGTTAATGATGATTCTGAAACTGCAAATGATTCAACTGATGATGGAGAAAAACCAACAGAAGATTCAGAAAACTAGTATAATTCTTTGTAATATAAAGAAATATCTATAAAACAAGCGGTTGTTTTGAAAAAAGATAAATTCTTTTGATAAACAGCCGCTTTTTTTTAATAAATTTGTGTTTTTTATAAAAAAATACATGACAAAACGCTAAATATTGTGTATACTTTATAAAAGCTAGGGGATATGTGCATCGCTTTAGCTTTGAATGTAGTAAGTTGCACATTAAGTAAAAAATAAGATTTGTTAGTGTGATTGTTCTCCCGGCAATTATATCAAACAAATCAAACCCATCAGACGCCGGACAAGCTTTTCCCAGTTTGCCCGGTTTTTTATTTTAAAATAATAAGAATGTTGACTCTTGGCAAAATGGAAATTTATCAAATTTGTTTCACGTGAAACATATCTTATAAAAATAATTATAGATTTTCACCAATGTAATTAGCAGCCTGTAGAAGGGAGTTATGTAGTAGAATGGTTATTATTTCATATATAAAGGCATTTCTAAAAACTCAGCTTGTGTTTTTTCAAAGCTGGCTGAGAGTTTTATGTTTCTGTAATAGAGCGACTTAGAACATTATACTTTCAAAGTTGCTTCTAAAGGCTAAAGTTTTTAGAGGCTTCCATAAACATTTTTATTTGAAAAAGAGATTCTCCTTTGTTTTATTAATGATGAAATTATCGTCTTACACCAATGAAATTAGAGGAAAGTTATTTGTTACGAAACACACTTTACGTAATGATATAGAAATTCTGTAGAAAATTGTTTCACGTGAAACAATTATTTATGGCTGAGTTCGTAAATTCTAGAAGCATTATTGTGGGAAACGAAATAGAGTTTACAATGATGAAATTAGAGGTGTTCACCGAGCTTGTCGAGATAAGGTGTTGCTTGTTGAATTAGAATGACAAAAATTATTGTTTTAAGAATATAGCAAAAAGATTTGCTATATATAATTTATTTGGCATTGTTAGTAAATAAAGTAGAGTCTACAATGATAGATTATTTACCAGCTTGTCGAAGTGAGGTTGCTTGTTAAATTAGAATGACAACAATCACTTTGTTTATTATACATAATTTAAAGATGTTTCACGTGAAACATAATGTATGTTATGTTTTCTGATTGAAATAGAGAAGAGATACTTTTACTAAGAAAATATTAGAATTAGTTGATCTCTATATACAAATAAAATTGAGTAATAAAAGTGTGATTGTTAGAGATAAAATAAGTGATGTTTACAGAACTATTATATTTTTGACAATCAACATATAAAAAAGTATTTCTAATAAAATATGTTTGTAAATTAAGTGATATGTAAAAAAATGTCATTTCGAGAAACAAAGTGGACGTAACAATTATGCTTAGCTTCTTTGCATTGAAAAATTATTTATAAATCATCGTCCTTTCGATGTTACAATCCTTTATGCAATAAGCATGTTTTTAAAACAGATTCCTCCATTTTAGTCGCAATGACAGTGTTCATTGTATTTACGGACATAGCCCTTATTTTTGACAATCAGTTATATAAAAGATCATTTCTAATAAAATATGTTTGCAGATCAATTTATAAGCAAAAGTATTATTGCGGGAACGAAGTTTCTAGTCTATCTCTTAATAATAAAGAGATTTATTAATTTTCATTTTATAGTGATAAACTGAGCGATGTTCACCGAGCTTGTCTGGGTGAGGTGCTTGTCGAACTAGAATGACAAATAATTTTACGGACATAATCTCTAATAAAAAGATGCTACAATAGCTAAATAAAAGTTTCACGTGAAACAATTCTGCCAAATAATTATATGGAATAGAAGAAAAGGTATAGTCTGAATACAAAGAAATGAATATTTAATAAAGGTTATGTCCTGATGAAAAAGGAATGAGGCGGCTATTTCTTATATAAATATGCACTTTTATAAAACAGATTTCTTCACTTCAAGCTTATAATAAGCTAGTCAAACTAAAATGGTATTAATCACTTTATTTACTGATATAGTCTTAATAAAGAAAATTTGCTGGAAAGGAAATTTCTACACTTAGTTTGTAGATGGATTAGTATAATAGAGTTAATTCTATTTACGAACATAGCCATTTATGAAAGAGTAGTTGGTATAAACTGTGGATAACTTTGGGATAAGTGGATGTAAAATTCAAAAGAAAAAAGCAAGGCTTCTAAACCTTGATTTTACAATGTTTCTAGTGTTTTATATTAGAAGTAAAAGAAAATGACAGGTGGAAAGACTGTGGAAAACTTTAGAGTGTTTCACGTGAAACATTTTGGCTTTATTATGAAAGTTCACCGATAAAATTAGCGGTGCATTACTAGTGTTGGATGAAAATGATAGAATTGATTTTATTTACTGGTATGGTTTTTTATATACCATTATTTTAATATCAGGCGCATTAGTTTTGAACCGCGGTCTGGAGTCCAAATATCTTTACGTTTTTGCGGTAGGGTAGAGATGTCTGAAGAAACAAAACCTAATTGTTCAAACCAATCTGATGTTTGTGTTGTTAGAATAAACACACTTTTAGCATTTAGGTGTCTTGCTTTATCTACAAGAAATGAAATCAATTTAGGGCCAATTCCTATATGTGCACATGACTCATCAACTGCTACAGCTGCTATTTCCATTTGACCGTCATTGTATTGATGCAAAGCTGAACATGCACGAATAATGCCGTCAATTTCATAAACTATGTAGTCTTGGAATTGTTCATTTAATTGAGATTCCGTTCTTGGTAAAAGTATTCCTTTGTCTACAAAAGGCTTCATAAGAGAAAGAACAGAAGAAATATCTTCATGAGTCATTTGTCTTATTCCACCGTAGTTATTTTTATAAATCATTGTACCAGAACCTAAGTCGCTAAAAATTTCACATGGAAGAGTTCCGTCCACAGAGCCATTTAATATATGTACACGTGAAACTCCAGCTTTACATGCTTGTTCTGAAAGATGAAGTAAAGAAAAAATTCTTTCTTTAAAAGCCTCTCTTTTTTCAACTACCAACTGGTTGTTAGTTGAATTTCTAATATTTACCGACTGTTCATTAGTTGATTTTAAAGAATTTACCGAATGATTGTTAGTGGAATCATTAGAATTTACCGACTGTTCGTTAGTTTTAAGGAATAAAGAAAGCTCTTCTAGATTCATTGCAGGAATATTTCCTTCTGGAGATGTGCCTATTTCATTTGGAATTATAAAAGATGTTTTTGAAATATTGGCAGATGGCAGCAAGAAAAAGAGCTTATCTGCTTGAAGATGAACGGCAATTTGTTCAGCTAATGCTGTTGAAGAAATATTATATGGCTTGCCAACATTGCTCCAACCAATGCACGGGAATATTGGAATGAAACCGTTATTTAAAACAGTGCGAATTGAATCATCTTGGAGCTTGTCTATTTCTCCGCTTGTTCCATAATCAAAACCATTTATTATTCCTTTGCCGCGGGCGCTTACCCAGTTGCCAATAACAGCCGTGACTTTTTCACCAGCAAGAGCAGTCATGACTTGGTTTGAAACATCAAAGGCAGCCATCTTAATTAAAGGCATTGCGTTGCTAGATGTAATTCTGTTTCCATCTTTAAAGTTCCAGTTGATTTTTGAAGCGGTAAGAATTTCATTTATTCTTTTACGTGCGCCTGGGACAATTAAAACTTGTATGCCTGATTCATGAATTAAGCAGATGTCTTTTATGTGATCTAAAAAAAGAGGTGAGTCTATAATTTCATCATCAATATAAATAATGATTTTTGCATTTTTAAAACGCTTGATGTACCTTATGACATCTCTTATGCGTTCGGCTTTTTCGTGAATAATATTTTCTGACATGAAGTTAGTATTGCGTTAGTTAAAAAAAGTGTCAACCGTTTTCTTTGTTCATATTTTGTTTTGAGTAAATGCAACCGCAATAGTCCTGGCGGTAAAGATTATATTCTTTGCTTAATTCAAGGCTTCGTAGAAAACCACTGTTCTTTTTAAAGTCAGCAGGCAGGTAGTGAAGTCCTGTGTTTGAAATATAAATTATTTTTTGAATTGAGATTTCTTTTGTTATTGGAGATAGTGATTTTGAAGTTTTACTTTTTATTTTGATTGATTTTGTTGATGTAGCTTCTTTTGTTGCAGGTAAGTTATTTTCTTCTGCTTCCAACTGAAAACCTATTTTGTTTATCATGCTTGAGTCTTTGTAGGGACTTATTGAAAGTGTTGTTGTGAAAAAATCGAAAGAGTTAGCTTTGGCAAACTCATATGCTTTTCTCATTCGTAAAAGATAGCATCTTCGGCAGCGTTCGCCTTTTTCTTTTTCTGTTTGAAGCTCTGGGTTATTCTTAACATCTGTTGCTGTAAAAAAATCTTCAGGATTATATGGAGGGGTTACAAGTTTTACATTGTTTGTTTTAGCTTTTGGAAAACTGTTTAGAAAAGTTTTTAATTCCTGAAGACGTCTAGTGTATTCTGATTCTGGATGAATGTTTGGATTATAGTAAAAAATTGTAATGTCAAAATAGTCAGAAAGATATTCAATTACGTAAGAGGAGCAGGGAGCACAACATGCATGTAAAAGAAGTGTTGGTTTTTTTAACAAAGAAACTTTAGAGTTAGCATTGTCTAATTTATTTTCTTCATTATAGTTTTTTATTGAGGTAAGAATAATTTCTAATTGTTTTTGGTAATCTGTGTTTTGCATTTATTGCCTTTATAAATACAATAATATATATGAATGATTTTTTCAAATAGATAGAAGTATATTGTTGAGCTGAATGCAATAGGCGATAAGTTAAATTATTTAATTTTTAAAAAGAGTGGGCCTTCTGATAAAACTTACCAGGAGGTCCTGTGATGATGCAGGGTCTTAGCTTTAATTAACAAATACGTGTCTGGTGCAGTTGTGAAAAAAAGGAAAAGATTTTTTTACCACATCATCATATATATAATTATATGTGCTGATTTGTAAATTTTAACATAAAGAGCTAATATAAATATTTAAGGATATTTATATATAAACTATATATATTTTAATAAATCATAGCCCGAATGCGGAAGGTTGCGAAGCAAGTCGCGCAGCGCGGGACCGACCGGAGGGCAGCCTGTAGCAGCCGGTTTGGAAAATAGAGCTTGCTCCAAAATAAAAAAAAGCCGTCTACCTAGTAAAGATAAACGGCTTTGCACTTGAAAAATAATTTTACATTAAATCTTCAAGGTTTAGTTCGCCGGCAACACATGGCATGCTGATTACCCAGTTTTCTAGAACTTTGGGATTTACTTCTCCAAAGATTCCAACCTGTTTGTCTTTTACAATAATTGCGGCCTGTCTGCCTGGAATGAAGCGTGGATCATTTGATTCTTTTACTTCATATTTGTGGTCTAAATAATAAAGCAATGTGCTTACTTCGCTTGCCACGTCGTTGAAGTTTGCGTTGCTTGCGGCTGTCATAAATCCTAAGCTTTGAATTGTTTTTGTGCCTGTGTTTTCTTCTGGACAAATATAGGCAACTTTTCCAATTTCAAAAATTTTGTGTGGATATACGGCGTTTGCACTTTGGCTTTCTGCGTCTAGTAAAGATGCAATAATTGAGGGCCTTATGAACTGATAGTTTTCGCTCATTGGGTTGGCAATTTCTATTACGTCTTTTCCATCAATGTTCATGTTGTCAATGTAGTTTTTCTTTGAGCCTAAGTAGTTGAATATCATTTCTTGATAGCCCATGCCGGCCATAATTTCTTTTGTCTTGCGGCTGAAAGTTGTTAATGGCAAGAGGCGGCCAATTGTAAAGTCTGTTGGCTTTTCTGGTTCAAAGAATGAAAGTCCTTGTCCAATCATTACATCTTCTATTACATCAACTTCGTGTAGGAAGTCGTTTCTGTATGGAGCAGGACTTAGTGTGAATTCAACATCTGTTTTGTTGGCCTTGCAGTAAGGTTTTGCTTCTTCTGTTTCTGGAATGTCTTTTGAAGTAACAGTGTCGCCCATGCGCTCTAAGTCTGCTACAATTTCTTTTGTTGTTAAGTTGCAGCCTAGCTTTTTGTTTATTGCTGAAAGGTGGGCTTTTGTTGTTGGCTGGAAATAGAATGGTGTTACTATTGTTTTTCCAAAGCCTGTGTCGTATGGATGTTCAACTTTTACTGGAAGAATATCGTAACCGGCATCTGCAAAATCACATGCTACAATATTTGCGCTTAATATTAAGCTGGACATTTCTGTTCCTGTAAGTTCGACCATTAAGTTTGTGTCGCCTACTTTTACTTGTCCTAAAGTTGCGCTGTTTATTATTGGAGCCATGCTCATTACTTCGCCTTTGTCATCTACAAGCAATGGGAATTTTTTCATGTCTTTTAAAATCCAGCCGAAGTCTTTTCCTTTTGGATGGTCTGTTAAAATTTGACGGCATGTCATTGGCTCTGTGCATTGTAGTGGAATAAAGCTTGTTTTATCTGGATCTACTGCTTTGTAGTGAACTGGCCATTTTATGTCTGCTGAACGGTAAACACCCATTGAAATTGTCTTTCTTTTACGGCCAAAGTTCCATGCTAGTTTTTCCTGTGTTTGGATTATGTCTAGAAGCATTGGTTCGTCTATTTCTTTGCCGCTTATTACAAATGACACCATGTATGGACGTACATCTTTTAAGCCTGCGTCTACTGTTACAACACGGTCGCCTGTGTCTTTAAGATTTTCTTTTGTTGAAAGGAATTTAGAATAGTCGCTGTGTTTGCCTGAGTTGTATTCTCTTAATGCTCTTGCAATGCCGCCTGTTGACCATAGGTCTGGACGGTTTGTGTCATTTAATTCAATTTTTATTACACGCTGATCTGCTGGCTGGGTCATGTCTGGCTTTTCATCAAGTTCGGCCTTGGCGCATGTTAATTTTTTTTCTAGCGTATCATAGTCGTATTTAGTTCCTAAAAGATGGAAAAATAGTTTCTCGTTAACTTCAATCTTTGGCATAATTTCCTCTATAAAAGAATATTTTTATTTATTGTAGCGAAAACTTGCTCTAGTGTCTAGAAAAGGCATATTAGAGCAAGTATATAAAGTAAGAAGGCAAGTAATAATTTTACTTAGAAAGAAGTTTGTCTATAATTCCCTTTGCGGCTTTCATGTCAAAACCTTCAATTGCTTTTAGCTTTGGCATAATGTTTTTCATAACACGCTGATCTTCTGGAAGTTCAAATAAGACTTTTTTTACAGATTCTTCCATTGCGCTTTCAGAAAGTGTGTCTGGAAGATATGCTTCAATGATTTTAAGTTGTTTTTCTAGTTTTGTTGTATCTGCATTGCCTTTTTTATATTCAGCAATGTCTGACTGAACTTCTGCGTAAAGTTTTTTAGCTGCGTTTGCTATGTCGGCAGGAGTTTCTTCACGTTTTAGTTCAAAAACTGTTTTCTTTGTTGAGTCAATCAACATTAGTAGGACATCGGCTTTATCTGGGTCGGTTTTACGAATTTTCATTCTCTCTATTGTGAGGGCTTTTGTGGTTGTTTGAATTGCCATTTTTTATATCTCCTAAAAATTAGTTCAATTTAAATGTGCCAAGATCTTTGCTTAGATTGTCAATTTCAATTTGATTCTTTGCAGAAGAAGTTTTTACATGCTCCATTGTAGAAGAAATTTTCTGAACATTTGTTGTCATTTCATTCATTCTGTCGTTGATTCTTAATGTTGTTTCGCTTAAAAGCTTCATTTCTTTTACAACTTGTTCTCCGCCTGAAAGCATTTCTGAAGAGCCGTCTTTTACATTGTTTGTTGTTTCGTTTATGTCCTTCATAGCGTCAAGAACTTGCTGGTTACCAGAAGACTGCTCTGTCATAGCGTTCATAATAACATTTTCCTGTTCTTTTACAGTTTTTGCTAAGTCATAAATAATGTCAAACTTTTGCTGCACTTCTTTAGTGTTGCTAGAAACTGTTTCTATTGAAGAAGAAAGAGCCTTAAGGCTATCATTTATTGTTTTGCCTTGCTGGCTAGACTGTTCTGCAAGTTTACGAATTTCATCTGCAACTACAGCAAAACCCTTGCCGGCTTCTCCTGCATGTGCTGATTCAATTGCGGCGTTCATAGCAAGAAGGTTTGTCTGTTCAGCTATAGTTTGAATTATTGTGCTTGCTTCAAGAAGTGTGGCTGACTGCTGAATAATATTTTGTGAAGTTGCAACTGCGCTTTCTACGCTTTTACGTCCTTCATCAGATGCAGTTCCCAAAGAGTTAACTGAAGTTGTATTTTTTTCAAGAATCTGGGTGACACTTCTTATGTTTGCAACCATTTCTTCAACAGCGGCAGAAGATTCATTCACTCCAGCAGCCTGTGTTTCTATGCTTTTGTTCAAGTCACGAATTCTTCCCATAATTTGACCAACAGAAGCATTTGCTTCTTCAACACCAGCAGACTGATTGTTCATTTCTGACTGAACAGTGTCTATGCTTTTTGTTATAGAAGAAAGGTTCTGCTCTGCAACGCTCATGTCTTGATTTAAAGACTTTGCATTTTCTGTTGAAATATTTGCTGAGTTTTTCATTCCGCTTAAAAGATTTTTTGTTGTATCTCTGAAAGAATTCAAGTTGTTTGCTAAATCTCCAAGTTCGCATCTAAAAATAACAGGTATTGCGGTAGGAGTGTAATCCCTGTCTGAAAGGCTCTTTGAAAAAGTTTCAATTGAAGTAACACAATCTTTTATTGCTTTTGTTTCAAGATAAATGTCAGTTATTCCTATAATGCCGCTTGCTATAGCGACTGGTGTTATTTTTGTTAAAATTAACAAAGTGTCATTCATGTTTTTAGTAGTAGGAACAGTAAGAACGGATTCTATAATTAAGATAACTCCTGTTATCATAAAAAGAGTAACAAGAATTGTATGGTTAACTAATGAAACAGTAACATCTTTTGTGCGGTATGGAAGTTTAATTAAAGAATATTCAAGTTTATCAAAAAAAAGAATATATGTTAAAAGTGAAAACATAAAAGTTGTTCCAAGCATAATTGATAAAACAAAGAAAAATGTTTGCTTTGAACCGAATGCTGCAAGTGTTCTGCCACCTTCATGTATTCTATTATTGAATAAAATAGTTCCAAGTAGTGCAAGCAATATTGGAAGTGCAATTGCAATGTTTTCAAAGGTTTTTATATATTTATTTGTCTTATTAAGAGATTCCTCTGTTCCGTCATAAAGATTTATTTTATCTGTGAAGAATTTATAGCAAATGATAGAAAGAGCTATTGCGAATACAAAAAGAATACTTGCAACTGGGCTTGTATTAACCCAAAGAAGTTCTTTTGTTGTCATGCCTCCAGTAAAAGCGGCAACTGCTGTAAAAATTAGAAAAGGGAAAATATATGTTAGCAAAAGACAAACAAACATTGATTTTGGAAATTTAAAATTTTTCCCCGATAAAGATGCATTCATTTCTTCCATAAGATAAACCTGCCTTAATATAAATTGATTTATAGAATATCATAAAAAAATAGAAAAAGCATTAAAAAATTTCTTTTATTCTACATATTTGCTTTTTAAAAGTGAAATTTCTTTTTTATACCCGTCATGTTCATTTGGTGTTTCAAGAATAAATGGCAAATGCTTTAAAGCTGGGTGATTTATAACTCTAACAAGTGCTTCAAGACCAATTTTGCCTTCACCAATTTTAGCGTGCCTGTCTTTGTGTGCTTCCATGTCATTTAAACTGTCGTTCAAGTTAACTGCCTTTAGCCGTTTTAAGCCGACTGTTTTGTCAAAAGAAGTTAGGACATCATCAAGGTGATTTACAATATCGTAGCCGCCGTCCCAAATGTGGCAAGTGTCCATGCAAACGCCAACTCTTTCTTTTAGAGAGCTGCCGAATTTTTCTTCTGCCTGTGAAAGTATTTGGCTTATTTCTTCAAAAGTTCTGCCTATTTCCGAGCCTTTGCCCGCCATTGTTTCTACCAAAAGCGTTGTATGGCATGTAGTGTTTTTCTTTGCTAAGTCTGAATCAATTTGTTTAAGTGATTTTGCAATTAAATCTGAAGTAAGTGAAATGCCAACTTCTGCACCTTGCTCAACATGGCTGCCTGGGTGAAAGTTGTAAAAGCTGCCAGGTGTATATTCAAGCCGCATAAAATCGTCAACCATCATTTCAAAAGCGTACTGCCTTAAGTCTGGTTTTGCCGCGCAGGGATTCATTGTGTAAGGTGCGTGTGCAACTAAAGGAGCAAAGCTGTTTTCTTTCATTATTTTGCATAAAGTTTCCGCATCTTCAGGGTCAATGTCTTTTGCCTTGCCGCCACGGGGATTTCTTGTAAAAAAAGCAAAAGTGTTTGCTCCAACGCTCAAGGCTTCTTTGCCCATTGCTTCGTATCCGCCAGATGAAGATTCATGATAACCTATGTTTAACATTTTATGCTCCTTGCTTGACTATTATAGTAAAATATTGCACTTTTGCAATTCAAAGCATATATACTTAAATACAGGTGTATTCTTGTCATTCCGACCGAAGTGGAGAAATCTGTTTTCTAATATATGTGCATATATTTCTATAAGAGATTGCCACGTCACTTCGTTCCTCGCAATGACACTCTTACTTATCATCATTCAAAAAAATGTTGCTTGACTTGATTGCAAATATTTCTATAATAAACATATAGTAATACTAGGAAATAGGAGTAAACTTATGGGTACAGATTCTAAATTTAAAAGAAACTTTGTAGTATTTACAAGTGTTCTTATGTGTTTTATGGGTACAGTTTTATTAACTGGATGCAGTAAAAAATCAACTGAAAATGAGAAAAAGGGTACAGATTCAGCTGCTGTAAAAACAGTTTATGTTGCTCACACTCAAACTTATGTTCCTTATGTTTATGTAAATGAGCAAAATGAGTCTGATGGATTTGAAGTTGCAGTTTGGAAGGAAATAGGCAAGCTATATCCACAGTATGAAATAAAATTTGTTCCAACTTCAGATGAAGATTTGCTGATTGGAGTAGAGACAGGAAAATATTCTGTAGGAATAAAAGGAGCTTGGTCAACTGATAAAAGAAGACAGAAGTTTTTATTTCCAAAAAACTATCTTGGCGCAAGTGTGATTGGTTTGACTTTTAGAAAAGAAAATGAAAATGAGATTCATGACTTGGAAAGCTTTGCAAAATTTAGTGGAAAGCTTGTTCCAATTTCACCACAGTCAGCGCAATATTCTATCATTACTGAATTTAACGATGCACATCCTGACACACAAATTACATTAGTTCCAGCTGATGTTTTTGATATTCCAGAATCATACACATGGGTCTTGGAAAAAAGATACGACGGATTTTTTGATCTGCAGGTTGCTTACAAAAGAAATGTCTTGGCAGAAAGTGGTGCGTACCATAAATTTGCAGATAAACTTTCTTATATAGTTTACAAGGCAATTCCAACATGGCCTCTGTTTAATAATAATGAAGTTCAGCTTGCTGCGGATTATGACAAGGCAATAGAAACACTTCATTCAAATGGAACATACTCCAAACTTGCAGAAAAATATTTTGACGAAGATGTTTCAAAGTATGTGGAAGAAAAGTAAAATGTTTTGCTTTTACAATTGCTGTAAATAGTATATCTTCTTGTTATGCGACCTTTTTCCACAGAATACATTATTAAATCATTAAAAATACTGGCACCATTTATAGGCAAGTCTTTGCTTGTAATGGTGCTTTCTGTTTTTTTTGGAACAGTTCTTGGATTTTTCTTAGCGTGGGGAAGGCTCTCTAAATGTAAGGTTTGCAAGAGTTTATCAAGTGTTTACGTCCATATAATTCGCTGCACGCCTTCTATAGTTTTGCTTTTTATAGTTTACTACGGGCTTCCAAAATTAGGGGAGATATGGTTTGGAATAAGAGCAGGCTACAATGGAAAGCTTTTGTATGTTGTAATAACACTTTCACTTTTGTTTGCGTCGGCAATGTGTGAGCTGTTCCGTTCGAGTTATGAATCTGTTGATGTAGGCCAAAGCGAAGCGGCTTTTACTTTAGGAATGTCAAAGTTCCAAACAGCACGTCTTATAATTATTCCACAGGCATTGTCCAGCGCGTTCCCAGTTTTTTGCAATGAGGTTGTCTCTTTATTAAAACAAGGCTCTCTTGCTTTTACAATTGGCTTCATAGATTTGATGGGAGAAGCTCAAGTTATAGTTGCCCGTGATTATGGAGCGCATGGTCTTGAAACATATATTGCTCTTGCTTTGATTTACTGGGGAATTACAATTTTAATAGAACAAATTACAAATGCAATTGAAAGAGGCAGAAACAAATGGAATTGAATTTTGCCTTTTTAAAAGAAACTTTTTTCTTAGCAATTAAAGGTCTGCCTACAGCTTTGGAAATTACTTTTTTTTCATTGCTAATTGCGGTTATACCTGCTTTTTTTATGGCTCTTGCACGGTTGTACAAAGTAAAAATTATTTCTCCGTTGGTAAAAGTGTATGTTTCTTTTATAAGAGGAACTCCAATGGTGCTTCAAATACTTATTATCTACAGCCTAATGCCCAGTGTAATAAATTCATTTGCAAAAAGAATAGGCTCTTCTTTTAACGTGTTCAATGTAAATGCGATTGTGTATGCAGTTACAGTTTTTTCACTTCATACAATGGCGACACTTTCTGAAGTTATACGTTCTTCAATTACAACAGTTGATAAAGGGCAGTTTGACGCTTCCCGTGCGCTTGGCATGAAAACGCTCCAGACATTTAGGCTTGTTATTTTACCGCAGGCAGCAGTAGAAGCAATACCAAATCTTGGAACATTAACGCTCAATCTTTTTAAAGAAACTTCACTTTGCTTTATAATGACAGTAAAGGATATTACGGCAATAGCTAAAATTCAGGCGGCTTATGGTTACAATTATATAGAAGCTTATATTGATATTTTCTTGATTTACCTTTTGGTTTGTTCTGCAATACAAGTTTTGTTCTATATAATAGAAAGGATTGTTAAAACTTACAAACGGTAGTTAGACTTAAAAATAATAGTTTGAATAACTACTATTTGTTAGTTGAAAAACTAACGGTCGTAAGTGGTTTTTATGAGATTCCTCCACTTCGGTTGGAAAGACAGGAAGTCTTTAGTTAAATAGACTAACGGTCGTATGTTAACTTTCTAAGATTATGCTATTTGTTTAATATGATTAGAGTTATAACTGTAACTAACGGTCGTAAGTATTATAAATTAACTATCGGTCATTAGTTGTTAGATTAACTAACGGTCGTAAGCAACTCACCTCGACAAACTTGGTGATAAGATTGCAACCATTCAACTTGTAACTCACTTTAGTTCGATAAACTTATTGGCGACGGACAAGCAACGCTGCAATGATTTAATCAATGAACAATAAAGGCTACTTTTTTTCTCAAAGACACTATCACATAAAATAAATAAAGCAACGCTTGACCATAAATAGAGATGAATGTAAATTTAATAAATGACAAAATCTTCAGTTGTTAATAAAACATTTTTACTACTAATTATTCTCTTTAGTGTGCAGGATTTTGTATTTGCAAAGCGATCTTTTTTTGAACCAAGCGACATTTCTATTTTTAGAAAAGCGTATCCTGATGTAGAATTTGAATCAGAATATGATAACGAATTGTCTGACTGGAAAATTATAATAACTGAAAACGATGAGCAGACAGTTTTGTATTGGGCAGAAGGCCGGATGTTACCAAAAGACAAATTATCAAATGAAGAATATTATTCCAAAATTTTATATTCGTATCCAACTAAAATTCCAGACCCTAAAAATTTTACAGAAGAAGACATTACTAAAATAAGAGAATATTCATCTTCAGAAAATAGACAGAGCAGTGGCGGCACACCACAGTTTTTCTTTGACGCAATTTATGACTGCAATACACAAGGCTCAACAGAAAAGCATATTGTAAAACTTACGTTTCTTGGTAAAAAAGTAAATCTGCATGAAAGGATGAAAGAGCCACTTTCTAAAGTAGAAAAAGAAATAAAAGAGTTAGCAAAAAAAGACAGTGAAGTAAATAATTTTGTAAAAAAACTTTCTTCTGCCAGCGGTTATTATTGGCGGACAATTCGTGACTCTGGTAACAAATCATTTCATAGCTTGGGAATTGCAGTTGATATTCTGCCAGTTGGCTGGAATCAAAAAAACATTTACTGGGGTTGGCGGCGTGACTTAGATCCAGATAACTGGATGAAGACACCTCTAGACAGAAGATGGATGCCTCCTAAAAAAGTTGTGGATATTTTTGAAAAGTATGGTTTTATTTGGGGAGGCAAGTGGGTAATTTGGGACAACATGCATTTTGAATATCACCCGGAACTAATTTTATATAGAGAAAAAGAGAACAATATTCATTTTCCATTTATGATTAAATAAAAAGTGCAAAAAAAAACACCGGCTAGAAACTCTAACCGGTGCAAAAGGAGAGAGATATGAAAAGTATTAAATCTTTATCAAATCTATATAGATAATAATTATATTTAGAAAATAGGGCAAGCATTTTTTATATAAAAAATTGTTATATATCAAAAAAAATAGTATTCAAATGTTATAGAATAAAAATCAAGTTTATTATATTATATCTACACTTCGGAAAGATGTGATCAATTTATATTTACATAATCTATTGATTCTAATTAGCAAAAATTATTTGGAGCAAAAATGAATAATTCAAATTTTAAAATTGCATTCTATGATGCTCGACCTTATGACAAAGACAGTTTTACAGAACAAAATAAAAACTTTCTTTATAATATTGATTTTTTTGATTTTAAGTTGAGCGCAGAAACTGCTGTTACTTCAAAAGGGTATGATGTTGTTTGCTGTTTTGTAAATGATACGCTTGATGAAAAAGTTATAGGAATATTGAAAGAAAATGGCGTTAGGCTGATTGCAATGCGCTGTGCTGGTTTTAATAATGTAGATTTGAAAGCTGCAAGACAGAACGGCTTGGAAGTTGTTAGAGTTCCGGCTTATTCACCTCATTCAGTTGCTGAACATGCAGTTGCGCTTTTATTGGCACTTACAAGAAAAATTCCACTTGCATATATGAGGACACGTTCTGGTAACTTTACACTATCAGGATTAACTGGAAGGAATTTGAACGGACTTACCGCTGGCATTTTAGGCACAGGTAGAATTGGAAAAATAATGGCAGGAATTCTTGCGGGCTTTGGAATGAACATTGTGTTGTACGATGTATATCCAGACAAAGAGTGGGCTGAAAAAAATAATTACACTTACTTGCAGCTGAATGATTTTTTTACAAAGTGTGATGTAATAAGTTTGCACAGTCCGTTAACAGATCAAACAAAGCATATTATAAATGAGCAGTCTCTTGCGCTTATGAAGCATGATGCTGTGATTGTTAATACAGGAAGAGGCGCTCTAATTGACACCCATGCGCTTGTTCACGCATTAAAACGCAGGCAGATTGGTGGAGCGGCACTTGATGTTTATGAAGAGGAAAGCAGCTACTTCTTTACCGACTGGTCAGTTGATGTAATTAAAGATGACACATTGGCACGTCTTTTAACCTTCCCAAATGTTATAATTACAAGCCACCAGGCGTTCTTAACTTCAAATGCGCTTAATGCAATTGCAGATACAACATTGAATAACATAAAAGATTTTGAAGCAGGCTTTGAATTAAAAAACAAAGTTCCGCTTCCTGAATAATTTTAGTTACAGATGTAACTTATATCACTTTTAGTTTAGAAAGGGCATTGTAAATTCCGTCATGGTTATTATCTGAAGTAATATTTGGAATTTCTTTTTTTAGAACAGTTGGTGCGTTGTCCATTAAAAAGCCAAGACCAACTGTTTTTAACATTTGCATATCGTTGAAATTGTCACCAAAAGCAATTGTCTTTTCTGGAGTTACATTCCAAATTTGGCATAAATTTTGTACAGCCGTTCCTTTGTTAATTCCTTTCTTCATAATTTCTAGCATAAGCCTTGAAGATTTTACTATTGAATATTCAGGGAAGGCTTCTTTCATTTGTTGTTCAATAGAAGCAATTTCATCTTCATTGCAAATAAACATAATTTTATTAAATGTTCTTGAGTCATCAAAAGTTTCTAGAGGTATTTGTTTTGACTGAGCTTTAACAATGCTTTCTTCCATTTTAACACGCGGGCTTGATTTGTCTTTTACAATCCAGTCGTCTAATGAATATGCGCACCAATGGACATCAAGTTTTTTTTGTTCAGCATAATGGATTATGTTCAAAGTTTCTTTTTTTGAAAGTCCGTTTGTGTAAAGGACTTTTTTATTTTCGTCTAAAATTAGTGCTCCACTATAAGCTATGATTGGACCTGTAAAATTATTCTCGTTCATTATTGAATATATGCCAGAAGGACTTCTTGCTGAAACAATGACAAAAGGTATGTTTTTTTCCTGCAAAGATTTTATTGCATTGTTTGTAAGCTTTGTTACTTTATGATCTGTGTTTAATAAAGTGCCGTCTACATCGCTAAATACAATTTTGTAATTATTCATTTGTATCTCTTTTTCTTGCAATTGATGCGGAATATTACCATATTTGTTGAATAAAAGGAATAGAAATTTGAGTATTTTTCACTAATTTTTATGGTGTTTCTGTAAAATAAAAAACTACCGGTTGTTAGTAGAAAAGAATAACTATCGGTAGTTAATAATAATTTGACTAACTAACGGTTGTTAGTATTAAACATACGACCGTTAGTTAGATTAGAAGAAAATATTTAATAATGTCATTCCGACTGAAGTGAAGAAATCTCTTTAATAAAGATTGCTTATTTATATAAGAGATTGCCGCGTCACTTTGTTCCTCGCAATGACATTTGTTCTATGAACTAACGCTCGATAGTCCATAGGTTGAAAATATCTGGGTGAGTTTCTATTTTAAAGATTGTCTCACTTTCTTTGTTTAACCACTTTGGAGGCTCTAATGTTTTGTAAGGTAGAATTTTTCGTTCTGTCTTAGAATCAATTATAGATTTAACATCACCTTTGATGTGAATAAAACATGGCTGCGGCCCTTCGTTCAAATATTCGTATGCGTAAGTTATGAACTTGTCATTGCTGTACATGAACAAACCAATATTCTTTCCACAGTCTAAGTGTACAGGGAGCTTGCTGCAGAATTCTTTTCTTATTTCAGTAAGTACTGGCTTAGGCAAATCTTTTAAATCAGTGAAGTTGTCTGGAACAACTAGTGTTACCATTTGACCTTCGCCGTAAGTGTCGTTTATTAGAATAGGAAAATTCTTTTCTTCAGTCATGCCTTTTAGAGTCATCCAAGAGACATTGTTTCTGTGCTCCATTAGTGGGAATAGAATTTCTTTTGCGCCAAAAGTTTTGTATTCTTCCCAAGAGTCGTCTGAGTGGAACTGGAATGTGTTTGCAGAAATTTTTCTTTCTCTGTAGCGGAGTGAAGTCATTTGCTCAATTCCTTTTCCTTGCATCAGCTGGACAAATCCACTTGTTACAATTGCGTGACCGCCTTTACGAACATATTCCTCTAGCTTTGACATTATGTTTTCATCAGCACAAGATGCCGCTGTAAAGAAGATTGCTTTTTCGTTAGAAGGAAAGTTCGGAGTAGGCTCAAATGGTATTCCTAACAGTCCCAAGTAATCAGCAAGATGGTCTTCTCCTTGCGCGTTTACAGGATGATACTCTGCTAAACCAACACAGCTTCCTGTTTGCTGCATAAGCTCGTCAATTTTTTTCATTTGGAAGCCTAATGTAGGAACCAAGTAGCTGTCGTAAACTAAAGGCCAGCAGAAAATCATAACTTCACGTGTTTTTGCGAACATTGTTAAGTAAGCCTGCTCAAGATATGCTTCCATTGGATAGCATTGATACGCGTCAAACCAACCGCCGCCGTTTCTTCCAGGAGCTAGATTTTCCATCCACCGCATTAAAGAATATGAAAGGTAGCGTGGAAGATTTTGATCTTGATCCATCATGTTGCGAGTTTCTGTGCCTGTGTAAACTTTGTCGAAAATGTCTTTTTCTTCGCCAGGGTTGTAGCCGGCTCCTGCGTAAGATTCCATCCAGTTTGGAAATTTAATTATCAATTTGCAATTTGGGTTTACTTTTTTTGCGGGCTTTACAATTACATTTTCACTTACGTCTTTCATTAGGGCAAGCCTGTATTCCTGCCAGCTTCTTTTTCCTTTAGCTTTGATGCAGTCTTCGCAAGTGCAGTTTGTAAAATAATAGTCGTCTAGAATTATTTCGTCAAAAATGCTTGCTGTGAATTCGATTGCACTTTGAAGCTGAGAGCGCATTTCTTTGTCTGTGTAGCAATAAGTGTCAAATATTCTTTGTGACTTGTATTTTTTTTCTGCAAACTGATCGTGTCCTGTGCAAGTTGTAAAACCGCCGCTTACTTCAATGCCCTTAGACTCAAGAAAAATCTTTATCATAAGAAGTTTTTCTTTGCTTGCTAAACGGCCTGAGCGGTATGATTCAAGATAGACTTTATCTAAATTCACATACTGTTTAAAAAATTGATATTGTTTTTCCAAGGCTTCTGGTGTTACTTCTTCAACCCATGGCTCTGGACAGAAGATTACTGCTTTGAATGTTTTGTAGTTGGACATATTTTCCTCCATTTGATTTGAGATTCCTCCGCTACGGTCGGAATGACAGCTTATTACAGTTGGTGATTTGCTTGCTGAATGGCTGTTATTTTTCTGTAGTGGTTCAATCAGATGACTAGAGAGTAAATCATTTTGATTTGAAAAGAAACAATTTTTTTTGATGAGAAAATGGCTTATGTTTTTTTGAATTCTTACAATTTTTTTTTGGAAAGATACAATCATTTTTTGAAGGGACGGTAAAGCAAAAGAATTTCTAGTTATTTTGTGGAAAATTTAAGTTTGTAATTGAATAAGAATGTGATAAGATAGAAAAGCATTATTGTCTTTATATGATAGGAGGACGAATTTGTTTTTTACAAAAAAGGTAAACACTCTTGTTGGCAAGTCTGACGGAGAAATAATTCAAATTGAAGCTTGGGGAAAAAATTCCCTTCGTGTTCGTGCAACTAGATATGCACAGATTAACAAAAACAACTGGGCTTTGACAGAACCAGTTAAGGGAACAGCAAAAGTTACTGTTGATAAAAATGGCGCTGAAATTGTTAATGGAAAACTTAAGGCAACAGTTTCTAATTCAGGTGTGCTGACTTTTTATAAAGACGGAAAAGAAATTCTTAAAGAATACCACCGTTGCTATGATCCTTCTGTAACTGGCGAAAGTTGTGCATTGAAGATTATTCCTCGTGACTATTCAGCTATTGTTGGTGGCGACTATAAATTGACTGTTCGTTTTAACAGCAATGACGGCGAGCAGATTTTTGGCATGGGTCAGTATCAGCAGTCATATCTTGATTTAAAGGGATGCGTTCTTGAGCTTGCTCAGCGTAACTCTCAGATTTCAATTCCTTTTGCATTGTCAAGTTTAGGCTATGGCTTTATGTGGAACAATCCTGCTGTTGGTCGTGTGACATTCGGCAAGAACTATACTGAGTGGCAGGCTGCTTGCACAAAACAGATGGACTATTGGATTACCGCTGAAGACACTCCTGCTGAAATTGTTAAGAATTACACTGGAGCTGTAGGCCGTGCTCCTGTTATGCCAGACAATATGCTTGGCTTGTGGCAGTGCAAACTTCGCTATAGAACACAAGATGAAGTTCTTGAAGTTGCAAGAAAGTATAAGTCTATGGGAATACATCTTGATGTTATAGTAATAGACTTCTTCCACTGGGTACGTCAGGGCGACTGGGGATTTGATAAAGAGTACTGGCCAGATCCAAAAGCTATGTGCGATGAACTTCATGCAATGGGCACAAAAGTTATGGTTTCTGTTTGGCCTTCTGTTGATAGAAAAAGCGTTCACTTCTGGGATATGAAAGGCAAAGGACTTCTTGTTCGTACAGAGCGCGGCACTATTGAAACTTACGATTTCCAAGGCGACTGTGTTACATTTGATGCGACAAATGCTGAAGCTCAGAAATATATCTGGAAAGTGTGCAAAGAAAATTATGTAAAGTACGGTATTGATATGTTCTGGCTTGATAATGCTGAACCAGACTTGGCTGTTTACGACTATGACAATTACCGCTATCAAATGGGAACTGCGCTTGAAGTTGGAAACATTTATCCTTACATGTATGCAAAATCATTCTATGACGGCTTTAAAGGAATGATGAAAAAAGACATTGTTAATCTTGAAAGATGCGCTTGGTTTGGAAGCCAGAAGCTTGGCATTGTAATTTGGTCAGGAGATGTTCAAAGCACATGGGAATCATTTAGAGATCAGATTGCGGCTGGCTTGAACATGGGCATTGCAGGTATTCCGTGGTGGACAACAGACATTGGCGGATTTATGTACGGTAACCCTAAAGACCCAGCATTTATTCAGTTGCTTGAAAGGTGGGCTGAGTTCGCTGTGTTCTGTCCAGTGTTCCGTATGCATGGTGACAGGGACCCTCATGATATTCCACCACTATGCGAGAACAAAGAGCAGGACTACGGCGGAGGATACTTGTATACAGGTCAGCCAAATGAATTCTGGAGCTATGGCCCTGAAACTCAAAAGGTTTTGGAAAAATGCTTGAAGCTTCGTCTTTCTCTTAAGGACTACATTGCGTCTGTGATGAAAGAAGCACATACAAATGGCTCTCCTGTAATGAGAACAATGTTCTATGAATTCCCTGAAGATAAGGAATGTTGGAACATTACAGACCAGTATATGTTTGGCTCAGAGTATCTTGTTGCTCCAATTGTTCATGCTGATGAATTTACGCGTGAAGTATATTTACCGGAAGGAAAGTGGACTGATATTAACGACGGCAAGAAATATGTTGGTGGTAAACGTGTTACTGTTAATGCTCCTGTGGATTGCATACCTGTGTTTAAGAAAACAGTTGAAGCTAAGAAATAACGAACGTTAGTTAGTTTGTTAAAGATTGGCTACTGATTGTTAGTTTTAATAACTAACGGTTGGTAGCTTTTTTATTTTTATGGTGTAATTTGTTGGAATATATGGAATAGAACAAATGGTAGTGAAACAAACGGTCGTTAGTTTTTAGAGATTCCTCCACTACGGTCGGAATGACAGGTTTTATGATAGGTCAAAATTACAGATGACAGTGATGTTTTTGGCATAAAAAAACCGTCCACTTTTGGTGAACGGTCGGTAGTAAAAGAGATTTAGACTACTTGTTACTTTTCTTCGTCAGAAACAGGATGGCTTGCAAAATCGTAGCCGATTGTGTAGATGCGGTTTCCACTAAAGAAGTCTTTTGTAAGTTTAACAATAAGGCCAGACAGTACGAGCAATGAAATAATGTTAGGAATTGCCATGAGTCCGTTAACAATATCAGCAATTGTCCATACAGCAGAAATTGTCATGTAAGGTCCAATGAAAACTGCTGCAATATAAAGCCAGCGGTAAACTTTTACAGGTGTCATATTTCCTTTAGAAAGATATTCAATGCAGCGCTCTGAATAATAATCCCAGCCTAGAATTGTTGTGAATGCAAATAGAACTAAGCAAATCATCAGAACAAAAGAAATAATGTGTCCTGGAACACGTGGTAGAAGCATTTGGAAAGCAGCGTTTGTAATTCCAAATCCAGAGTAGCCTAATTCAGGACGCCATGCTCCAGACATTACAATAACAAGGCCTGTGATTGAGCAGATTACGATTGTGTCAAAGAAAGTTCCTGTCATAGAAATAATGCCCTGCTGAACTGCATGTTCTACTTTTGCAGTAGATGCCGCGATAGGGGCTGAACCAAGGCCTGCTTCATTAGAGAAAATGCCTCGTGCAATACCTTTTTGCATTGCGACAATCATTGCTCCAACAGCGCCACCTGTAACGGCCCTAAATCCAAACGCACCTTGAAATATTTGTTCAAATGCGTCTGTTACATGTGCAAGGTTGCAGAAAATTGCGAACAAGCCAAACACAACATAAACAACAGCCATGAACGGAACAATAACGCTAGCAACTGAAGAAATGCGCTGAAGTCCGCCGATTATAACAAGTGCAACTAAAATTGCTAAAATGAATGAAGCTACAATAACTACAATTGAATAAGTGCCAATGCCAGGAATTGTAACTGTAGCAAGTCCCGCTGTTCCCGCAACAGAAGAAGAGAATGTCTCTACAGCTGATGTGATTGAGTTAACCTGAGAGAATGTTCCTATTCCGAACAAGCCTACCATTGTTCCAAAGATTGCGAACATGACGGCAAGAAGTTTACCAAGCCATTTGCATTTTGCGCCAACACCTTTTTCACAAGTATAGAAAGGTCCGCCTAAGATATGTCCGTCTGGCTTTACTTCACGGAAATGAATTGCCAAAAGACATTCAGAATATTTTGTAGCCATGCCAAGCAAAGCTGCAAGCCACATCCAGAAAAGAGCTCCTGGTCCGCCTAAAGCAATAGCAGTTGCAACACCAACAATGTTACCAGTGCCGATTGTTGCAGAAAGTGCTGTGCACAAAGCCTTAAAGCTTGAAAGTTCACCGCCGTCTTTTTTATCAGACTTGCGGAAAATTGATTTCAACGCATACTTAAGCTGTGTGAACTGAACGCCTCTTAGTCTTACTGTGAGGAAAATACCTGTGGCAAGAATAAGGATAATTAGCGGTAGGCCCCAGACAAAACTGTCTATGGCATCCAAAATTGAATTGATTTTTGAGAACATTTAAGTCCTCCCTGTTGAAAATAAAGAAAATAATACTGATATAGAAAATAGTCATTGTGAACAAAAGTAAAAGTTAATCCAATTGAAACAAAAATATGTTTGCAAAAGGTTTTTTACTTTTGTTAGAAGGGCTTCTTCTAAAATGCGGCATTATTCCTTTAAAAGAATAAGAGCCTGGATTCTGTCTTGCAACAGTTACAGGCTCTCTAGAGTGGTTAGGACGTATCTATAAAAATACTCTGTCCTTTTTGCCTGAGATATCAGCTTCTAGGAATTGCTTCATTGCAAAGCGTTTCTTAAAAACCTTAAACCTTCGGCGCTCCTTTTACGGAGGCTCTCCAGAGAATTGATGTATGACCACAATCAATGCATCAACGGGAATAAAATATCA
>Ga0172378_10000674_pt1 | contig 30386 bp, 18 predicted proteins | sample GrowelOW332metaG_FD_119755 | JGI IMG/M metagenome (GOLD analysis project Ga0172378, IMG submission 119755) | Groundwater microbial communities from an aquifer near a municipal landfill in Southern Ontario, Canada - Pumphouse #3_1 metaG | ecosystem: Environmental > Aquatic > Deep subsurface >...
ATTAACAATAATATACAGTTATTTAATTATGATCGCCCAAATTGCAATCGCTACGCCATTTCTTTGCTCCGCTTGGCAACTTGTTCATGACACATACCAACCAATATTTCAAAACCGTACCATCATCCCTGGTCAATACCAGATTAAATAGTCAAACAAGTACTATTTAGTTTATTTGTATCCTTTGTTGACGATAAAATTGAAAGATTTTAATTGGATAGATTGCTCGTTGATATAGCAACAACTATAGGTATAGGGCCAAACAATAACAATAACAATAACAAAGTAATTATAGCTGTAGCTTAACGCCGAATTGGCGTTACTATTCTATATAGCAACCCTTAGTGGACGGACTTAGAAACTTAGACTAATCTTTCTGAGTTAGTTCTTGCTTCTTTTAAAAATATCAATTCTCGCAATTTTTCAAAATCTTGTCCATACTCTATTGAATTACCCGATTCTACTAGCGCAATAGCCTCATCTATGTTTTTTGCCCAAACTGTCTCATGGCCATGATTGATTTCCTTAGCTGTTCGTGATGGCTCGATAATTTTACCAGTCAGTTTAGCAATAAAACCATAGTGCTTTCCTTCCATACCCCAATCGTCTCTATATTCATTGACTTGTCCAATTTCTGAAATAACTTTAATTGAGGTTGCACCAACTTCTTCAAGCAGTTCCCTTTTTAATGCAGTTATTGTATCTTCTCCAGGATCAATACCTCCCCCAGGGAGTTTATAGTAATTATGGTTGGATACGTGCATTAATGCTATCCGAGACGTTTGATCAAAAAGTATAGCCCTTGCTGCTAGTCTGACATGATAATCGGACCATTTTTCTGGATTAGCTCTCCTGCCGAAATTTTTTTCTGTAATCGTTGCAATAACGTTCATTTGATATGTATTATAACATAAAAAATACCCCTTAATTAACAGAGCCTACATCTCCACCCCAAACTTTCCACATCCCTCAACAAAAATAGAACATCTCTCGTTCTAGTCTGGTTAAATAGAGTTACTAGAAACTAAAAAATCAGAGGAGGTTGCGGGAGATGTCCCATCATCATTTTACACTAGAAGATAGAAATAGCATTCAGTATGGGCTGGAAAGAAAAGAAAGTAAGCGAGAGATAGCTCGTTATCTTGGGGTTTCACATACAGCTATCAATAACGAAATTCGTCATAATTCAGTGCTATTAGAGATAATAACTACAACCCGAGTGAATAAACCACGTATATTATCGTTAGATTTACGAACTCGGCGCGGTAAGGGTGAAGTCCCAGAGAAACTGATGGCGTCAGAGCGCTACAAACAACGCCTGGCTCGGTTTGCCAGAGGTAAACCGGTGTATGTTGCTGAAGTGGCTCAGACACTCTATCTAGAGCGTCGAATCGATGCTAGCCAAAACAATTGCAGACTTAATGACGGTGATGAGCTTAGTGATAATATCGCCAATCTTCTTTTAAATAAAGCCAAGGACTCACCAGAGCAAATTGCAGCTAATCTTAGAAAAATAGACATACATGTAAGCCATCAAACTATCTATCGTTGGATACGTCGAAGCAAGAGGCGCAAGGAGCTAGAGGCTCGTTTGCGGCGACGTGGCAAACGTTATCGCTACTTGTCCGATACAGTGAATAACTGGAATAAAACTAAAAAACAAAAAGAGTATCCATGACAGGCCAGCTGTCATTGAAACTGTTACAAGATACGGTGACCTTGAAGGTGATACTATCTTTGGTAGTGATACGAAAGACCGTATTTTAACTCATGTTGATCGAGCTAGTGGTACTAATTCGTTATCTTTAACTCTTGGCTATGATTCATACAAAGTACATAAACAAACCATGAAAGATATAATCCGAGTCTTTGGTGGTGACGTAAAAACCATAGCCTACGACAATGGTAGCGAGTTCGTAGCCTGGGAAAAGACCCAGGCCAAACTAGATGCTGATATATACTTTGCTGACCCATATAGGTCATGTCAACGTGGCCGGAATGAAAACCTTAATGGATTAGTGCGAGGTTACTTCCCTAAGGGCACCGATTTCAAGAAGATAACTAAACAAGAACTACATGAAGTTGAAAACATACTTAACAACCGCTCAAGAAAAAGGTATGATTGGAAAAGTCCATTCGAACAACGAGAGCTTATTTTAGAGGTTGGTTAGGTGGAAAGATTGGAATGGAAACTCAGGATAAAAAAACTAGAAGAAGTTAAAGGCCTTTCAATAAAAAAGGATGAAAAGGAAGCTTTACTTTTCATCTGTGAATTAATAAGCAAGGACTTGGATCGGCTGTATTCTTTGAGCGAAAAAGATCTTCTTGGTGATTGGCTTAACCGTCGTGGGTTGTTCCAACGAGCCGAAAGAATTTTTACAGAATATAATCGGAATATTTGTCAATCTGTTTGTGTCGCTTTTATTGATCTTGATAAGTTTAAAGACATAAATGACAAATATGGGCATAAGTATGGTGATGAAGTTGTTGTTACTGTAGCTGCTGTTATATCATCCTCTATAAGGAAATCAGATATATATGGTAGATTAAGCGGTGATGAATTTGTCGTCATCTTACCGGGGACTTCGCTTAAAACTGCGACAATGATATTGTCGCGTATTAAGGAGAAGCTTTGTTCAACAGAGTTCTCTTTTAACATAGAGAAGCTGCCGATCTCTTTAAGCTTTGGTGTTGTTTCAACTAAAAACGGCCATGAACAAACATTTGAAGAGCTGCTTCATAAGGCCGACTTAGTAATGAACAGCTGTAAGGGCGATCGTAGCAGGCGACAATAAACGCCTCCGACGCTCGTATAGACTTTAACCCCGTTATTCAACGGTGTTAAGGTCTATTTTAAATTATAAAGGGGGGAATCGATTTGTGTACTATTTATTGGGCTTTAGGTTAAAGAATATAATTAATAAAAATAATCTTTAAATAAATAACACCCCGTCAATTTAGACAAACTAAATGACGGGGTATTTTATTAGGAAAGTGAAACGAAAACGAGCTCTTAATCCGTCTTAGCGGCTACCCTCTTTTTTATAAAAGAGCCGTGAGCCAATCTAAATGCAAGCCTATTCTCTGTTTTGTGCACCATTGGTATGCCAATCAAGGCTTTGCATTTACTGCAAACAAGGCTTGACATGTCTTGTTTGGATTTAGTAACTTTCTGTAATTTAGAGATCGTGATGGGGGCAAGTATTCTGTCAAGGTATAGTCTAAGTAACCTGCTATTATCATCTTTTTGGTAAATTGCGATAAGCTGATTACATCGACTACAGCTAAGCTCTAGCAGATATGAGTTTCCGTTATGAGTAAAAGATAAATGTTCCGTGCTATCCGGCATATTATTAACCTCCTTTCCTAATTTTCAAAGAGCTATTATTTTTTACATAATCGCTTTCATATACTATATCGTTTTATTGCGTAATGTACAATATATGGTAATTATTGTGATTATTTTGCCAGTATTAAATTTAGGATTGTCGGTTTATTAATTAATCTGCTGAGAGACGTCTATGGCTCGGGATGAACGTGATTCTAAAGGTTTACGAGCACCGTGGCTTCGTTATCGCCAACGTATATTAAACCGCTATCTATATCTGCAAGGTGGCGCTTTTCTCGACCGTCTTTTATTATTACTTTGCCTTTACTTAATTTCATAATCATGGGTGTATGATGAGCTAATACGGCAATTATTTCTTTTTTGTACGGTACGAATAATGTTGTGCATTTTCCATAATACACAACACCATGCTCATTGAGAACGCTTATTGTGAAAGATCTGTTGTTTTGTGCCATGCTGCCTCAACTTCCTCTATTGAACCTTTTTGATAGAAAAACTCTTCTGGTATCGCATCAACTTTTCCTTCTATAATTTTCTTTACGCCTTTGACAGTTTGATCTAACGGAACATAGGCGCCTTTTGTACCAGTATATTTTTCAGATGAAAAAAATGGTTGAGTAAAGAACTTAGTTAGCTTCTCTGCTCTGTCAACTATGGTACGATCTTCAGCTGACAATTCGTCTTTTCCTAAGACGGTAATAATGCTCTGTAGTTCTTGGTTACGTTCTAATACTTTGCGCGTTGTACGAACTGCTTCAAAATGATCATCGCCAATGTGTAATCTATCAATTAAGATTGAGGTTGATTTAAGTGGATCAACAGCTGGATATATTCGTTTTTTTGCAAGATCACGCGATAAGATTACAGAAGCATCAAGTTTAGAGAGTATCGTTTCAACAGCTGGATCGTTGAAGTCATCAGCCGGTACATAAACTGCCTGAGCAGACGTAATGGAGCCTTTTGCGGTTGAGGCAATACGCTCTTCGATTTGACCAATCTCTTGTCCCAATGTTGGCTGGTATCCAGTATCGGAGGGTAGTCGCCCTAGAACTGTTGATATTTCATTACCAGCTTGAGCATAACGAAAAATATTATCGATAAATAGCAATACGTCTTTCTCGAATGTATCACGGATATATTCAGCTACCGTAAGCCCAGCATTGGCAGCGCGAAAACGAATACCTGGAGTTTCATTCATTTGTCCAAAAATAAGTGAAACACTATCTAAAAGTTTTTTCTCACGAAGCTCTTCAATTAATTCATGACCTTCGCGCGTACGTTCACCTACGCCAATAAAAACAGATAACCCCTGCATAACGCTAACTATATTGTGGATTAGCTCTGTAATGATAACTGTCTTACCAACGCCAGCACCCCCAAATAGTCCAATCTTACCGCCTTTAGGGAAAGGTGCAAAAAAATCAATTGATTTGATACCGGTTTCGTAAATCTCAAGTTTATCATTTACCTCAAAGTAGCTTGGTGGCTCGCGAAAAATAGGTCGAACCTCTTCAGCGATAAAATCTTTAAGATTGTCGAGCGGCCTACCAAAAGTATTTAAAACTCGGCCTAGCATATCTTTTCCAACAGGTATGCTTAGAGGTGCTTGGGTGTCAACAACAACCATACCATAATGGACTGTTTCTGTTGCGCCAAGTGCCATACATCGAACTGTCTTATGCTCAGCGTATTCAACTACCTCCATATATAAATTAATTAAGGGTATTACTAAAGCCCTGCCTAATGGTGGTACTAGTCCAGAAAATTGAACATCTATAATAGGACCTACGGCTTTAGTGATAATTCCCTTATTTTGCTCAGAATTTTGATCTGTCATTTTTAATTACCCATTTCCTTTATGTGAAGCGCGTGATCCATATAGCTCACGTAACTTTGAATCTATTAATTCACGTCGAGCACGATTATACTTCACCCTTGTCTTCTTGCTTTCTGTCTTTGCATTATCATGGCTATTGCGCATAGCTACCATTTGAGCAGCGCTGTAGGCTAAAATAGATTCTGCAAAATAATGATGAACAGTTAAGCCAATAGCAGCTTCATTCAAATAGTTAGAAATAGTTTGCGGGTTGGGATAAACTATAAAACGGTTACTTGAGATATTTACTGATTTATCTAACGCAGGATTAATTAAAGTACCCTCATCTTCCTTATTATCAATTGACAATGATACAGTTGTCACATTTTGTTTAGATAAGCTCTCAAAGTTAGGATAAACTATTATTACTTTTGCGTAACCGGCAATAATCTTATAAATTGGCTGGATATCGGTTAACAGCGCATCCTTAGGTACGGAAAAGAAATGAATTGTATGGTCATCATCCTCGTCTCTGAAGTAATTATGGGCCATTTTGCCAGCGACCAGCATGTCGGCGTTATGAGTCTTTTGAAGTATCTTTGCTTCAGCTATCACACGATTTAATAAATTACCTGGCATTCCCCAATCAATACCGATTACAACAATAAGGTGTTTATGTATCACTTCCGGTGGTGGAGGAGCTAGCTGTTTCAATATGGCATGAATACGCCAGACTTCAAGAAAGAATGGACGACTACCCACTATATTAGTTTTCATACGGGCAATCGTATGAGCTGAAGTTTGCTCAAGCATAGCAGTTAAGTTCTCTAACTCCTTCATTACTTTAAGTTCTTTTTTTAGGGGTTCTATCTTTTTCATTTTAGCTTAACCCCTTTTCATCGATTTGTAATAGATCATTCAAAGTTTCGATTTCTGCTGATAGGCTTTCTAATTTTTGGATAGGTCGGATGCTATTTGTAGATTTTATAAAATCATTTAAGCATTCTTTAAAAACTACTTCAGAGTGATTATAGGGCATAGTTAAGATTGTATTATTTAAAATTTCACTATACGGTTTTTGACGAACAAAAGAAATGAGTTGTCGTCTTAGTTCCGGCATCTGAGGCTCGCCCCATCTACTTATTACACTCGAAACAACAAGATACATCAGAATAGCCTGTTCTGTACTAGAATAATAATCATCATGTCCTTGTTGAAATATTGATTGTGAGCGTAAGCCTAGCTCATAAGCTTCTAACGATTTTGCGTTTAAATCAGTTCCAAAAGACATAATGCTTGCTAACTCTTCATATTTAATCATAATACCCTTTAGTTTTTCGGATAAAATCCTTATAAGTGGTGTTTGAGCACGACCACCAATACGTGACACCGAAAAGCCACTATCTATAGGTGGCTGATTACCTTGATTGGCAAGAGTTTGGCGAAATAAAACATGACCATCTGTGATTGACATAAGATTGGTAGTAATATAATCCGTAATATCTTCAGTTTGGGTTTCTACAATTGGAAGTGCGGTAATAGTCCCTCCGCCTGCAGTATCGTTAAATGCACCGGATCGCTCTAAGAGTCTCGAATGAAGGTAAAACACATCGCCGGGGTAAGCTTCGCGACTAGCTGGACGTTCGAGCAATAACGACATTTGGCGATAAACCTTTGCATGTCTAGTTAGGTCATCAAATACAATTAATACATCTCGACCTTTCGAGGCAAACCATTCAGCAATAGTCATGCCAGCCATCGGTGCAATATAATTTAACGAAGCAGCTTCAGCGGTTCGTCCCAAAATAACAACAGTTTGAGCTAGCCCTCCATGTTTTTGTAATCTTCCTATCCTTCGTTTTGCAGCAGCAGTCTCAGCATCAATTGCGACATATATACATATTAAACCTGTATTGAGCCTAGCTTGGTTACAGATTACATCAATTGCAAGATCATTTTGGCCCGATTTTTTCTCTCCCAACAACAACTCACGTTGCCCAAGCCCAATAGGTATCTGTGAGTCAATAGACAAATAACCTGTTTTAAGGGGTCTGTTTATAATTGCTCGTTGATAAACTGGTTTAGCGACAGCTTCAATCGGAAAAGATAAATTCTGAGCTATCTCAATAGAACCCATTCCATCAAGAGGTACTCCCAATGGGTTAATTACTCGCCCTAGTAATGACTCTCCTACATTAATAGTTACTTGATTTGCAACTATTCTTACTAAGTCACCTTTTTTAACTTGGACAAAGCTGCTAAACATAGCAACTTCAACATTGTCATGGTCAAACCCTAAGATAATACCACGGGCGCCAGATGAAAAAGCTACCACGTTACCAAGACCTGCATTCTGAAGACCTCTAATTATACAAATTTCGCTACGAACAAGCTCAACTTTGCCGACTTTATTCATGATTAGTTACCGATGATTGGTATTGCTTTAGTATATAGGGTTTAACGGATTGAATGATCTTAGAGCGCAGACTTCGATCAATTATTTCAGCACCGTTTTGAATAATAAAACCAGCAGAAAGCGAGGGTGCGACTTCATGTATAATTCTAGCAGGTTGAGGGTAGATTAAACGTAATTGTTTTAAAATATAACATTTAGTTTCATCTGATAACTGAATTGGAGCGATAAACTTTATCTCAGGTATTTGTTTATATTTTTTTATACAATAGTTTAGAAAAATACACCCCGTATCGTCTACCAGAATTTTTAAAATACCGTACTTAGCTAGCCAATGGACAAAAGATAACATTCCGTTTGATATCTCACCATCAAATAATAGGTCAATTTTAGCTAAATTTTCTTGGCTACATTGTTTTATTGTATCGTCTAGTTTAGTGAAGCTAAGTCGCTCAACTATTACTTGTAACTCAAATAATAATTGAGATGTCGACAAAGAAGCGGTAGCCATATCAAGCTGATCTAATATTTGAGTAACCTGGTTAAACGTCTTAGGCTCGTTGTTCATTGATATACTCGTCTAATAATTTTTTTATAAGGTCTTGGTGCTGATCGATATTAAAAGCCTCTTTGGTATATTGTTCCATAACCCATCGTATTGTGTCAGCTGACTTGCTTATCGCTTGGTTAGCATATTCTGAGGTTTCGTTACGTGACTCATTAACTATATTTTGCGCATCTTCCCTAGCTTTTATTATGATAGAACCAGCTTCTTTATTAGCACCTTTGAGGACTTTTTCCATAACTGTACTAGCATCAGTTAAAGCTGATGCCGTACCATCATGGACTATTTTAGTATAAGACATTTGAAATTTTTGATTAGTATCTACTATTTTAGTAGACGCTTCGTCAAAATATTTCTTAGCGTCCTCCCTTATAACAAAACCTAATTTAGCAATAGCGATTTTAAGATATCGTACCATAAGATATAGTCGAATTATCAAAACTAAAATAACAAGAGTAATAAAGCCCAAAATAAATATAGCCCACCAGGATAGCATTAGGAGTTTAATTCCTCTAGTGGATTTATTAGAACAGCGCGTTTAGCTGGGATGACGCCTACAAGCCAACCAATGATAATTGATAGCATAAGTATTATTATAACTGGTTGAGCTGGTATTGCAAATACCGATACCTCACCAGAAAGAGCTTCTGTGTCAACAGCTATACGAACTAGACCATTCAAAGTAAAACCAGTAAAGATACCTATAATAGTTCCGATCATGGCGCCTAGAAAAGTTACAATAATAGATTGTGTGATAAACATGACTTTTACGTCATGGTGTAGTAGCCCTGTGATACGTAAAAAACCTATTTGTTTAGTTTCTTCCATTAAGGTGAGACTGATAATTGTGAATACCCCCGAAACTGTAATCACAAAGACAACTACACCAAAGATTAATAATATATTATTAATTACAGTAAATAATTCATTAATCTGGTCAATTGTATCCTGTATGCTCGTGGTTGATAATCCCATTTGCTCAATTAATTCTCTAACAGAGTCTACTTTTTCTGGTACAGTTAGCTGTACTTTAAGCTGCGATACATTATCCAGGCCTTCTGACCGTAGTTGTTCAATTGGCATATATATAACGGGTAACTCACCCTTATTAATGACTCCTTCAATTGTATATTCCTTGTTTTTTATTTTTTCTGATTGACTAGCTAGCTTACTAGAATAATCGCTAGTTAAAGTTACACCTAACTTAATTTTACTGTTTAGGGCTTCGTCTTGGCTTATCCCAAAGACACTTAATACTTTAGAGCTAGCTATAACACCCGTACCACTTGGCTGGCCTTCAGCACTACCAGCGGAGAATTTAACAGGGCTCATGACGAAATAATCAGGTGTCACTGCGTATACAGGTATGTTTAAGTCTATTCCCTGGAAAACGGCATTGCCCAATAGTCCTACTAGTTCACCGACTTGACTGACACCACTAATTGATTGAATTTTAGCTATTTGATTTTCGTCAAGTTTAACTTGCTCAGAATTTCGTTGAGTTACGGTAATAATCTCTTTTGATTCTGAATTACTAATTTCAGTATTTACTAGATTATGTAGGCCCACTTGAAGACCGCATAGAACAACTACAACGGAACTTGTTAGGGCAATACTACCGATAGCTAAAATAGCACGGAATTTCTTTTTAAAGGTGTTTAGGATTGCTAATTTAATAAAAAATATTCTTCGCATTAGGGCTTATCCTTTTCCTCTGTCTTTTCAACATAGTTTATAGCTTCGCTAATATTTTTAAATGGATTATTCTTGTCTTTAATATCCCATAATCTGCCATCCTGCATAAAAAACCATTTTTTAGAAAGTTTTAAAAAACTCAAGTCATGAGTCACCATAACTACAGTTATGCCTTTTTTTATTGATAAGTCTAGCAATATTTGCGTTACCTGTTCAACTGATTTAGTGTCAAGATGCGCAGTTGGCTCATCGGCATAGATTATCCAAGGATCTTTTATAATAGCTCTAGCTAAAGCTGCTTTTTGCTGTTGACCAGATGATAGCTCATTTGTTTTATGTTTAATATCCGCTTTTAATCCAACTTCTATTAATAATTTAATCGCTTTTTTACGAGCTTTTGATCGACTCCATCCAAGTAGATATAAAGGTAAGGCTACATTGTCAATTAGGCTCATTGATTCGATCCAATATTGAGTTTGGGGTAGATAACTAATTTTTTTTCGCCTAATTATAGTGCGCTGCTCCTCGCTATAGCCAAACAGCGATTCACCTTTTAAAAATACTTCACCGATGTCTGGTTGCTCTAATCCTAGCAGCATACTCATTAATGTCGATTTTCCTGATCCAGATGGACCAAATATTACAGTAAAGTCACCATATCCAATTTGCAGAGTGACGTCTGACACTGGGCTAATCATTCCACCCCCGACTTTATAGACTTTTGACAGACCAAGTGTTTCAATAATTGGAGCTTTGACCTCATGGTCGGTTGGTGTAGTTTCGTACGTCGGACTAGCTTCTTTATCCATAATTAGAATGTAAACAATCTTAGCATTAAATTTAATATATTATCAAGGGCGCTAACTTCTTTGTCTGGCGTTACTAGTGTGGTTGTTTCTCCATAAACCGTATTGCCATTTAAGTCTCGTGAGATTATTTGGGTTTTATATACATCAGCTAAATTTAGCCCCGAAGCAATAACTACATGATTAGTTGTTGGCTCAGTATTAACTGGTGTTTTATTTTTGAAGTCTTTTTCTTTCATTAGCCCATAATTTATTTGAGACGTAGCCGGCTCATCTGTTTTCCAGGTTACGATTAGCTGTGCTTTATTGCCATTTGCTGACTCTATAATTGTAACACCATAACTTATATCTGATATAGTCGGTGGACTAGTATCTAGTTGCGACGTCCAATTTTGGATTGCAGAGGCGGCAAGGTTACCGTATTGATCTCGACCTTCTACACTTACTTGATAGTCAGTGCTACTAGCTAGATCTTTTATTGTTATTTCGTGCTCAACGCTTAAATCACTTAGTGTTGATTCAAGTTTCTTGCCTAATGCACTATAACGAACAGTTGAGCTAGTGGGTATGTTTGTTTTCCATGTTACGCGAACTGCTATAGACGTTTCGCTATTGAGAGGCTGAAATTTTATATTTGAGATTTCTGGACGAGCTATTGTTTGATAAGAGTAATCATCACTCTTGATTAGGCTACCGAAATTTGTAGTTGCTGAAATTCTGAAGTGGTACATAGTACCGCTAGCAAGGTCGTCTATCTTCAATGTGTGATTTGTTGAATAATCTTTTGACTCATTGTCTATAACTAAACCGTAGTCGAGGGATGTACCATATTCAATGCGAGTACGCGTTGGTACGCTTGTTTTCCAATTTATTAACATTGAATTAGAAGTAATGTCACTAGAGCTTACACTATAAACTTTAGCCGCTTCGGTTGTTTTAAATGTGTAGATTGGTGAGTATGCATCATTAAGTTTATAGGTACGGTCATTATCAAAGCTTTGTACTCTATAATAATAAATTGTTGATGGATATAGACCCGTAATAATTTGTTTATGGCTAGTCAATAAATCTAGCGAACCTTTACTTTGGCTTAAGTCACTTGGTAGCGTTCCATAATACACAAAGCTTGTCGACTCTCTGCTTGTCGCCCAATTAATATTAGCTTGATCAAAACCTGTTGTCGCACTAGGTTGAACCACAATTTGTGGTGGCGTTACGTAGTTTCCTTCTGCGGTTTGAGTAACTATACTAGACGCCCCGCCTTCGTTATCGACGTTATCCGACGCCTTAACTCTATAGGAATACGTTAAATTGGGCTCAACATTAAGATCAACAAAAGCTCTAGTACTAGTATTGCCGATCGTAGTAAAATTGCGACCATCTTCAGAACGCTCAACTATATACTCTTTTATGCCATTACCTACAAAAGTTGGTTCATCCCATGTTGACGTTAGCGACCAACGATCAGTTACACGGTCTGAAGTGTCAGTCACTACTAGGTTAAGCGGTATCCCTGGTGAAGTAGTATTTGCTATAAAGTTAGTTATTGCAAAATTGTTCCAATTTGCATTATTAGCTTCGTCCTTAGCTACCATGTACATAATATTAGTCCCCTGTTGAGTTGCGGCTTTAAATGCCGAGATAAACCTTTCTGAGGTGCAAGTTGTATTGAGGGCTGAAGGTAATACGTTAATGCTATAACAATAAACCAACTGATCTGGATCACCAGAGAATAATGTCGGTAAATCCCACGTAAAAGAAAATAGATTTTGAATTGATACTGGCGGAATAGCTCTTAAATTGGAAACTGGGCCTGGCGGATCAGTAGTATAATAAAATGACGCTGTCGCATAAGATGATGAGAAATTACCGGCATTGTCATACGAGCGTAGGTAGAATACGTTGGTACCAGAAGTGTAAGCTGCTGATATGTTTTCTAAGGTTTTACCGGGTTGACAAATTTCTACAGCAAAAGGTCCTGAAGTTGCCCCAGTATGATAACAATACCCTGCAACGCCAGAGTGTGCGTCATATGAGTTTGGCCATTCGAATGAAAAATTATTTTTAGTAGTGAATCCTGACGGAGTTACCGTAATTAAGCTAGGGTTAGTTGGAGCTCGCATGTCAAATTTGTAAACGTACGGAGCAAAGATGTTACTATCGATATTACCCGTCATGTCTTGAGCTTGAATGCGAAGATAATATGTTCCAGATATGGATAAATTAGCTTTAAGTTCGGTGTCCTTAACAAATACTCCGGCCGTTCTTGGTGAAGCTGTAATATCAGTCCCTAGATAAACCCAATAACCAGCGAGATTCGAACCTAATGGGCCATCAGTAGCGCCACCAGGCTGGCCTGGGTCAGGCCAGTCAAAGAATGGCTGATCGTTATTATACCAAACGTTATTATCTGCAATCTTAGTTTTCGTATCATCAGTATAAACATCAATAACGCTTGGGTTAGATGGCGGATCAACATCAAAATAATAATCTAGAGAGTAGCTATTTACGGTTGGTGTGTAAATATTATCATCAGATTGTAATATTATTTTTATTTGAGTATATAATCGTGGAGATGAGGTTACACTGCCAGAGATACTCGAAGTATATTTTTTAATATTATCTGCAATAGTCCAGTCACTCCAATTATTACTATCGTCTGATGATCTAGTCCATATTTCAACGGTCGTTCCAGTCGGTATATCTACTTGTGCTGTTATACCAGCATAATCATAAATACCCGCAACGATAATTGGTTGTGAAATATGAGTAGCAAGACCGTTGAACGCCGTAGTGTCACTTGGGTAAGTAAATTGCCAAATGTCTGGAGTTGTATATCCGGCAAAAGCTAACGCTGTTGTCTCAGATATTTTTAATATAGTTGAACCATAATAAAATAGTTCAGGTGCGTCCGTTCCGTTAGACCATGAATTGTCGCTAATATTATATATATAACTATTTTTAGTTATATTACCAATTTGTAAATATAATTTACCACCCTGTAGTGTCATTGCTGCACCTTGAGACGTTCTTGATGGTAGATCCGATTTTATTGACCAAGTGTCATTAGATGTATCATAGCTATATAATGACGTAGTGTTATCGCCAGCTACGACGTAGATTGTACCATTCTCGGCGTCGTATGCTGTTGCTCCATTTTCTATACTACCAGGCGCATCTGATTGCTTGGTCCATACACCACCACTGGAATCCGGAGTATACTTATAAAAATATTTTCCATTCCCAATCACTACATAAAAAGAATTGCCTACTGTAACTAGTGAACTTGGTCCTGGCCTGTAAACAGCAGTCGGGACATCATTCATTCGAACCCATTGACTTAAAGTTTCGTCAAACTTATAAAAATCCCTTGAATTTTTTGCAGGCAAATAATAAATATTATTATCTATATAGCCTAGTGATCCACTCACACCGATTAATGGTGGCGGCGGTAAGTAAATAGTTTCTCCGGTATTATAATCAAACTTAGCAAATTTCGAGTAGCTAGAAGAGCCCTCTGAACCTGCAATTGCATAAATATATTTTGACCCGTCATAAACGGCTGATGACGCAGTTCCCCCGATCCATTGCCATGCGTTAATTGGTGCATCGTAAGGAATTCTATCTAAGTTATCAAATTGCTTTGTTGTAGGCGTATATTTATTCGTCCAGGTATCGTATCTAATTATCTTGCGGTAATTTGTACCGCTACCACCTGGTAATATATAAATATAGCGTTTGTCGTCGGAGGTGACCGTGCCATTGTAAACTTGGTCTGTCATGCCGTTAACTTCGCTCCAACTGTCAGTATTGATATCATAACGCATTGATCGTTGTCGCTCGTTTAAGTTATCAGCTAAGTTATGTGTAAATATATATAAACCACCGTCACCACCACTGACTAGGTTATTTTCAGTATATAATGCAAGTACAGGAGGATTGGCTAACGTACGCCAGTTGTCAGTTGAAATAGAATATTTTGCCATTGCACAACGTGACGATCCGGTTTGGCTAGACCATTTAGAGCTACCTAGATAAGCATAGATAGTATCGTCACCATCGAACCATATTCCAGACCCAGAATATTCAATTGGACTTGGGTATGACTGTAGCGGAGAATATTCGTTTAGACTTGAATCGAATAAATAGATTTCCCTTACACCTGTAAACATAATAACAAACTTATTATTACCTATATAGGCTATATCCGTGCCAGCTTGAGCATTTGAAGGCAGATTTACTAACACAGAAGCCCAGGCGTCATTTTCTATGTTGTAATAATAAAAACTATTAGTGTTATTGCCGGCAATCAAATAGATATTACCATTTTTATCGTATGTCATGCTACTGCCACTATATACGGTTGTTGGTATCGAGCTAAGTGTAGTCCAGGCTTGAGTTACAAGGTTGTATCGCCAAAATGTGTTTGTGTTAGATCCACGAGCTACATATAGATAATCACCAATAATGATTTGTGCGCCACCAACAGTGCTATCTTCCGGCATAGACATACTACCTGTAGACCACGCGCCAGTTGATTCGAGTTGAAGCTGCATTGAGCCGTTAGAAACAGCTAGGTTAGAATTAAGGCCTTCGCTAAAATCAGATGACGAAGCTTTTACTATTGAACCTGGTGGCGATATATAAAAATAGCGATAGCTGAAATACGTAGCAGCTGAGCTTATGTTGCCTAAATTATCCTTAACTTTTATGCGAAAATAATACACACCGCCAGCTTCCATTGCGGTAGAGACCGTATAGTCCATGGATGTTTGATAATTACCATAAGTCTCAGGGTCAGCATTTGAATCAACCCCAAAATAAACATAGTATCCTGCGATACCTGAACCGTTAATGCCATCATCAGCCCCACTCCAGCTAAAGTATGGATGCTGGCTTTCGTTGGTTTCACCAGAGATAAGATCCGTTCCATTTTTTTTATCTTTAGCGTTAAATTGAGAAGGCAAATTTGGTGAAACCGTTTCTTGATCGTAATGGATTGACACATTAGATACCGTAGGGGTAGCCGTACCGTCACCCGAAAGAGATATCTTTATTTGAATATAACGATTAACGGGAGACGAAACATCAGTACCATTAGTTTCTTGCCAATTATCCCATATATTTCCATCCGGTGATGACCTAGTATATATAGTTGCAGTACCACTGCCTGTTATTGTAGATTGAAGACTTGTCCAAGTTTGAACCTGCTTTAGGTCATAAGTTTTAGAATACCAGTCACCATTAGTGACGTAATCTGTAGTTCCAGGCGACCAATTCCATAACAATGCTGTATTTTGGCTTTGGGCAACGTACAATTTATTGTTAGCTGTATCATAAAAGCCTGATGCATAAGGCATGGTTGCTGCTGGTAAATCGGCAATTCGTTGCCAAGTTAAATTTACGGTATCATATCTATATACAATTTTTGCAGTTGCATCAATACGACCACTCACTCCAATATATAAATAACGTGAAGTATCACCAACCATAAATCCACCATAGTCGACATCACCACTAGGCATTCCGGTTATACTAGACCATATAGAAGTATCCATGTTGTATTGCAAAAATACGCCACTTTGCCCACCAGATAAAACATACAGTTTGCGTCCAATTCGAACCATATTACCACCGCTACTAATATTTTGCGGCATAGAGTTTAATGCGGTCCATTCATTGGTTACTATGTTATATCTATAAAAGTTCCTACGACCCCCAGGTGTCATATATAGATAACCGTCATCGCCATCAACAATATCCATACCAGCAGTAGAATATAGTGGTAAATCAGCCAAGACTGCAAATGAATTTGATGCTGTATTATATCGTTGAAAAGTTACATAACCTGGATATGGAAGTAAGTATAACAACCCTTCACGATTAACTCCACTAAACCCGCTCTTTGTGTCTATCTGTGAACCAACCTGGGTTGCTTGTTTAGAGGCTAAATCATATTTATATACACGATCAAGATAGCTGCTATATCTACCGCCAAAAAAATATACAGTTTGCGAATTATCATATATAAGACTTTGGTGATATTGCGAATCTTCAGTATCTGGATTTAATATAGAATCCTCATTCCAAGTCTTATCGACGGTATCATAGCGATACAACTGTGGTCGTAATTCCGCTCCCAGAATAGTATATGCATAACGTGAACCATCATAAGCTAAAGGTGGTGTAAAATCATAATAATTAGATGTAGACGGAGGTGTAGGCAGACTTGACCAACTATTTGAATTTATGTCATATGAAAGTGTAGCTAATCTATTCGAAGACCAGTTAAGGCACCCAGATAGTATCTCTCCCCTTACTAATTGAAGTGAGCACCTATTATAGCTAAAGCTAGGTACTTTAGTTAGATCCGACCACGTATTGGTTGCAATACTATATTTTTTATATTCACCAGTGTGATTTGCTAGAGCATATATATAATCACCCCCATCCCAAACACTAGCTATACCGTAGCTGACACTACCTGTAGTTGGAAAGGACGACATCGATTGCCATTCATTGTCTTTAATTGAATAACGCCAAAAAGAAGACGACCCCATACCACGAAAAATATAAATATATTTATTCGAGCCTTGGGACAAGAAAACCCCAGAGCTAACATCCGAGATGCCCGAGGGGAATGAATTCAGTTGGTTCCATGAATCGTCACTTATATCGTATCGGAATATTCGATCAGAAGGCGAACTAGAGGATCCACCAGGCATGTAATAAAATGAACTTGCCCCATCATATAATAGAATTGTACCAGTTCCACAGGCCACGGGAGGTGTATTAGCAGAAGTCCAGCCTTGAAGCTCAATATCATACTTATTAAAATGACACTGTCCGGAGAGTGAACTCATTAGATATAGGGAATTATTAGGACCGCTGGCTAGGTTACTAAGCCCATAAGATAACGATGGCATATTCTGCATCCCTGAATTAGTTGACCATTTACCAACCACCCCTTTTTGTAATTGGATATTAGTATTGTCAGCACCTATTTGTATCTCTTCAAATTTACTTGTTCCGTCCAAATAATCATTACGGCTAAGTGACATAGATTGGGCTATTGCACCACTCAATGACGAAAACCATAAACTAGCGCCAATAATACAAATAACAACCATGACCCCTAGCAAATAACCCCATTGCGGTATGCGACTATTTATAAACAAATTACGCTTGATTTTGGAGTTACTTTTTATTTGATAACCTAGCTTGTACAGTCTTAATTTAATAAGCACAAATCTTCGGCTTGATTTAAATATATTAAATAATTTCATAAGAACTTAATAAATCCCGCTATAAAGAACGCTAACACAGCAAAGAATAGACTAACAACAAATGCGCCAACTAAACTTAGGTATATCTTTTTACGCGCGTATGGGTTGCGTCCGATCGCAGATACACCTGAAGATGCGACTCTCCCGAAGCCAAATGCAGCCGCTACAAATCCAAACACAGCAACGCTCGCAGCCGCTATGTTTTTAGTTGTTTCTGGATAACTAGTCGACACTTTAAAGAATGAATGAACGAAATTAGCAATTGATTCGCCAGCACCAGTGACTATATTATAAAGAGTATTTAATATATTATCGTTATCAAGCTTTTTGACTGTAAATTTATTTTCAACTTCTATATTACTACTCACCCCTTGAATTTTCTGACCTGTTGCTTTGATGACTGTCATATCCTCACCTGTATTGATAGAAACCTTGCCTGTCCAAACCCCAAGGACGAATTTACCTGTTGTTCTTGGGGATAGAGTAATTGTCGAATCAGTTAATTCGAGTGGCCCAGCGAATGATTCGTCAATCTTACCATCACCAGTGTAGGCGGTTAACGTGATCGGGAATTCCTCTCCCGATGTAATTTTATCATCTAAAATCTTAACGTCAATGTATCCAAGAGGGTTTGAAGTAATAGCAATATTAGTATCAATTGATTTTGTAATCTGTTTGTCGGACTGAGTAACTACAACCTCTATAGAGGCTGGCGTTACATTTGAGTCTGCCTTAAATGTTACTTGTGAAGTATTGGTTACGTCAGTGCTACCTCCAGTTGATTTCCATAGATAGCTTAGCTCAGAAGCGTTAACTTCTTGGTTGTATCTGTCGATAGATTTTACCGAAAAAGCTAGGCTTTTGTTAACCTCAACTGTTGGAGAGACTGGAGTTAGAATAAGATGGTCAATTTCTCCCGCCCCATCACGATTATCACCAGTAATACCGGGCAAGGTCGTGACTATAACTGTCGCAAAACCCGTAACACCGTTAATATTCGCTGTTACGGTATCTTTAAATACGCTAGTGCTAGACCCAGCGGTAAACGTGCCCTCTTGATTAATAGTTCCACCACCTGCGGCTATAGCCCATTGTGGGGCTATATCTATAATTTCATTGCCAAAGCTATCAAAAGTCTGAACGCTAAATTGCTGAGAGCTATTTGTTAATAAAGTAGTAGATGAAGGTGTTATCTTTACCGAAGTTGCTGACGACGGTACAGCTGTTACATAAAAGTTTACACCAACGGATGACCTATTTTTGATACTAGCAGCAACAATATAGCTACCTATTTTATTACCAACAGTCATAGCCGAAAAAGCTATGCCTTCACCGTCAGTCTGGACACTCTCCGGCTTCATAGTTGCACCAGAGGCATCTAGAGGCTGCGCTTCGATACTAAAATCTATAGAGATATCTGGCATTGGATTACCGTACAAATCGACAGCTTTAACACTTAGCGGTAAATCTAGTGTTGTGCCAGCTCCGGTTTTTTGGTTAGCTCCATCATCAATCGTTAAGAAAACCTGTTGCTCACCAGCCTCTATCTCAAAAGTGTTACTCTGTGCTTGAACCGATCCATTAATTAAAATTATATTGTCAGCACTTGTTGTTTGGGTAATATTAATACTCCCAGACCAATAACCGCTAGAAAAATTGCCAGTTTGACTCGGCGATATCGTTCCTGTCCCGTCGCTCAATGCTGCAGCTTGGTTAAATGTAGTAACGGTATTATTATATTGATCAACTGCATTCACAGACACCTGGAAGGCAGAGCCGGCTATTTGTGGAGAATTAATTTGAGCAATAACAAAATTAGCTAACACGTCAGCCGTGACGGTTGCATCAACAGATTTACTAGCAACGGCCGAACCAGACGAAACTATTAAGTTTATTGTTGCTTGACTTGCGTGCGTAGAGGCTGTTAGGACCGTTTCTTTTGTATCTAGTGTGCTTGCTGTGCCGATTACACTAGGAATAGACCAAGTATATGAAACGTCTTCTATTACATTATCAAACCTATCTTTACCATAACCAATGAGTTGCTGTGTTTTACTAGCCGTAACTTTGACTGGGTCTGGGCCTATATCTGCAGAATATAATACGTCCGGGGATACGGTAAATGGATCAGACCTTGTTTGTGTCGCTGCATAAGTAGCTTTTATATGGTTAACGCCACTTTTTTGAAACATAACCTGACCCGTCCAAATACCTTGAGAAATAGGACCAGTACTCATTGGTACGATACCGCCCAAATCATCGCTTAAATCCAGGCTATTTGTAAAGCTTGATATAGTATTATTAAAATTGTCTTTTACAGTAATAGTAACATAAGTTGATTGTCCTGCTATTACATCAGCCACTGGAGTAAAAACAAAATGATCAACAGCACCAGCTTGAACTGCAACTGGTGCATCTGCTTGTTTTGAGATATTTCCTTGAGTGGCGCTTACTCTTAATGTGCCAGATCCAGTCGCAGAGCTTGCAGTAAAGGTAGTTGCAAGACCTGACTCTGGAGATACTGACCCTACAGCACCAATAACAGACCAACTGTAAGAAAGCCCAACAATAGCATTGCCAAAACTATCATAGCCTTGTGCTGAGAAGGCCTGGTTTTGGCCAGCCGAAACTGTCGAACTTGAGGGTGATACTACTACGTGATCAAGAATATTAGATATAACATCAAATTGATTAGAAGATCCTGATGCTAAACCAGACGAAACGGTAATTTTATCTTGTGAATAAACGCCGCTTATTCTAACATACCCATCCCAAACACCACTATTAAAATTAGTAGTCTGCGAAGGTGTCATATTCCCGGATAAGTCACTAATCAACGCCGCGGAATTAAAGCTATCAACTATATTGTTATATGTATCACGCGCCTTAACTTTTACTGCTATTAGCTCTTGAGATGGCTGGGGTGATGATATAGACTCAAGCGTAAAATTATTAAGCTCACCCGGTAAAACATTGACTAGAACACTATTATTCTGAGTAATTTCGCCTTGAACTGCAGAAACGTTTACGTATGTACTTCCAGATTTTGTCATAGTTGTCATATTCGTTGACAATCCAGTTAATGGAGATAGCGAAGCGAGCGAAGAATCGTTAATGGACCAAGCATATTGAATGCCAGTTGATATTTCATTTTCATAAGCATCATAAACATGAGCTGAAAATTGTTGAGATTTTTGTAAACCGATAGAGCTTGAAGTGGGGGAAATATTTAAAGAATCCATTACATTTGGTGATACATCAAAAGTATTGCTATTACTTACTATAGATTCGTCTTTGTATGTCAAGAATACATTACTGTCTGCTCTGGTAACACTGACTAAGCCAGTCCACGTTCCGTTTGCAAAATCAGTCGTATCTGTTGGATTAATGGTACCAGCTGAATAGCTTAGACTACCGTTACCAGTGTATGAAGTTACGGTGTTTTGAAATTGATCTTTTGCGGTTATTGTAGCTTGAAAAGAATGACCTGCGATCTGGTTTTGAATAATAGAAAAATTAAAATGATCAACCGGAAAGCTAGTAACAGTAACAGGGATAGTCGTACTTTCTGCGTTTACCCCTTGAGTTGCGGTTAGGGTGATTAAACCATTGCCACTAACCTGCCCTGCGGAATAGGTTACGTCCTGTCCAGATAAGGGCAGACTACCAATCGTTGAGGTCCAACCATAAGCTATGTTTAAAATCGGATTATCATATTGATCATAGGCTTGAGCTGTAATTGGACTTGTCGTATTAATTGACATAGATAAACTATTTGGCACAGTGGAGACTGCATTGACGTCAGCCGCTAAAACGTTAAATTTATCACTAGACCCTATTACGTTACCTTGATAGCCAGACATAATAATTTCATTAGATGTAGCCGCTTTAGTTACGATAATATTGCCAGACCAACTACCATTAACTAGTTTTACTGACTGAGGATATATAGTGTGAGTTGTATCATCTATTAACACGTCATCTGTTGAATTTGAAATTATAGCTCCATTTTCTGAGCGTGCGGTTATTGTTACTGGAACATTTTCACCAGCTGTTATATCTAAAGGAATAGAATCTGTTTCATAGTGGTCTGTTATTATCGTGATATTTGAAGCCTTCGACACTGTCGATTCTTTCGTAACTTCAACGCTTATTGCATCTAACTCAATATTACTTGCCGCTGTCAAGACGGCTGTTGATTGGTCTGTATCGGCTAAGCTTCCAAGGGAAGTTGGCGCCGACCACAGATAACTTAGTCCTGTTGTTATGATATTATCAAAAGCATCATATGCCTTAGCTGTAAATGTAGTCGAAGAACCAGCCTTAACGGTTGGGTTTTCGGGATCGATAGTAGCCTTATTTATAACTGCTGGGCTAACAGTAAAAAATGCGCCGCTAGAAGTTAGAGAGCCATAACTAGTTTTTAGACTGGTGTTACCGGCCTTAGTCAATGTTAATTGTCCAGTCCAAGTTCCGTTCGTAAAATCTAACAAAGACGGAGTTGGAATTTCAGTAGTTGATGTTGTAAGCGTAATACTATCCGTAAAACTAATCACGGCATTGCCGTACACGTCTTTGGCTACAATGGTAACGTCAAAGGGGATGCCAGCAATAGCATCAGCTATGTCTGAGAACACGAAAGAATAAACCACATTAGCTGTGACGTTAATCATTTGGGTTGTATCATCAAGGCCTACGTCGCCATCAGCTGGATTTGAATCAGAAACGGAGATTGTATAATTACCAATAGTTGAATCTTGATAATAAACATAGGCACTAGATGAATTTGGTGGAATATCAATATATGTGATTTCGGTAAATGGTGAAGACTGAGCAGAGAAGATACCAGTTATGCTCGAAGAAGTAACATATAAACGGGTTGAGGTGTCTGACCTTACTACATTACCAGCTAAATCATGAAGTTCAAGCTTAATTGCAGCAGATGGGTATCCAGCCATGACGCTTTGCGCAGAACTGCCAATTGCAATTGCTGTTGGTGGAGCGGTAATAAAAGTCATTGGGTTGCTAGCAGCGGTCCATGTTCGTGAGCCGCTAGGGTCATATGCGTAGACACGCCACCAATATGAAGTATTTGCAGTTAAAATATCTGATATAGGTAAGGTAAATGCAGCTACAGAACCTAAGCTATATGTATTACCAATCGTTTGCCCCGACCAACCAGTCGATGATGTATTCTGGTCATAGGATAGAACTCCGCTAGTAAAGTTTGAATCTCGCGCAATCTCTATCCTATATTGTAAGGCGTCACCATCATTATCGCTAGAAACCATCTGAAATGTAGGCGCGCTACCAACGTCAGTTGCATTAGAAGCAGGGACTATGTTCGTAGGTGTGTTTGGGGCTACATTCCCAAACTTTAAAACGCGATTATTACCAGTATCGGATATGTAAGCACCTCCAGATATAGAACTTATAGTAGCTGCGGTTGGGCTAGATAAACCAGACTGAGTAGTTGTGGCTGCGTTGGATACCATATTTGGTTGACCAACAACTAAATCCGCAGCCTGGCCATCACCGATAATCGAAGTCTTATACACTAAAACACGATTGTTGCCAGTATCAGATATATATATTACACTGCTAGTTTTACTTACGGTTACCCGAGAGGGCTTCTTAAGGGTCGTTGAGCTTGTAGTTGAAACCGTCGCCGATGTCATTGAGGCCTGACCAATAACACGATTAGCAGCCTGGTCATTGCTAGATATAGAAGTTGTCCATAGAAGAACTCTATTATTGTCAGTATCTGCTACGTATAAATAGCCTGAGTTAGCATCATATGCAACGCCTCGTGGTGTGTGTAATGACGTTTCTGAAGTTCCAAAACCACCAGAAGTAAAACTAGACTGGCCCAAGACATAGTTAGCGGCTTGACCATTTGACGTAGGCGGAGTTATCCAAACCATTACCCTATTATTATCACGGTCAGCTATGGCTAATATATTATTGCTTGTATTAATTGATATACCCTCCGGAGAAGCAAGCCCGACCGATGTAGCTGATGGCGCATTTCTACTCATATTAGTTTGACCTAATACTATATCAGCCGATTGATCATTTTGAGTAATTTGATTATTGAATATAAGCACACGATTATTGCCAGTATCGCTTATATATAGCCTTTGATAGGTGGAATCATATAATATAGCCGTTGGAGCGTTAAGGGTTGAAGCTCCAACGTCACCACCTTCATTTACGGAATTTAATGAAAATGTCTGTTGGCCAATAACATAATCTGCTTCATAATCAGTAAGTTCATCATTCGCATCTAAATCAAAAATCAAAATACGATTATTGTTAGTGTCACTGACGAACAGCCGATGATTAATGCTATCTATGGCAACACCAGAATCACTATCAACACCTTTGTTCTGGGGGTTGTTAATAGCGTTACCATAAAAGTCGACTGTGTTATTTGAAGTAGCCTGCCCTAGCGCAAAACTTGCAGCCTGCCCATTACTAGTAATTGATGAAGTATATGCCATTACTCGATTGTTTTGAGAATCAGCAATAAGAGTGATATCACCGGAAATATCAACAGACGTCGGCAAAGAGAACTTAGTAGAAGATGTACCAGATGCGCTTAATGTAAAATTGGTTTGTCCAAGTACGATGTTCGCAGCTTGACCACTAACACTAATAGCGTCTGACCATATCATTACACGATTATTATTTGAATCGGCGATTAATAATTCACCGCTAGCGCCAATTCCAGCTCCTTGAGGATGATTTAAAGAAGTACTTGACGTTCCGGTACTGTTTGAAAAAAACCAAGTTTGACCAAGCACTGAATTAGCTGCTTGGCCATCTGTTGAAACCGTACTTGTCCATATCATGACACGGTTGTTATTGGTATCGGTAATATATATTTTTTTATTAGAATCTATCGTAATGCCAGTTGGGCCAGCTAAACCAGTTTGAGATAACGAGGCGCTGGAACTGAAAAAGTTTGTTTGACCTAGAACATTAATAGCATTTTGACCATCAGTTGTAATTTGAGAAAAGACAAGAACCCGGTTAAAGTCTTTGTCTGTTATGTACACCTTAGTTGATTCACCAGAGCCAAGAAATGCAATTCCAGAAGGAGAATACATTTTATTTTGAGAAACAACGCCACTTGCATTATTGTCAGTAAAATTTATATTACCTATAACATTTAACGCATCTGGATCAGACGATACGACAGTTGCAAATATTAAAACACGATTATTGCCGGTATCGGCTATATATACATCACCCGACGTAGGTTCGATTGCTGCCTTAGTAGGATTTTTTAATGAATTTACAGCAGAGCTACTTGAACCACGATTTGGTTGTGTTTGAGAGAAGTTAGATTGGCCGATAACATAATCGGCCGCATAATCAACAAAAGAATTTTCCGTATTTAATGTAAAGACTAATACACGATTATTGTTTGAATCAACTACATAAGCAACATGTCTAGTCTCATCAATTATAGCGCCGGTTGGACCATTTTGCCCAACGTTCATAGGGTTGTTTACTGTATTAGAATTATAATTTAAAGTTAAATCAGGAAGAGTTTGACCTAAGCTATTATCAGCAGCTTGTCCATTTATTGAATAGGCGTCTACATTATTAATATTTAATAAACTAGAAGATAGCAAAACTGACATAAACAAAGGTACAACGCCTACCGTTTTTATAAGTTTAGAAATGCAGCCATACTGTCTATTCATAATGTTATTTAATATAACCTCGAATTTAGTTATTATTCATTCAATGCTTGCAAAAGTGGGTCTGATGGGTTTAGCTCTTTTAGCTCCTTAACCGCATCCTTATATGCTTGCGAGTCTTTGTTATCCATAACCATCGAGACTTGTAGCTCGCGAAGAATTACACTAGCTGGGTTATCTATTACACCATTATTAGCTGTTTTTATAGCTTCAGAATTATTACCTTGTAATTTGTAGACAGTAGATAAATTTACATAAGCTTGAATGTTGCTAGCGTTATTTGAAATCATCTCTTGATAAACTTTAATAGCTTGATCGTATTTCTTTTGTTGGTTGTATATATTTCCAATATTAAGTTCTACAGAAGGATCTTTCGTTAGTTCATATAGTTTTTGATAAGCAATTAATGATTTGTCAAGGTTCTGAGTGGCAAACATAGTCTGAGCATAAATGTGTAAACGATCAGCATCTGAAGGCACGGCCATAGAATGAAGTTCTTTTTCAGCATTGCTATAGTCTGCACGAGTGAAGTAGTCTTTGGCTCTTTCCCATGCAGCTTCTTGACTGGATTGAATGACTAACCACGACGTTAACCCCAGAATCAATATCAGCAACGCCAAAGCGACGTACCAATATTTACGGATTAATTTAATCAATTTTCTCATTTTAGACCGACGTTTTGGTAAGACTACACTGTTTTGACTTTGCCTTAAAGTTAAGTCTGGCCTATTAATTGGCTCCACTAGTTGACCTCCTTTTATCCCCTATTTATCGCTCAAAATATTTAATAAATATGCTTACTTGTTGACATTATATCACACTAAACGCTTAAGTTTTAAATATTTTTAATATTTAATTCAAGCACAGAACAAATTTTATTATAAACGCATCCACCAAGCTAAAACCGACAAACCCCGCAACTTCAAAGACTGACTTCTCAAACATGTTTTCGCTGTTTTTCCAGCTCTTTAGCTTCTACATATAATAACCCGCCTTGGGGTATATAACCCATTTAACCTCAACAATAATAATTATAAATAGTGGATATTTTTTAAAAACACACTATATACTCTATAGTTTTAATGTATTATTTATATTTAGCCAGCTAAAGACCAATTGTCTATATTAATATTCTACATATACTGATCTATAGAAAGTTTTTGAACGTTTTCCGGCGCCACGATTTCAACATTAACTCCATATTCGTAAGTCAAATTACTTACTTTGCCACCACTATTTGTTATGTTTATTTCAGTTAAGCGATTCAATTTGTTGTCAATATTAAATACAATTAAGTCCTCACTGTTATCGTTCCCATAGATACGACACGTACCACTGTTACACAATCCTTTCCCTTTGGAAACGATTGATTCGTCGTTATTTAGCTCTTCTATATCTTCTTTGCATACCTTGTCGTGCTTGAATCAATGCTATCTTTATCGTCAGACGTCGATGGAAATTTTATCCAAATATCCGTCATCTTCAACCACATTTGACGACTCGACCCCGTCAATTATAGTCGTCATTGTTATTTATGGCGTAATAACCTACACCGCTTAAAATTATAAATAATGCAATTATACCGATAATTAATTTTTTCACCTTATATCTACTTTTTTAGCTACTAAATTTATCTAGAATCAGTCAATTTCAATGGTATAAATTACATCTCGAACCGTGACACTCCAAACCAAAAAAAGACATCCTAATCTTTTTCCTTTAGAATGAGTTTGTAGCACAACAAAACAAAGGAGGAATAGGATATCTTACATTCATCTTACCAAAGATGGCAGAATTAGTTTAGAGGCTTTAATTCGAGCCAGATTAAGCTTTAGGGCTTGCGCCTTAAACATTGGAACTAGCCCAACTACCATATCTAACGAAGTAAAGATAAATGGTGGTCGTTATAATTACAAAGGTAAAACTGCCCATAGAAACTATTTAAAGCGACGGCATCAGGCAAATCAATGTCATCGCATATTAGGTAAGGATGAAAAAGCTACAAAAATGATCAATAACTTACTCAGTGACGGCTGGTCACCAGAGCAAGTTATTAGTCGAGTTAATTTAGAGCTTGGGATTAAGATTTCATCTCCAACTTCAATCTATAACTATATTAACCCCAGAAAAGAATTACATTATCTATTACCCCGAAAGTGCAATCGCTACCGCAGAACGAAGGCCGCAGGCCTACGTAAAGCCCTACGTAAGGAGCTTTCAGCCAAACAATCGATTGATGTTAGGTCGGAAGCCGCTAATAACAGACAGGAGATTGGGCACTGGGAGAGCGATACTATTGTGGGCAAAGAACGGACAGCTAGGATATTAACTCATGTTGAGCGAAAGAGTGGCTACTTACTGGCTACTCTTATGAAAACAGTTTCAGCTAGCCAAATTAGTGATATCTCAATAAGATCCTTTAACAATATACCAAAGCTTAAAAAACAGACCATAACCTATGATAACGGAACTGAGTTTGCTAGTTTTGAAGCTACGAGCAGAAAAACTAAAATGGATGTTTATTTCGCTTATCCATATCATTCATGGCCACTGCAGAAGCATAACCTATAGTCCTAAGTCTATAGGTTATTATAGCAGTGAATATCTGAAGTATGGTAAATGGGGTGAGCTTTTTAAAATTTTACCTGTATTAAGAAAATACCAATTTGGTATTATGAAATTACACGGCGAAATCATACTAGCTCAGAATTTTAAAGAAGGCTTAAGGCAATATCAATATTTGTATAATAAAACACTCTAATATGTTAGCTTGAGCCGGGATTTTACCCGGCTCTTTTTATTTTGTCTATTAATTTTCAAATACAAATATTTGCTAGGTTACGCTATTAAGTCCAAATGTGAAAAAAATATAAAGTCAGTAGTTTTATTGTTGACATAACATATACTACTCTAACAGCGACTTTACAAACATCTTAGAGTTTTGTTCCCTATATGTGCTGGTTGATATGGGGTGTGTTATTATTAAAATATGAAAATAGGAATAGTTGGTCCAAATAAAATATTTAACGACGACGAGAGAAAGCGGAAAATTCTACTCGATGAAGTTGCCAGGATTGTCGTTGCTTCTGGCAATGAGATTGTTTTGACGCCAAATAAAGGCTCTTTGTTAGAGTATTTTGGCAATAAATATTTAGAGCTAGGTGGTAAAAACATATCGCTAGTTATACCAACCATGGAAACTGGTTATGAAGGTTATTTAAACACTTCATTAGGTAAAATTATCGATTGTTGTGATTGGGATCGACAAGCTGACGTATATAATCGACAATGCGATATGTTTGTTTGTGTTGGCTATGCTTGGGACGGGATGAAAGAGATTGCCTGTGCTCAGTATTTTAATGCAAAGAAAATCTATATTTTAAGAGAATTTATCTCAAACGAGCTTCCTGAAGAGCTGAACTTTTTAGTTGAATATATTAGCATCAAAGATTTATTGTCTGTTCTGGACGTCAAATCTTAGATTGATTTAAAAGCCTACGGATCAATAAATTCGATCTAATAACTTTACGTAAAGATGATTTAAAGTGACAAGGGAGCACGTGAAAGGCGCCAGATTACTGACTTCTCCGCTCATTCGTAAAAGAAAATACCTTCGGTGCTTCTTTTTACTTCAATCACTGCACCGACCAATATTATGACCAGTAAGCTGGTCTATCGTGATTCAATCCGCGAACATCAAACAAAAATAATCCTGAACAAATGTTCAAGATTATTTTTGGCAGGGGCACGTGGAATCGAACCACGATCTTAGGTTTTGGAGACCCACATACTAACCGTTGTACTATGCCCCTATAAGCGTATATTGTAACAGATTAGCTATAATCAATAAAGTCTTTGTGGACAAAAAATATTGACGCAAAAAAGCCTTGTAAAAGCATTAGCGTAGTTCTATAATTATGACAAGAACGCATGTGAAAATTAAAAAGGAGCGACTTAGCAGCCATAATTGGCTACTTATAAGTAATCAGATGAATATATTAATGCTCGGGTGGGAACTTCCTCCTCACAATAGTGGTGGTTTAGGAGTGGCGTGTTATCACATGTCTAAAGCTCTTGCTATTCAAGGTGCAAAAATAGACTTTGTCGTTCCCTATTCAGCCGAACATCCTGGAATTGATTTTATGACCATTCACAGTGCAACTAGGTTAACCCCTCTTGAACGATATGGACTTGGTGCTTATGATAGTGATAAAGTTATCGATAAACCGTTATCTAAAGCTGATATAAATGATTTAAAAGATATGCGTGGCGTACAAAAGCGTTATGTAGAATTTGTTAAAAAATTAGTCGTTCGAACTAAACCGGATGTAATTCACGCTCATGATTGGCTAACTATGGAAGCCGGAATGTGCGCAAAAAAGATAGCTAACGTGCCCTTAATAGTGCACGTTCATGCAACTGAATTTGATCGCTCTGGCAGCAATAGTGGTAATCCACTTGTACATGAGATTGAATATCAGGGTTTAATGATGGCAGATAGAATAATTGCTGTTAGTAATATAACTAAAAATATTATTATTAAAAAATACAATATTCCTGAAGATAAAATCGAGGTTGTACATAATGCAATTGACGTTGCCAGCTTTGACGATGGATATAAATACGATGCTAGAACCTATAAGTATATAGAAGCCTTAAAAAGCGAGGGCTACACCGTCGTCGTAACTATTACTCGATTTACTATACAGAAAGGCTTAGCCCACTTTATCAAAGCAGCTGCACG
>Ga0172378_10000675_pt1 | contig 30371 bp, 31 predicted proteins | sample GrowelOW332metaG_FD_119755 | JGI IMG/M metagenome (GOLD analysis project Ga0172378, IMG submission 119755) | Groundwater microbial communities from an aquifer near a municipal landfill in Southern Ontario, Canada - Pumphouse #3_1 metaG | ecosystem: Environmental > Aquatic > Deep subsurface >...
ATCATTCTCGCCGTCAAGCCGTCTCAGGCTTCGTCTGTGCTGACAGAAATCGCTCCCGCTCTGAAGCCTTTTGGTCAGGAGCTTGTTTCAGTGGTTTCGGGGCTTTCTTTTGCTGAATTGAGAAGCTTTGTGGGAGAGGATATGCCTTTGTATCACATTATTCCGAACACTGCCATATCCATTGGCAAGAGTGTCACTTTCGTGGCTTCAGACAAGGTCGGGTCTCTATCTCTTGAGCGGCTTTGCGGTATGTTGCAGACTCTGGGCGAGGTGTTCGTGGTGACAGAAAAGCAGCTTCCGGCAGTGGCCGCGTTGTCTTCTTGCGGAATCGCTTACGCGCTTCGCTATCTTGATGCGGCCGCAAAGGGCGGCAATGCTCTCGGGCTTGATCCTCAGATTACTCTTGACATAGTTTTGGGCACGATGGAAGGTGCGATTGCGCTTCTGAAGACCAATTCTTCTGAGCCTCAGAGTGAGATTGACAAGGTGACCACACCCGGTGGCATCACTTTGAAAGGGCTTGCGGCTATGGAGGATAACGGTTTTTCGGCTTCCGTTCTCGCTGGTCTGAAAGCGAGCAAGTGATGGGCAGGAGGGTTGTCGTCAAGGTCGGGAGCAATGTTCTGACTCTGCCTGACGGAATGCTTGATGTAACTCAGATCTCTTCTTTAGTGGACCAGATTGCGTCTTTGCGTAAGAAGGGGATTGAAGTGATTCTGATTTCTTCCGGAGCGGTTGCTTCAGGTCGTTCCGTTATGAGCGATTTGTCTGAAAAACTGGATTCCGTGTCTTCAAGGCAGTTGTTTTCGGCTGTGGGGCAGGTGCGTCTGATGAGCAGGTATATGGATCTTTTCGGGGAGCACGGGATTGTCTGCGGACAGGTGCTCACCACTAAGGAAAGCCTTTCCACAAGAAGGCAGTACCTTAATCAGCGAAATTGTGTGCTGACAATGCTTCAGGCCGGAGTGCTTCCAATCTTGAACGAGAATGATTCCATTTCGGTGACTGAGCTTATGTTCACTGACAATGACGAACTTTCCGGTCTGGTGGCTTCGATGATGGATGCGGACACTCTGGTCATTTTGAGCAATGTGGACGGGATTTATGACGGGGATCCTTTGGCGAGTTCTTCTTCGGTGATTAGAGAGATTCACCATGGTGAAGACGTGTCCGGATGTATATCTTCTTCCAAGTCTTCATGCGGCAGGGGTGGGATGAGCTCAAAATATAGGATTTCTTCCAAAGCGGCCGGGGAGGGGATTGAAGTGGTGATTGCCAACGGCAGGACCCCGCAGGTTCTTGAAAGGGTGCTCTCCGGTGATGCTTCTCTGAACTGCACAAGATTTTTGTCTTCCGATCACGTGCTTTCAGGGGTCAAAAAATGGGTGGCCAATAGCGAGGGTTTCGCTAAAGGGGCTCTGTATCTCAACGATGGCGCTTGTGAGGCGTTGAGAAGCGGAAAGGCTTCGAGTATTCTTCCGGTGGGTGTGACGAGAGTGGAAGGGGAGTTCGAGAAGGAGGACATCGTGGGGGTGTTCGATTCCCACGGCAGGAAGCTAGGTGTCGGGAGAATCGACGTGGACAGCGAGCGTGCCCGGCAGGTTCTGGGGCATAAGAGGGAAAAGGCATTGGTCCATTATGATTATCTGTTTCTGGATTAATTAATTATTAATTTGTTATGACCATTATTCCTTTGCTTCAGCAAGCCCGCGTGGCCTCCTCTTTTCTTTCTACGTTTCCTCAAGGGACTATTGACAGTGTCCTTCGTTCCGTCGCCGATGCCGTGGAGGCGGAGTCGGCTTCTCTGCTCGAGGCTAACAAAGAGGATTTGAAGGCTTTCTCTGAAAGCGATCCTCTGTACGACAGGCTTTTGCTGACTGAGACCCGCATCAGGGAAATTGCCGGCGGCATAAGAAATGTAGCTGCGCTGAAATCGCCGGTCGGTGAGATCCTTTCCGAAGCCACTCGTCCCAACGGTATGATTATTAGAAAGGTACGTGTGCCTCTCGGAGTTGTGGGCGTTATTTATGAGGCGCGTCCGAATGTGACCTTCGACGTGTTTTCGCTCTGTTTCAAGACTGCGAATGTGTGCGTCCTGAAAGGCGGTTCTGACGCTAAGTTCACAAACGAGAAGGCTGCTCAAATTGTGCGAGGGGTTCTTGAGGCTTTCGGTGTGCCGGTTTCCGCAATGACCATGCTGCCTCCTGAAAGGGAGACTGTCGATCAGATGCTGAAGGCTGACGGTCTGATTGATGTGATTATTCCGCGCGGATCTTCCGGTTTTATCAAATTCGTGCGTCAGAATGCCACTGTCCCTATTATTGAGACAGGTGCCGGAATAGTTCATGCGTATTTCGATGAATATGGGGATGTGAGCAAAGGGGAAAGGATCATCACTAATGCCAAGACAAGAAGGGTGAGCGTGTGCAATGCACTTGACTGTCTGGTGATTCACAAATCCCGACTGGACGCTCTCGGCTATCTTTGCTCTGGTCTGGCCGCTCAAAATGTGACTGTGTTTGCTGATCGGACTGCTTTCGAGGCTTTGTCTTCTTGCTATCCTTCAGGGCTTTTGCGCCATAGCGATTCTACTTCTTTTGACACAGAGTTTCTTGACTATAAGATTGCTGTCAAGACGGCAGGGTCGTTTAATGACGCTGTTGAGTTTATTTCGGAACACACTTCCCATCACAGCGAAAGTATAATTACGGAAAACAAAGATGTTTCCGACCTCTTTACTCAACGAATTGACTCTGCCTGCGTGTATGTCAATCTGCCTACCTCTTTCACCGACGGCGCTCAGTTCGGTTTCGGTGCCGAAATTGGTATAAGCACTCAGAAACTCCACGCCCGGGGACCTATGGGTCTGCCGGAGCTTACCACATATAAGTACATTATTACCGGTGATGGACAGATCCGTCCTTGACGTTTGCAAAATATGGAGCAGGGCGTGGATTATCAATTATTATGCCCGGCTGCGTGATGGCGAGAATGCCTATATGTTTGACAGTTGTCCGCCTTTTCAGATTGACGGTAATTTCGGAGGTGCCGCAGGAGTCGCCGATATGGTTTGGAAGGACGGTGTAGTGGGCAACGCTGCGGTGCTTTCCCGCCTCGGCGGCAGGCTGACTGTCCGCTGCCACGGCGCTTCCGCCTCCGTTTCTATCGTCAAATCCGTCACCTATGACACTACTCCCGGTCAGAATGTCCTTTTCTAACCTTGTGGAAGGGCGACTTCGGAAAATTAGGAGATCTACGGGGTCATTAGTCGTTAAAATACTGCGTTTAAATTAAAGTAACCACCCCCGGAACGGAGGTGGTTACTGTTGTTAAAGGGCTGCCATCCAATCATTTATCCGCAAAGGAATACAAAACAGCCGGACTGCGGAGGCCAAGACTTGTGCCTTTGCTATTCCAGATCGTCTGCTTCAAGACTGTACTTGAAGATTAGAAGGGAATTGATGTCTCCGGAGCTTACAGTCGAGAAGTAGCCGATGCCGTCTTTTGTGAACTCGAGGCACATTCCTTTTGTGGAGACAGGTGTCTGGCTGATAGCGACAGGCTCATTCCAAGCGAGAGTCTCGGCATTGAGGGTCACAACCATTCCGAGACTTGTCTCGCTATCTTTGTAGATTACAACCGGCGAGTCTTTGCAGAGAGCCATTGTGAAATATTTGTTGCTAGCGCACACTGCAGTGGACACTCTTTCCCAAGATTTGAAGTCAGATGATGTTTTGTAGACAGACATTTTCCAATTCCCTGCCTCATCCTCATCGCCGCCGGTGAATATGTAGACTGTCCCGTCAGAAGCGACATCAAATGACATTCCGAAGATAGTGCTTTGGGTAACACCCGCTGGAAGGGCGTTGATTAATTTAGTCCAACCTTGCGCGCCATTGTATTTGAGGACAAAATAAGCACCAGGTTCTGTCTGATTAGTCCCTACAAGGTAGAGACTGCCGTTTACGACTTTTATCGTAGGCCAATAATTCTTATTGCCTGAAAGTCCTTCAGGAAGCAGATTCTCCGATGACCAGGCGTTTCCGTCATAATAGCAGAGATCCACGTCCCTTCTTGTTATGACACCGGTAATCGTTGAGTTGGACATATATGCGACAAGCGGTTTCTTGGAAATAGGATCCAAATTGAAGTCTACACTGCTCACTTTCGCCTCTCCGAACGGAGCTCCTACGAAAGACCATGAAGAGCCGCTTCCGGTCTTGACGTAATTCTTCTTTGCCGTTGTATTATAGTAGTAGCCGTAAACCTTTCCGTCAGCATCAACCGCTACTTTTGGATAAGAAGCAGCAATTGCGGTACCCTCTGCATCTGTGCTCATGTACGATCCCATAACAAGACCGCCTTCATCAAGATAACCGACGCGAGCCTGCTCAAGGTCAGGACTGGTCTCTTCAGAAGAAACAATAAAGTAAGGCTTGTTGTCTTTCTGTGAAAGAGTCATATCAAAGTCATCGATCATCAGCTTCGTGCCTGCCGGCTGCTCATCATTGTACTGAGCAACCTGAGCCCATTTGAACTGAAGAATCTTACCCACTGTGACTGTGAAACTTGTGGAAACGTTGTCGATGGTGTCTTTAACTATGAAATCCGCCGGGTAAGAATAATCCACGGCTGTGACCCCTGACTTGATGGTCTTCCCATCCAAAATCAGAGCGTCACCCTCGCCCAAAGTAAACTTTGCCACAAGAGCCTTTTTGTCAGCGCTCTCAGGAAGGCGAATTACAATGTCTTCTGATACTTCAGCGACATAATCCTCGGACAGCACGCCGCTGTTGTCGGCAGAGTAGAAGCCGAAAGAAAGCAACTCAGCCTTGCCGTCTGACGTGGCTTTCTCGTCTTCCTTGCAGGAAGTGAACAATGCGGCGCAACAAACAAGAGCCGCAAATGAAATTAATGTTTTTTTCATAATGATTAATTGATTAAAAAAATATTCTATTCTTTTGTGATTTTGTAGGAGCTACCTGCCTTGTCAGGCCCGGGCTTTCCGACTGAGGAGTCATTCAAACTGCATCCGGTGAGGATGATAGTTAATGAGTTATCCTTCGATGAGTCAAGCTCGTTTCGAAGCCATTCGATTCGGATCGGGACTTTGTAAATACCCGGAGAGAAAGTAACGGGGCTTGAGGATGAAGAGACAATTCTGTAGTCTTTGCCTTCAGAAAGTCCGTCGCCCACTTTAAGTTCATACGTCACAGTGACGTCTTTCGACTGTGCGGGAGCCACGAAACGGATGTAGTAAGTCACGAGATAATTCTGACTCTGCCACTGAACCTTCGAGGATGAAGTCCCGTTCTCATCCTCAATGAAGACAAATGCGTCGTCAAAGACCAACGGGTCATTGACTGAGCAAGAATTAAGCATAAGTCCAAATGCGGCGACTGCCACTGCTATATATACATTTTTCATACCTCAATTAATTAGCGGAATAACCATCGTTCTGAATCATAGCCCCGTTTGCCTCCATTTCCACGAGAGGAATCGGCAGCGCAAAGCGGTAGTCGGGATAGTCCAGCTCTTTCATAGAGGAATTGTTGCTTGCGCTGCGGACAACATTGTCGCCCCATCGCGCAAGATCAAAGAAACGCTGGCCTTCGAAGCACAATTCCTTGCGACGCTCGGTCTTGATTATCTCTATCAGGTCATTCTTGTTGAAAAAAGTTAACGTCAGATTGTCTGAATCCAAGGCTCTCTTCTGGAGTGCCAGTACGTCTTCCGCCGCCTTGTCAAGACTTCCTGTCTGACATCTTGCCTCTGCTCTTGTAAGGTACATCTCAGAGCCTCTGAGAATTGAAAGATCGTAGCGCTGCTCGTCAGTGGCCACACCTGTCAAATCGTAGTATTTCATACAGGCGAGTGATCCGTCCGGGGCATAAAGAAGCTTTCTTCTAACGTCTTCCGAACTGAAGAGAGCAGCGAATTCCTCTGTGGGATAGTAGACGGGGGATTCGTAATTGTAGAACGTTCTCAACGACTTCCCCGCATAGTAACCGGACAATCTGAGGATCGCCTCATCTCCGATTTCTTCTTTGTTGAACATAGCTTCGTATTTGTCGAAAGCAGTCAGTTTCACGGCCTCGATTGCTTTTGTTGCAAATGTTTCTGCCTGAGCGTAGTCGCCCATATTGAGGAAGACTCTTGCGAGAAGAGCGTCACAGGCAAGACCGCTGAGATAATGTGCGTCAGAAGGAGCACCATCGCCGAGGAGTGATTTGGCCTTGGTCAGATCCTTGACTACCTGCTTGTACACGTTAGCAACGCTTGTGCGGGCGATTTTCTCTTTAGTGCCCGGCACGTGGTCGATGATGGGAATCCCGATGTGCGAGGCGTCTGAAGTGAAGGAATAGGGCTGAGCGTAGCAGCGAACAAGGTCGAAATGTGCCATTGCCCTGAAGAAACAGGCTTCGCCTTCTATCTTTTCGACAGTGCTCTTCTGCTCAGGATTCCTCTTCTTGAGATCGTCGGTGTAACTGAGAATGGTGTTCGCATTGGTGAGTATGACATATCCTTTTTTCCATATCATACCTACGGCGGTGCTTTCAAGATCCGGAGTTGAGAGAAAATTATACTGATAGTACATATCCGCTCCCGAACCGACCACGGAGACATTCAATCCGTCGCCGGCAACTTCGGCATATTTGTACAAATACATGTTGCAGAAGTCATAAGTGACACTGTACAGGCCTATTCTGGCCACTTTGAGGCCTTCCACGTCCGTGAAGAAAGAGTCAGTGTCGCTTTTGCCGTGCTCCTCGACATCGAGAAAAGAGCAGGAGGCTGTGGCAAACACAACTGTAAGAGCAATTATAAGTTTATATATTGTAGTCATATCAGTTCAGTTTAAAACGAGAAATCAATCGCAAACGTAAATGTCCTTGTCACAGGGTAGCCGTACATCATCGTTTTGTAGGAATTTCTGCCGTGCTTCTGATCAAGGGTGAAAAGATAGAGATTGTCGGCAATAAAGGACGCTTTGCAGGATTTGAATCCGGCTTTCTTGACGAAAGCGTCGGGAAGCATATAGGAAAGAGCGAGATTGGACAACCTGACGTTGGTCTTGTTGTAGAGGAATCTGGTTGATGCCCTGCCTGATGCGGAAGAGACTGTGGATATTCTCGGGTTTGCGGAAGAGTCCCCCGGCTTTTTCCAATAGTCGAGAGAGTTGATTGAGACGTTCTGGTCTGTGATGTTGTAACCGTCTGTCAATCCGTTAGTCCCGAGAGTACAGAGAGCATAGCCACCGATAGTGTAGTTCAGTTGGAAAGACAATGCGAAATCGTAGAGGCGGAAAGTGTTAGTCAGTCCTCCGAAGAACAGAGGCGTGGAACTCTTGTCTATCACGCGGTTGGCTGTGGAATAGGTGTAAGTGAGATTGCCGTCGGCATCGTACCACATAGGAGCGCCCGTTGACGGATCCACCCCGGCCCAGCGAACCAGGTAGAAGGAGTTGGAATCGTGCCCCTCCGCAACAATTGTTGAGCCGTAACTTATCGGCTTTCCGTCAGAAAGTGTCTCTACATTGTTTTTGTTGTGTGATATGTTGAAGTCGGTGGACCATTCGAAATTGTCTTTCTGAATGTTTGTGGAATTGAATGTGAGTTCAACGCCGGTGTTGCTGATTTCACCGACATTGGCATAAATCCTCTCATCTGTGATGATTCTTGAGGTGTAGATCTTGCTGAGAAGGTTTTTCGTGTAATTGTAGTAGCCTTCAAGGGAGAAAGAGAAACGTTTGTTAAGGCGGATGTCAGCTCCGATGTTGGACATATATGTTGTCTCCCATGATATGCCCGGATTGGCAGGAGATGCGACCACGCCGCCGATTTCCCCGTTGTAACTGTAAGTGTCTCCGTATGTGAATATGCCTAAGCCTTTCATTTGAGCGCTGTCCACTCTGGAATTGCCGCTCGTACCGAAAGAAGCTTTAAGTTTAAGCAAATCAATTATTTTGCTTTCGAAAAAGGCTTCCTTGCTGATTATCCACGCGCCTCCCACGGAAAAGTAGTTCTCCCACCTGGCGTATTTTCCGAATGACGAGCTGCCCTCTCTTCTGAAATTGGCCTGAAGCGTGTAGCGCGAGTCGAAAGTGTAGCCGGCCTGTCCGAAATAGGACAGTTTACGGATAATGGAAGTTGAACTTGAACCACTTCTGGTCGATGCTTCAGAGAATCCGATTTCCTGAATGTCGTCATTGACGAAACCGTAGCCGTAGGCGTAGAGGGTGTTGTAGCTCTTGTGAGAAAGCTCAAGTCCCGCAAGACCGCTTACGTGATGCTTGCCGAATGTCCTGTCGTAATTGAGCCTTTCGATGTTGGTCCAAGATAGGAAATTGGCAGACGCTCGGTGTGAATAGCCCGATGGCTCATTGTTTACCATTCCCTCAAGAGTGTAGCGGGAGGAGTACATCTTTTCGTAACTGTGCTGGTAGGATGAGCCGAATTGGGCAGTAGCCTTGAGACCTTTGATAATGTCGTATTCGAAAACGAAATTAGCGTCTGCGGAGAAGGTCTTCTGCTTGTTGTCCCCAAGCTCTCTTTCTGAGATGCTGTTGTTCCAGAATTTCTGATCCTTGAAGATGAGATTGCCGTTTGAGTCTGCTCCCGAGACATATCTGTTGTAAAGTCTGAAGGTGTAGCCGTCGTTGTCGTAAAGCGAGTAAATAGGCAAGGTCTCGTAGTACTCGTGGGAAGGTGAGAACAAGTCGTTGACGTTGTAGGATGCGGAGAGCATAGGCTTGAATAAGATCTTGTTACCAAATTTGTAGGTGTTATTGAGCCTTGCCGAAAATCTCTGCTGAGAGTTGCCTTTCACCGTCGCGTCCTCTCTGTAGTAGGATGCGGAGAAATAGTTGGATGTCTTCTCACTGCCTGAATTGACTGACACGTTCACAAGGGCGTTGCCTCCGATGTCGAAGAATTCCTTGGCCCAGTCCGTGTCTGTGGCAGAATAGGTGTTGAGGTCGTTGTCCTGATAGGGGAACAGCCCGGCTTTGTTGCCGCCGTTGACCCAAGCCTCTTTTGCGTAAGAGAGGTATTGTGAGGCGTTCAGTACTTTGAATCTCGTACTTTGGTCGATTGCCGACACTCCATAACGCAGCGAGGCGTTGACTTGCGGATTGCCTTTTCCGAATTGTCCGCTCTTGGTCGTGACAAGTATGACGCCATTGGCGCCGTCGGCTCCGTAAAGCGACACGCCGGATGCGTCCTTCAGTACTGTGAAAGAGGCGATGTCGTCAGGATTGAGGAACGACAGAGGCGACACCGAGTAACTCATCCCGGCCACCTGATTGGTTGCGGAACCGGTGTACACGGCAACGCCGTCAATTATCCAGAGTGGCTCGTTGGAAGCGCTCAAAGAGGCTTCTCCTCTGATTCTTGTGTTGTAACGGGTGCGAGTGCTTGTCGGCGAGTCGGTGTTAGGCTCAATCGTCATTCCCGGGACGATTCCATCAAGAAGATTATCTATTCGGGTAAGCGGTTTGTATTCAAAGTCTTCTGAATTGACCTGGTAGGCGCTACCGACCATATCTTCTTTTTTCTGAGCACGACCGTAGCCAAGAATCAGGACAGCATCAATCGTGTTGTCTTCGTCCAAAGTGACATTCAGAATAGACTGAGAATTAACTGCTCTGATTTTTTTAGTTGCCATTCCGACATACGAGAACACCAGAATCGCTGACTCTCTGTTGCCGAGACTGACCTTGTACTTACCGTCTATGTCAGTTGCCACTCCAGTGGAGGAGCCTTCCATCATCACGTTCACGCCGATAAGCGGGGTACCTTTGGCATCACGAACGGTTCCTGAGACTGATGATTGCGCAATTGCCGTGATCGTGACCAAACCTAAGCACAGCGTGGTCATAACCTTGCTTAAAAACTTTAGCATAAATAAATTAGAATTGTTACATTATTATTGCGCCAAATATAATAAATAATTCTCATAAAGTCGCTTTTAAAGATTTTTTTAGACAAGTTCAGAATAAATCTGACAAATTATGGCTATATTAGCAAAAGTAAAAACCAAAGATTATGAATATCACTCATTCACCACGGACACAGAATGCTCTTGTGATCAGGCCTGCAGTCGTTGAAGATGCTCCATTCATAGCAGTGAACGTGCTGGCAGCCATAGATTTGCACAAATTCGAAGATCCGCTTCCCGAGTCCTTGAGACCCACATTGAAGTCACTTTCAGAGATTTGCGCCAAAGATGACACCCTGTACAGTTGGAATAACACCATCATAGCCGAGGTAGGAGGCGTCCCTGCCGGGAGTCTGACTTCTTATGACGGAGCGCGCTATAGGGATATGAGAAAACTCACTTTCGGTTTTCTTCTCAAGGAGAACGGTATGAATCTGGAAAATGAGGAGATGGAGACTAAAAGCGGAGAGTACTATCTTGATTCTCTTGCCATCCTGCCTGAGTTCAGAGGACAGGGGATTGGCAGGCAGTTGATTCTCAACGCTATGGACATAGCGCGTAAACTTGGTATCACCACAGTGTCTCTGATTGTTTCCGAAGAAAAGCCGAGACTGAAGGACTATTACAACTCCATCGGTTTTGTTCAGAGCGGAAAAATCAATTTCTACGGACACGATTCCGTAAGGATGGTAATGAGTTTCTCAAACGGAATTTATTAATCTGTTAAAAATTATATGAAAAAAACACTTTTATTCTCTCTCTGTCTGATTTTGTTCTCTCAGGGATGCTTCGCATGGGGCAAACTCGGCCACGAAACTGTCATTGCAATCGCTGAAAGGCATTTGACAGAAAAGACCAAAGCCAACATCGCTGCGATTATGCCTTACGATATGAAGGTTGACGCAGTGTGGATGGATATGCATCGCAATGACGCCGATATGGCTTTCACGACCAACTGGCACACTTTTCTCGTCTATCCTGATTCTCACAAATATGACCCTAATCCGAAATGGGGGAAAGGAGACGCCATCTATGCTCTCAATCTTGCCAAGTACAATCTATCAGACTACAAGGATCTGGACTCGGCGACCGTGCTGATGAGTTTGAGAATGCTTATTCATTTCACCGGAGATATGCATTGTCCCGTTCACGTCAGTTACTATGGCAATCCCGCTCCCAAAGTCGAGGAGTACAAAGGTGAGAAACTGAGTTTTCACCGAGTTTACGACTCAATGCCTAACAGACTTTTCGAGGGAATGACCGCCGATCAGATTGCCGAGCGGATTGACAATGCAAAGAAATCCTATATGAAGAAGATAGCGAAGGGGTCATTTGAGGACTGGGCCAAGAACTGCGGGGACAACTGCACTGTTATTTACGACATCAATCCTGCTCAGGGAAAGAAGGTTATGACTCTTAGAGAGGACACGGACGAGGCCTCCAGAGAATTGATCGAGACTCAGCTAAGGAATGCCGGCTATCGTTTGGCTTATCTTCTAAACGAATTCTTCGGAAAATAAATGAGAAGAATCCTTAATGCGGATTTAAGCGCAATGAACACTTTTAGAATGAGGGTTCGTTGCGCTTGTCTTGTGGAATACGATTCTCCAAAGGAACTTGCGGATGCGGTTGCTGATGAGAGTCTGCCTCGTCCGTTCTTTCATATCGGCGGAGGGAGCAATCTGCTTTTCACCAAAGACTTCGCAGGAACAGTGCTTCATTCCCGTATTCACTTTATTCAAAAGAACGGCCAAATTGTGAGGGTGGGTTCCGGCACCTCTTGGGATTCTTTCTGTCAATGGGCTTCTGACAACGACCTTTGGGGACCTGAAAATCTTTCACATATTCCCGGTGAGGTCGGTGCGGCTGCTGTGCAGAACATTGGCGCTTATGGTTCCGAAGTCAAGGATTTCATAGAATCAATAGAGTGCTACGATGTCTCCGAAGATCGGATTGTCACAATGGTACCTAATGATTGTGGCTATGCTTATCGGGATTCTTTCTTTAAAGGCAAGTTCAAAGGCCGTTTCATTGTCACGGCGGTTAGTTTTACTTTGTCGGAAGACTCCGGCCCCGTCTTTGGCTACGGTCACGTAAAGGATTCTTTAATTGAGGCTTACGGCTCACTTGACGACTTGTCTCCGTCTATGGTGCGCAAAGTGATAACAGACATCAGGAGAAGCAAGTTGCCTGAAGTTTCGGAACTTGGCAGTGCGGGGAGTTTCTTCCGTAATCCTTTTGTTTCCTCTGATGATTATGATTTTGTTAGCACCGTGGCGGAGAAAGAATGTCTGGGACCTGTCCCGCATTTTGTTATGTCTGACGGGACTGTGAAGATTCCGGCTGCGTGGCTGATAGAAAAATGCGGTTGGAAAGGATTTAAAGGGAAAGAAGCCGGTGTCTACGACAAGCAGCCTCTGGTCTTGGTGAATTTGACGGGAAACGCTATGCCTAATGACGTGCTGTCATTGGAGGAAGGGATAGTCGCCTCTGTGAAGACAAAATTCGGCGTCACGCTCCGACCCGAGGTGGAACATATTTAAATAATTGTGTATGAGTTCATTCCAAATTGAGGGTGGTTTCAGACTAAGCGGTGAGATTACGCCGCAGGGAGCCAAAAACGAGGCCCTCGAAGTCATCAGCGCCGTGCTGCTCACTTCCGACAAGGTCACGATAGACAATGTGCCTGAAATTCTCGACGTAAAGAATCTAATAGGACTTCTCGCTGATATGGGTGTCGAAGTGAGACGGGAAGGGGGCGGTAAATTCACTTTCAGAGCGGCAGATCTCAATTCGGATTTCATTGACAGTGCGGAGTTTGTCTCCAAATGCGCGGAGTTACGAGGTTCGGTGATGGTCGCGGGTCCTTTGCTCGCGAGGACGGGGCGCGTTCTCTTTCCGAAACCGGGAGGGGATAAGATAGGCCGCCGTCGTGTGGACACGCATATTTCCGGAATGGTCAATCTGGGTGCCAAGCTGGATTATAATGCGGAGAAGAAGGCATATTCCCTGTCAGTTCCTTCTGGACAATCGCTGAAAGGCTGCTATATGCTTTTGGACGAGGCTTCTGTCACGGGGACTGCCAACATTCTTATGTGCGCCTCCCTCTCTAAAGGTGTTACCACAATTTACAACGCAGCTTGTGAGCCTTACATTCAGCAGCTTTGCAAAATGCTTGTACGTATGGGGGCTATGATTGAGGGAATAGGCTCCAATCTTCTCACTGTTACCGGCGTATCCTCATTGACAGGGACTTCTCATCTGATTCTTCCGGATATGATCGAGGTTGGCAGCTTCATCGGTCTAGCAGCTATGAACAGAAGTTCAATCACCGTCAAGAATGTGTCTTATGACAACCTCGGAATCATTCCGGAACAGTTCAGGCGGCTCGGAGTGACGATTGAGCAGAGGGGGGATGACATTTATGTTCCCGCTCAGGAGCATTACGTTATCGACTCTTTCTTGGACGGTTCCATTATGACCATTTCCGATGCGCCTTGGCCGGGACTAACTCCTGACCTGCTGAGCATTATGCTCGTGGTTGCGATTCAATGCAAGGGGAGTGTTCTTATTCATCAGAAGATGTTCGAGAGCCGTTTGTTCTTTGTGGACAGACTTATAGATATGGGAGCTCAGATTATTCTTTGCGATCCTCACCGCGCCGTCATCATCGGACACGACCACAATTTCCAACTGAGGGCCAACAATATGCTTTCTCCTGACATAAGGGCGGGCATAGCCCTTGTCATCGCGGCTCTTTCCGCAAAAGGGACAAGCGTCATCGGCAACATAGAGCAGATTGACAGGGGTTACGAGGAGATAGACAAAAGGCTTGTCGCCCTTGGAGCTCACATCAAAAGAATGTGATTCACAACTATTTGAGAATCTGCGCCGTGTGTGCTTTGGTGTCCACTTTGTCGATGATGTCGGATATGATGCCTTTCTCATCGATGATGAAGGTGCGGCGGATGGTGCCCATATATTCGTGTCCAGCCATTTTCTTCTTTCCCCAGGATTCGTAAGCCTTGATTATAGTTGATTCGGGGTCTGCGATCAGTGGAAACGGAAGATTGTTTTTGGCTATGAATTTCTGGTGAGAGGCTTCTGAGTCTTTGCTTATGCCGAGTATGGCATAACCTTGGGCAAGAAATCTGTGATAGTTGTCTCTGAGGTCGCAGGCTTCGGCGGTGCACCCCGGAGTGTTGTCTTTAGGGTAAAAATATAGTACGAGTTTTTTACCGGCAAAGTCGCCGAGTCTTATGGTTCTGCCATCTTGGTCTTTTCCCTCGAAGAGGGGAGCCGGACTTCCTTTTTTGAGCATATTTATAATTGTTTTAATTATGCGAATATAATAATTGTTATTGAAAAACAGTTGGAAAATCGGGAAAAACGAATGATATTTGGATAGTAAATTAAATTATGGTTATGTCAAGAAAGATATTGCTGATTGTGGACCTTCAAAAAGACTTCATTGACGGGAGTCTGGCTGTGAAAAATGCCTCGGACATCATCCCAGTGATTAATTCCGTCAAACGTCAATTCGACAAGGTCTACTTCACATTGGACTGGCATCCTTCTGACCATTGCTCTTTTAAAGACAATGGAGGAAAGTGGCCTTCTCACTGCGTTCATTACACTCAAGGAGCCGGACTTCCCGAAATGATTCTTGAGAATCTTGATGAGAAGAACACCCGTTTCATACTGAAAGGAAAAAACAGCCACAAGGAAGAATATGGAGCCTTCTCGGAAGTTCCGGAAGATGAGGTGGATCTTTTCAAGAAAGGTGACGTTGTCGTCGTCTGCGGAATCGCGGCTGAGTATTGTGTTCTTGAGACACTGAAGAACTTGTTCGAGAAGTCTAAGTCCGTTGGTTTTGCGGTAAGGGTTTTTCTTGAAGGGACAGCCAAATTCAGCACCTTTGAGTCGTTGCGTACGTATATGAATGATAATAACATAGAACTATGGGAATGATTCGTTCCGCGGAGTCTTCGGACTTGAGTAGGATAATGGAGATTGTTTCCGATGCCCGGACTATTATGAGGGGCAGCGGCAATATGCGCCAGTGGACAGCCGGCTATCCTTCGGAAAACATTATTGATGAGGACATTAAAAATGGTTTTGGGCGAATCGTGATTCAGGACGGTGATGTGGTCGGCTACTTTGCCTTCATTCATTCCCCGGAGCCTACCTACGGGAAGATCTTCGGCGGAAAATGGACTGATGAGGATAGCCCATACTATGTGATTCACAGAATTGCCAGCACACAGAGCAGTCACGGAGTGTTGAAAACAATTCTGGACTACGGCTTCTCTCAATGTGACAACATCAGGGTTGACACCCACAAGGACAACCTCATAATGCGCAAACTCCTTTCGGTCAACGGATTCACTTACTGCGGCATTATTTATCTGGCCAGCGGAGACGAAAGGCTGGCCTACCAGAAAACCATATAATTATGAAAACTAACAAACTCATTCTGACGCTTTTTCCTGTCATTCTGTTTGTGACGGCAATTTGTCCCGCGGCTTCTCAGAATTTGCGTGACTATTCTGAGATAGCCGGTAAAGTGATTGACGCTCAGACAGACAAAGGCCTTGCCTTCGCCTCTGTGGGCCTTTCTTCCTCCAACATCTCTAATGTCACCAACTCGGATGGCTATTTTTCACTCAAAATTCCTTTCTCAAGTCCTGACACCCTTTTGGTCAAAGTCTCGTTTGTCGGCTATGCAAGTGTTAATGTGCCTTTATCTGATTTCTATTCCGCCGGCAAACCGTTACGTATCTCCCTGATTCGCACCTCTCTGACTCTTGATCCCTCGATGATTCGTCCTTATGACGCGGCCGGCCTTTTTGATGTCGCTTTCGGTCGGATAAAGTCCAATTATCCTCAGGAGAATGTGAGTATGACAGGCTTCTATCGCGAACGCATTCTCAAAGGCAGCAGGTATCTTGCCTTGAGCGAGGCTGTAGTGGACATAGCCAAGGCTCCGTATTCGGCAATGAAGGCGGATCACATCGGGATTTTCAAAGGCCGTGGCAGCAAGAATTACGATTCGACCGACACTCTTTTCATCAAGCTTCAGGGAGGTCCGGTTTCAGCTCTTGACTATGACATCGTAAAGAATCCTTTTGTGGGGGTGTATCTCCGTGACGCCCACATTTGCTATGATTTCGGTCTTTCGGAAAGGGTCACGACAGGCGGTAGGGATTTCTATGTGATTGCTTTCGACCAGAAGGCTTCTTCCGAAGGTGATTCCGTGAAAGATTTGCTTTTCCGCGGACGCATTTACATTGATTCTGAGACTTTTGCGATCGGACGAATTGACGCTTACCAGAATGTGGAAGGGAAAGATGAGGCAGCTGCGCTTTTCGTCAAGAACAAGCCTGCTGAAATGAGGGTAAGTATTGATGAGGCGCATTACGTGGTCAATTACAAATTGTCGGAGGACGGCAAGTGGTACCTTGACTACGTCAGTCTCGACTTGAGTTTCACTTCCAAGCGGAAGGGCTCTCTTTTCAAGAATCATTTCTCTGCAAAATCCGAGTTGGCCGTGACTGACCACAAAGCAGGGGATTTCGACATAGCCCCTGAGAACAGGTTGAAGCCGAAGGATGTGCTTTCAGAGAAAGTTGTTTCTTTCACTGACGAGAATTTCTGGGGTGGCTACAACATCATCGAACCGGACAAGTCCATCGACAAGATTGTTGGAAGGATTGTGCGTCAACTTCAGAAGCGCGAATCGGAGAAATAGTTATTATCGCACAAAGCCTGAGAACCGCGGTTTAGCGTTCCGCCTGCTCGACCAGCCAAGTGAACAGCTGGAGGAACTGGGTTTCTCCTTTCTGGCATGCGAATTTCTCCGGATGGAACTGGACTCCTATTACGTTGTCAGCCGTAGTGGACTCGATTGCTTCCACAACTGAGTCGCGCGAGAGCGCGACAACCTTGAATCCGGGGGCTATGTCTTTGACTGCCTGATGGTGAAAACTGTTGACCACGAGTGTCTCTTTGCCTAATATCTTGAATAGCAGGGATTTCTTGTCTATCGTTATGGTGTGGGTGCCGCTGTTTGACGGCGCTTTCTGACTGTGCTTGACGAATGAGGTTTTGAGCTGCGAAGGGATGTCCTGGAAGAGGCTGCCTCCAGCGACTACGTTGAGCATTTGCTCACCGCGGCAGATGGCGAGCACAGGCAGGCCTTGCTCCAGTGCGGTTTTGATGAAAAGATAGTCGGAGGAGTCTCTTTCGGGGCAAACTTCCCCTAATTGTCTGAGAGGCTCTTCTCCGTAGTATCTCAATGGGTCCACGTCATCTCCTCCTGTCATCACGAGAGCGTCTATAGAGGAAAAAATCTTGTTCAGTTGTGCTCTGTCCGTGGTCCAAGGGATTATGACGGGGACGCCTCCGGCGTTCCTGATGGAGTTGATGTAGGACATTCCTACCGATGCATCGGATTCGGAGGTGTTGGCGGACACTCCGATCAGCGGTTGTGCTTTGACGCCGCTAAGGGTAAGAGCCGCAAGGATGATGATCCAAACTGTTTTCTTCATCTTATCTGTAATTTTGCGCGTAAATGTACTATAAAATTTTTATCAGCCACTTCTTTTTGGTTGTTTTAGTGCGTAAATTTGTGGTATTATTTGAAAAAGAATGGACAATTTCGCAGCTATAGATTTCGAGACGGCCAACGAGTGCAACACAAGCGTGTGCAGCGTGGGAGTGGTGGCTTTCAGAGACGGGAAAGTGTATGACTCGTTTTACAGCCTGATACATCCCGAGCCGGATTATTACCAGTGGTTTTGTCGGAGAGTACACGGCCTCGGACCCGAGGACACCGATGACGCTCCCGTTTTCCCGGAAGTGTGGGAAAAAGTCCGGCCGGTAATTGATGGCCTGCCTCTTGTGGCACACAACAGTCGTTTTGACGAAGGATGCCTGAAAGCAGTCTTCAAAGTCTATCAGATGGACTATCCGGATTATGACTTTTTCGACACTCTCTGCGCTTCAAGAAAACACTTCGGACTGAGTCTTCCGAACCATCAGCTTCAGACTGTGGCTGGAGCATGCGGATTCGATCTTGTCCACCATCACAACGCACTTGCCGATGCAGAGGCTTGCGCCGCGATTGCACTTAAAATTCTCTAACTGATGGATAAACTGAATGATTTCAAATCGTTGAAAGGCCTTTTGAAAAAGACTAAAGCAGAGGAAAAAGCCGTTCCGTTTAAAGCTGAAAAGGCTAAGACAATTAAGAAACCTCAAGAGAAGACGCATTCAAGCCCGTTGGGCAGAAGAGTCGAAATGATGGCCTCGGACGAGAGGGGAGTAATCGTGGAATTGCTTGATGACAAAAAAGTTGAAATCGAATTGGATAGCGGTCTTTTGATTACCGCCGGGCCCTATGACTATGCGATCACTGATCATGCTGAGGAAAAGCGATTGTTCAATTCTGTCTCGGGCAAGCCCTCGAAAGACGGTTCTCTGAAAGAAATGAAAGGCGACAACTCGTCAACACTTGAAGTCGATCTTCACATCAGCGCAATTCCCGGAGGAAAAAATGTGCCCGAAAGAAATGTGCTGAACTTTCAGCTTGAGACCTTCAGGAGTGTAGTCAGAGAACAATCCTCCCACAAAGGCAGGCATATAATCTTTATCCACGGCATCGGAGACGGCACTTTGAGGCGGGCTCTGAGAAAAGAACTTGACGAAGTCCTGCCCCTGACCTGTGCGTATTCCATTGTCTCTCAAGCCGTTATCGATGTAGTTATAAAATAGCTATGAGAGACGTCCACATATTTGTTCATTATTCGGTCTATTTCCTTTTGTCTTACGTAGCAATACACAATCCTTCCAGAGAGATGATTCTTGACAGAAGTGAACGGATCTGCGGCTCATCATCAATAATAATAATGCTTAACATAATATATATAGATGTTGACGATTTGTTTTCAGGGGCAAATTTACAAAAATGCAGAGAAGAATTAATGAAATAACGACAAATAAAACTTTCTAATTCATTTTTTATACTTATATTTGCCTTTGATTCGTAGGATTGTATAGACAGAATAAAACTATTTTAATATTTATTGTTAGGAAAAATTTTAAAAGCAATGAAGAAGGTAATTCTAATTATGCTCGTACTGATGGGTGTAGCATTCACAGTACAGGCTCAGGAGCAACAAGGTGAGAAGAAACTTGTTAGTGAGGCTTATGATGAGTTCAACCCTTACTGGTACATGCAGTTGCAGGGTGGTGCTTCCTACGCTCTCGGAGAGGCTGATTTCACAGATCTGATTTCACCGGCCGCTCAGGTGTCCGTCGGGTACAAATTCTCAAAACTGTTCGGCGCAAGACTTGCTATCAGCGGTTGGCAGGCAAAGAACTATTACTCAAGGCCTAATTTCTCTTACACTTGGAACTATGTTCAGCCAAGCATTGATCTTACCCTTGATCTTGGAACTTTGTTCGCAGGGTGGAAGCCTAAACGCTTCTTCAATCCTTATGCTTTCATAGGTGGAGGTGCTCCTGTAGGCATTAACAATGACGATGCTCTTGACGCTCAGGGCAAGAATAATGTGAACTTCCTTAAGATTTGGGAAGACACTAAGGTCTTCTGGGCTGTAAGAGGCGGTCTCGGAGCTGATTTCCGTATTTCTGATCATTTCGCTATCGGTATTGAGGGCAACGCTAATATGATGCCTGACAACTACAACTCCAAGAAAGGCAAAAATAATGGTCCTGATTGGCAGTTCAACGCTCTTGTCGGCTTGAAGTTCAATTTCGGCAAGACTTACAAGCATCACGATGCTGTGTATGAGTACGTTGCTGCTCCTGCTCCTAAGAAAGAAGCTCCTAAGGAGACTAAACCGGTTGTTAAGGAAGAGCCAAAGACGGTTGTTGTTGAAGAGCCTGAGTCTCAGGACTATTATGTGTTCTTCGATCTCAACAAGAGCGTGATTCGCAACAGCGAGCTTCCTGAGCTCAATGACTTGCTTGCCTATATGAACGAGAACCCTTCATCCACTGTTCAGCTTACCGGTTACGCTGACAAGGAGACAGGTAACAAGACGATCAACCAGCGCCTTTCTGAAAGACGTGCGGCAGTTGTTAAGGATTACCTCGTCAACAAGGGTATCGCTGCAGATCGTATCGCTACGGCTGCTAAGGGTGACACTGTTCAGCCTTTTGAGGAAGAAGTCAAGAACCGTGTGACAATCGCAGTTACCAACGCTAAGTAATTTTACTTTTTGACATTTAAGGGGGTCCGCAAACGATCGTTTGCGGACCCCCTTATTTAAATGCTACATAGCGTGGGGCACAAGTGGCTGTGAAACAATGCGTTACTCGATGATCGGGTAGCGTTTTTGATACCCGATCATTGCACAAATAACTAATACACAATGTGATATACCCCACGCTCCAATGGAACCTCATTATTGCTACTCGTATTGTGACATTGTCGGATAATATCTCTTTACGTTGACAGCCAGTCAGCGGTCGCTTGACAGCGACAACGTCGGCTCACAATGCTCGCTCACTCAACTGCCGACCATAATTGGAGCGGCGAAAATGCCGCCTTAAATGTCGCAAGTAGATTTTTGATGAAAATATTATTATGAAATACGGTTAGCACGAGATGCGTGTAACTGACCCTCTTTTTGCAGCCCACCCATTAATTGTAACATCACAAATCGCAAGATTCTTGATTTCGTAAACAGAAAGGCCCCTTTTTCTTACCAAATCGAAAAATTCTTCATTCCGTAAGAAAAGTATGGGGTTTTACTTACCGAATTGACAAAAGCCTTTTGACGTTGACAGACAGTCGGCATCAGCCGACCGCGGCCGAATGGCCGCGCATGTCCTTGGGGACAGCCAGCTCTGCCGGCAGGGGATTAGACATCGGTTTCGGCATCATAAGATGCCGCTACGATGACACTGGATTAACATTCAGCATTCAGCCAACGAAACGTCTGACGGAATGCGATGCAATGCCCATAGAGTAAGACAGTATCACTTTATCGTTTGCTGATAAACATTTACAATAAGGCAATTTATTACGTGTCTAGGCACGTGTGCGAGACTTGAGTTTCCTTGCGAGGTCAGCGGATGAGATAGCGGCGAATCGCCTCGCCTACGCCGTCGTGGTCATTGTCAGAGACCACAACGGCCGCAATGTCTTTGATGGCGGAATCCGCATTGCCCATCGCGACTCCAAGCCCGGCGGTCTTAATCATTTCTTTGTCGTTGTCCGCATCGCCTACGGCTATGGTCTGTGGAATGTCGATGCCAAGATGCCCGGACAGTGCAATCAATCCACTTCCTTTGCTGACTCCGGCAGGTGTCATCTCAAGTGAGGCGCCTTCAGCGAATGCGAAATTAAGAGGCAGCGATTTGAGAATCGCATAGCCTGCAAGTCTGTCGGCCACCGTTCTGAAGTAGATGTTAACCTTAGGAAGAAAGGCTCTCTTTTCGCATTCCTTCGCCAAGTTATCCACCTTAACTGTGATTTTCGTGAACATGCTTTGGTATATTCCCATATTGAAGTCTGACAAATGTGTCACTTGAGACTTATCCACTATAGACTCGTCTGCGGCGAGAAGGTGAAGCATCCCGTCGAATCGCCTGGCCACTTCCGCAATCTTCAGGATTGTTTCCTGTTCAATCCTTTCAACGCTGACAGCCTTGCGCTCTTTGAAATCGTAGACTAAAGCCCCGCTAAGGCAGATGCCGTAGCGTATCAACGAAAGGGCGGAAAGATAGTCGGTAAGTTCAGGAACGCCGCGTCCCGTGCCAAGCACAATTGTCCTGTCCATAGCCACGGCCGCCTCAATCGCTTCCATTGTCTCGGGGAGAATCTTCTTCTCTGATGTCAAAAGGGTGCCGTCCATATCGACGGCCAGAAGTTGGTATGACTTTGAATTCATCTTCATAAAATATTTACAAAGATAGTTTTTTTTCGTTAAACATAACGATTCGCTCTAAAGTCCTCTGTCTACTTGCAAATCGGTCAAAGAAAGGACTGTAAGACTGATTTTAATAAATAAGAAGGTGTATTTTTTAGCCGAATTCCTTCTTTTTTGCCAATAAATTATGTTATTTTTGTTTGAAAATAATACCGAATTCCCCTAACACAATGACATCAGTAAAAGCGGTGTTGCATATTGGTCACGCAACAAAATCCGGAAAATATCCTTTAGTCGTTCAGATTATCCATAACCGACAAAGACGTCTTCTAAAGACCGGCATAAGGCTCTTGCCTGAGCAGTTTATCGAAGCAAAACAAAAAATAATCAAAGGCGTTAGAAGATCGCAGTCCTTAGAACTGGTCAAGCAAGAAAATGAGACACTTAAAGCACTTCTGACAGTCGTCAAAAACAGAGTTGATGAGTTGTCCGACATTAGTTTTACTGCGGATGACATCTCCGAATGGTACAAAATGCGAGACATAGAGACTTACCTCTTCAACTATTTGGACAAAATGATTGACGAGAAGTTGTCGGAGAACAAAATTGGGATTGCCAGAGCGTACAAATCAACACTTAATTCGATAAGGGCATACCGTAATAATGAAGATATGCACCTGTCGGACTTGACTTTTGCCTTCCTTACCGAGTACGAACATTACCTGATTATGAAAGGTGTTAGTCAGAACACAATAGCCTTCTATTTTCGTAATTTACGTACAGCTTACAACAAAGCATACTCAGAAGGAGTCTTTCAGACAATCGGACATTCACCGTTCGCAAAATTCAACTTAAGTGCCGCTAAGACAATGAAACGCGCGTTGCCGATTAAATTTATCAGAAAGTTGTCAGCTCTTGATTTGTCAGTCTATCCCAATGAGCAATTGGCGAGAGACCTGTTTATGGCAAGTTTCTATTTGCGCGGAATGGCATTCGTGGACCTGATTCATCTGAGAAGAGAGAATGTGATCAACGGGAGTATCTCATATTCAAGACGTAAAACAGGAATGCTCGTGCTTGTTGAGATAGTTCCGCCGCTTCAAGTAATCCTAAACAGGTACGCCAAATGTGGCAATTATCTGTTTCCCTGTCTGTCCGACGAATGCAAAACGGCTGAGGAACAGTACTCCAAATACCGCAAAAGTCTTCTATACTACAATCGTTTTTTGAAATCAGTAGGTACGCATATCGGACTTAGGACTCCTCTCACCGGCTATGTTGCAAGACATTCTTGGGCGACTTGTGCCAAAAATATAGGTGCCTCCACGACTGTCATCAGCGAAGGACTCGGCCACGCTTCGGAAAAGGTTACGAGGGTGTACCTGAAAAGTTTCGAGAATTCCGTCCTCGATGATTTGAATAACGTGGTGTCAAAATTGAGGTAGGCAATTATTCATTAATAGTAATGTTAAAGCCGCTGCTTTTCAGGGAGTTTTCCCAAAGGCAGCGGCTTTTTTGATTGTTTGTCCGTTTGTTTACAGTTTGGTAAAAAGATAGGAGTAATAGCCAGCGAGGCACAGAAGCATAACTATTCCTTCCCAGCGGTCGATTCTGCATTTTTTGCCGGAATAGGCCCATAAAAGGAGGAGCGCGGCACTGGCAACGAGGGCGATAGCATCCACGTTCGTCATTCCTCCCATCCCAAGTGGCGTGACGACTGAGGAGCAGCCGAGAATGAACAGGATGTTGAACACGTTCGAGCCTAAGATGTTACCCAGCGCAAGCTGATCTTTGTGTTTTGCGGCCGCGACTATGCTTGTGGCGAGTTCCGGCAACGAAGTACCTCCGGCAAGTATGGTGATAGCTATGAATTTGTCGCTGACTCCGAGCTCTTTGGCGAGGTCAATGGCGGCTTGCACGAAAATATGTCCTCCGAAGATCAGTCCTGACAGGCCTATGATGACGAGTAAGATGGCCACCGGCAACTTTTTGATCTTGCTCGGCTCTATCTTTTCTTCAAGTGGCTCTTTGGAGTCGAATTTGAAGCAGTAGTAAAGGTAGAGTGCGAACAGAAGTAGAAACACGATTCCGTCTATTCTGGAAATTGAGTCTGCATTTCCTAAGCCGAAGAGCGATTTGTTCATACTCAGGGCTATGTAGATCAGGGTTACAAGAAGGGTTATGGGGATGTCTCTGGACCTGTTGTTCTTTGTCATCGAGATCGGCATTATCATAGTGGTGAGGCCGAGGATGAACAGGATGTTGAATATGTTGGAGCCTACGACGTTGCCGATGGCTATGTCCGCGTTACCTTGTAGGGCTCCAGTCATACTGACCACAAGCTCGGGACATGATGTCCCGAAACCTACTATCGTTAGTCCGATTACGAATTCGCTGACTCCTGCTTTTCGAGCTATCGCAGAGGAGCCGTCAACCAGCCATTGAGCCCCCAAGACTATGAGACTCAGGCCGACAAGCAATAAGATTACTGTCATTATAGATGTTGTAAAAGATTAATATTCAATTGGATGCTATCGTACTGAGATGAGATTCGGCTGCTAACTTCGAAGGCTTCGGATTGCGTAAATGTACTTGTCGTAGGATTGTGTTCCTGAAAGGAATACGGGTTTCCCTTCTCGCATCAGCGCGCGAGAGGATTTTATCTGAATCTGGCCGGGGGAGCGGTGCGCTCTTAGAGATGTGTTGTGAATTGAATACTTGGCGTTTGGTTTGACTTTGGAGAATGTGCACATCAGGTCTGTCTCAGGTTTCGGATCTTCAGTGTCCTGACTTAGAAAGACTTCTTCGATTGAGATTATGTCCGATTCTATCGGTGATTTCTGGTTCCAGACACTCCCGCTGCCACAGGTTATCCATGGCAGAAGAAGAAGTGATAGTGTTAGGATCAAATGTGTCATTTTCTCTTAAAAGTGCGTAAAGATATGTATTCCGCTCGAATTCCCATACTTTCTATCTGTGTTTGTTGCGGAAGGAGGTGGGGAAATAGAAAAAGTCCGTGCTCTTCTGAATTGACGATTATCTTCGCACTCCCGCCGAGACATCTGAAAAAACTCAACTCAGTGGTGAAGCGCGACTTTCCGATCATCTCGGACAAGTCCGAAGTCTCCACGATGTAGTATTTTTCCTCTGATGTGGTGTCGTTCATCTTTTGTTCTTGATTTAATGCAAAGATAAGGATTGTAAATCATAATTATTCTTATTGTGCACCCTTTTGAGTCCTACCTCTTCTTGAAAAATGTGGGAAAAGTGAGGGAATCTGCGGGAAAAATTGTATCTTTGAGATGATATAACACACAGAATTATGGCAAAAAAACTCAATTCAGAATGCACCACGATCATCGCCGGCGACAAGATGACTGCTGATGATTCCTTCATACTCGCCCGTTCAAGCGACTTCGACGCAATGATGGCCATCAACTTCGAAGTCCACAAAGACACATTCTTCGGCCCTGAGGAATTTGTGGCTAAAGACAGCAAATTCCGTTGCCCGCTTCCAAAAGATGCATTAGGCTACACGGGACTCCCTGATTATCAGTTCCCTGGAGAATGGGGCAGCGCCGGATTCAACAGCAAAGGAGTGGGAATGAGTTCCACCGAGACTATATTCAGTAGCGAAAAAGCTCTTGCGGCAGATCCTTACGTGGCAGACGGCCTTGCCGAAAACTGCACCTACAACATAGTGCTTCCTTACGTTCATACGGCAAGAGAAGGCGCCGAGAGGCTTGGAATGCTAATCGAGAAATACGGCTCGGCCGAGGGATTCGGTATTGGATTCATAGACAACAAAGAAATATGGTACCTTGAAAACGCCGGAGGGCATCGTTATCTGGCTTGCAAGATGCCGAGAAATCAGTATTTCGTGACAGGCAATCAAAGCCGTTTCAGGAAATACGATCCAAAAGACAATGACAATTACATCGCGCCGGAAGACCTGATGGAGTTCGCACGGAAGAATGGTCTGTGGGATCCCGCTCAAGGAGAATTCGATTTCCACGAAGCTTACTCAAGAGACGAGAAACTCGACACGACGTACAACTATCCGCGTGTCTGGGGACTCCAGAAGATGTTCTCCCCGGAGATTGAGAACGACGTCACCAAAAACACGTTCCCTGTCTATGCAAAAGCAGACAAGCCGATGACAATCAGTGATTTTCGTCAGGCATTTCGCTATCATTACGACAACACAGACCACGATCCGTACCTCCATTCAAACGGCAAGGAACCTTATCGCCCTGTCGCAATCTTCCGTACGACCCAGACCCATATTCTTCAAATCAGGCCATCACTTCCGAAGGAAATCGGATGTCTCTCTTATGTCGCATTAGGAATGGCGGATCTCGGAGTGTATCTTCCTATGTATCAGGGAGTAAAGTCTTATCCGAAATGCTACGCCCTCGGTAAAGGTCAGGCAGACAACGAATCCGCATATTGGAAATTCCGCAAGGTAATGTCACTTGGAATGGTAAACTACAATGCATACGCTCCGATAATCAAAGACGCTTACGCAAAACTTGAGGCTGAAAACGACAGGAGACAGAAGGAAATGGAAAAAGACTTCCTCAAATTGTACAAGGAGTCTCCGATGAAGGCTGAGGATATGCTCCAACAGTTCTCGGATTCTATTTTCAACAAGGCTGTAGAAGTCGCAGACGAACTGATCAACGAACTCTTCACGAAACTGACGATGGACATACAGACTGAATATATGTTCCACGGGGCTTAATGCAAGTGATTATGAACAAGACAATTAACGATCTGATGAGCCGTAGGAGCGTCCGCTCTTTCAAAGAGGAGCAGATTACCGGCGAAGAATTGGAAACGGTTCTTAAAGCGGGAACATTCGCTCCCACGAGTATGGGTGCCCAATCCCCTTGGATAGTGGCTGTTCAGAACGAGATGGTCAAGAGCCTGCTCGTAAAGATGAACGCTGATGTGATGGGCGCCATTAAAGATCCTTACTACGGTGCTCCGACAATAGTTCTTGTCTTTGCTCCTGCCTTGGAAGAATGGAAAAACTCCATCTACGACGGTACTCTCGTTTTGGGCAATATGATGAACGCGGCCCACGCTATAGGACTCGGCACTTGCTGGATTCATAGGGAAAGCGAAATGTTTTCCACTGAGGAAGGCAAGCGGATGATGAAAGAATTCGGACTTCCGGACAATCTGATCGGAATAGGCTCGTTGGCTTTAGGTTATCCGTCCTCACAAACACCTCCTCAGGCGAAACCCCGCAAGGAGAACTACTATCGCATTGTGAAATAATGCCGGTGAGTAGTTTCGCTCAGGCCTTGGCATAGTGTTCCTTGTCGGGACTCTTTTCCTTGACGTGACAAACTGGTTGAGCTGCCCGTGTCGCAGAAGGGGGGGCAGTGCGTAGTCACATTGCTAACGATAAAACTATGTAAATATTATGGCTTCTACAAAAGAATTTCTGGAGTTTGTGCTTGAACAGATTGATGCTCCGGATGACGTTATGTGCCGTCAGATGATGGGGGAGTACCTGCTGTATTGGCAAGGGGTCCATTTCGGAGGAATTTACGACAATAGGCTGCTGGTGAAGAAGTCTACGGCCACGGTTCAGTTCAATATGCCTGAAGCTATTCCTTACGAAGGTGCCAAGGCAATGTATCAGGTAAATGTTGATGAGCGTGAGGAGGTGAAGCGTGTCGTGGCGGCAATTGTTTTAGGCATGAAGTGATTATAAACGCACACATCCTGCTTGCCTTTGTAAGTAATCGTTTTGCGATTTGAGTAATATTACGTATATTACGTCCATTAACAGGGACTTGTAAGTTCGTGAATCGACGGGAACGATTTGCTCTACCGGACTTTTGGACCAAAAATAACAAAATTGTATGCGGGTTTCTATGACATTCTTTTGCGCGCTGTTACTCTTGACTTCCGGCACCGCACATTCTCAAACTTCGGCCCAAAAGCCGTTTAAAGGCGGTAATGTCACAATTGAGGCAGGCTATCTGACAGGATTCGAGAAGATTCCGATGATTGGAGGCGCCTTTGCCATAGTGGCCGGCCGAACATTCAACGAACATTTCTTTCTCGGAGGCGGACTCAACATCAACGCATTGCTGATAGATGACTATTCCTGTGTCTAAATCCCGCTTTTCGCAAGGGCCAAATACTCACTTCTCAAATCCGGAATATCACCCTATCTCTCAGTGGATATTGGGTATGATCCGATGACCATTATGGCAGATTACGAGATCTCGGAAGACTATATTCCCAAAGAAGGAGACATCTGGATAGACGGAATCAAAAGCGGTTTTTACCTGCGCCCCGAACTTGGCCTTTCCTACCGTATGCAAAAGTGCAGAAGCATTAATTTCGGTGTCGGCTTCTGCCGCCAGAGAGGCGATTTCATATTGCAGACCCGGACAAGGGGCGACGCCATAGGAAGTGAGATTGGGATTCTTTATATGAACTGACATTTCGTGTCGGAATCACTTTGTAGCTGCCGTCTTTAGCAGTGATTCCTATTTGTGACAAAATATTATTTTGATTCTCGGATTTTAATGTTAATTTTGTTTCCGTTAGAGTAAATAGTTAAATATAGCAAATGGACAAATTCACAGAAAAATTCATGGACCGGTTTATGTCAGAACTGGTTGCACGCAATCCCGGTGAGAAAGAATTCCACCAGGCAGTAAGAGAGGTTGTTGAGAGCGTGGCATCTTACGTCACATCTTATCCCCATCTGATGGACTTCAAGATTCTCGAACGAATGGTTGAGCCTGAGCGCGTTATAATGTTTCGCGTTCCGTGGACAGACGACAAAGGAGAAATCCACATCAATCGAGGCTATCGCGTACAGATGAACAGCGCGCTTGGACCTTACAAAGGAGGTATCCGCTTCCACGCAAGCGTTAACCTCAGCATTATGAAGTTCCTCGCATTTGAGCAGACCTTCAAGAATTCCTTAACGACCCTGCCAATGGGTGGCGCCAAAGGAGGCTCGGACTTCAGTCCGCGCGGCAAGTCAGACAACGAAGTGATGCGTTTCTGCCAGAGTTTTATGACGGAACTCCAAAGACATATAGGCCCTGACACTGATGTCCCGGCCGGAGACATAGGCGTGGGCGGTCGTGAGATAGGCTTTATGTTCGGCCAGTACAAACGACTTCGCGATGAGTTCACAGGTACCCTCACAGGCAAAGGCATAGCCTGGGGCGGAAGTCGTATCCGCACAGAAGCTACCGGCTACGGTGTCTGCTATTTCGCTCAGGAAATGCTGGCGATGAAAGGAAAATCCTTCGAAGGTCAGACTGTTCTCGTGTCAGGCTCAGGCAACGTCGCACAATACGCTGCCCAGAAGGCGATGCGTCTGGGAGCCAAAGTCGTGACCTTCTCAGACTCTGACGGATTCATCTTCGACCCTGACGGATTCGATGAGGAAAAAGTCAATTACGTCATTGAACTCAAGACCGTGCGCCGCGGTCGTATCAAAGAATATGCGACTAAATATCCCCGTTCACAATATTTCGCCGGGGAGCGTCCTTGGAGAATACCTTGCGACATAGCGATGCCTTGCGCTACTCAGAACGAGATTGAACTTCAGGATGCGGAGAATCTTGTCAAAGGAGGATGCTGGTGCGTGGTCGAGGGTGCGAATATGCCCACGACACCCGAGGCAATAGAATTGTTCCAAAGCAAGAGAATGCTCTATTCCCCCGGCAAGGCTTCCAATGCAGGCGGGGTGGCAACTTCCGGCCTGGAAATGTCCCAGAACTCAATCAGGTTCAAGTGGACCGCGGAAGAGGTGGATGAGAAACTTCACCGCATTATGTCAGACATCCACGCAGCCTGCATCAAGTACGGCACGGAGGAAGACGGCTACATCAATTATGTCAAAGGCGCTAACCTTGCCGGTTTCATCAAGGTTGCGAATGCGATGGTAGACCAGGGTCTGGTCTAAAATGAGCGCTGGCGCACCATACACCCAACTTATGCTCAGGAGGATTCGAAGGATCCTCCTGGTTTGCAACAATTATGACAGTTTCTCTCTTGAAGAGGACGGACACATCGAGGCTAAGATAACTAAGGAGTATTCGGAGCTGAATTTGAGCAACCCTCCTTCAATCGTCAGAGCAGAATCGACTTCTGACGCACTGGATGAGCTAACAGACGGGAAAGAGTCTTTCGATCTTATCATCACAATGTACAATCTGGGCCAGGTGGACGTTTTCGACTTCACGCTCAGCGCCAAGAAACTCGCCCCGCAGACGCCGATTGTTCTTTTGACTTCCTTCACCAGAGAAATATATCGCCACATCGCAGACCACGACACGTCAGGCATTGACTATGTATTCTGCTGGAGCAACAGCACTGATGTCATCATTGCCATCATCAAACTGCTTGAGGACAAACTCAATGCGGAGCACGACGTGCTTGAGATGGGAGCGAGGGTTATTCTGCTGGTGGAAGACTCCGTTCGGTACTATTCGACTTATCTGCCTCTGCTCTACAAACTGGTCCTTCAGCAGAACAGCG
>Ga0172378_10000676_pt1 | contig 30355 bp, 27 predicted proteins | sample GrowelOW332metaG_FD_119755 | JGI IMG/M metagenome (GOLD analysis project Ga0172378, IMG submission 119755) | Groundwater microbial communities from an aquifer near a municipal landfill in Southern Ontario, Canada - Pumphouse #3_1 metaG | ecosystem: Environmental > Aquatic > Deep subsurface >...
GTACTCCGATTGAGAAATCTAGGAATAATACTATGCAAATATAATCTTACTGTAAAAATAACATCAGCACAGCTTCGTGCATTTCCCAGATCTCTCAGTCGAGTACTCCTTCGAGATGACAAATTCAGTTTGATTCGATATAATTTTTTCCATTTTTATTTGTCGGACTTCCTCGCAAAGTATTTGTCATTTCGAAATGAGGTACTCCGATTGAGAAATCTGTGAATAATACTATGCAAATATAACCTTACTGTAAAAATAACATTGGCACAGCTTCGTGCATTTCTCAGATCTCTCAGTCGAGTACTCCCTCGAGGTGACAAAAAATAGGGTCAGTTAAGTTTCGGTATCGGGATTGTGCCACGTCGCCCGGAGTACCGGTTCCTCGCAATGCATGTTAAAAGGCACAAGCCCCGGCTTTTATATAAATTAGAAAAACAAACCATGTCAAGTCTTATAAAAGTTGAAAATGTCACGAAGTCGTTTGAGAACGGCGGGCTTGTGACGCAGATCGTCAAAGGGGTCTCTTTTGAAATTCAAGAGGGCGAGTTTGTGGCGATTATGGGTTCGAGTGGGTCGGGAAAATCGACGCTGATGAACATTCTCGGGCTTTTGGACAAGCCTACTTCCGGCAAGTATTTTTTTGACGGGCTGGATACGGGGGAACTTGACGATGACAAGCTGGCGGAATTTCGCAGCGAGCGGATAGGTTTTATTTTTCAGTCTTATAATCTTTTGGAAAGGACGACGGTGCTGGACAACGTGCTTTTGCCGGCGACTTATTTGGATAACGGCGATATGAAAGAGGCCGCTCGCAAGGCGAAGGTTCTTTTGGAAAAAGTGGGATTGGCGCATCGTCTTGATTACAGTCCCAACAAGCTTTCCGGAGGGGAACAGCAGCGGGTGGCGATCGTGCGCGCGCTCATTAACGATCCCAAACTCATTTTGGCAGACGAGCCGACGGGGAATTTGGACAGCAAGTCAGGGCGGGAGATTATGGAGATTTTGCAGGATCTTAATGAGGAAGGGGCAACGATTGTAATGGTAACGCACGAGCAGCAGACGGCGGAGTGCGCGCGCCGCGCCTTGCGCATCAAAGACGGGCTTATCTTTGAGGATGTGGCGATAGAAAATCGTCGTTTGGCGGCAAACGGGGATTATAACAAATAAATTTTTAGGCGTCATCGGAGCACCGATTTTGCGCAATGACAATATGTGTGCCTTACAAGTTATCAGTTGTTTATGAACACCAAATTTACCGTCAATTTTGCCTGGAAAAACATTGTCGCCAATAAGCGGCGGTCTTTTTTGACGATGCTGGGAATGATTATCGGCGTGGGGTCGGTGATTTCCATTATGGCGATTGGCGCGGGCGCGCAGAGCTATGTTTTTTCTCAGCTGGAAGTTTTCGGGGGCAATATGGTCGGGGTGACGCCGGGAGCGAGCGAGGAAGACGGTCCGCCGGCATCGGTTTTCGGCGTGGTGATCACGACGCTGACTTATGACGATGCCGAGGGAATTAAGAAAATCGAGCACGTGACGGCGGTGACGCCTTATGCCAATGGCAATATGAAAGTCAGCTATCGCGACAAAGCGAAGAACGTCGACTTCTCCGGCGTTACTTCGGATTTTATGGAAGTGGAGAATTCCAAAATCGCAGAGGGAAGATTTCTTGTGGAAGACGAGGACGGCACGGTGGAGAGAAATGCGGTTTTGGGGAGCGAAATTGCGAAAGACTTGTTTGAAGACGAGAATCCTTTGGGAAAGAAAATCAAAATCGGGCAGGAAAGTTTTACGGTGGTGGGAGTGCTGACCAAGAAAGGGTCGTCTTTGATTTCCAGTCAGGATCAGCAGATTTATGTTCCGGTGCGCACCGCGCAAAAAATCCTGCTCGGGATTGATTACATATCTCTTTTGCGCGCCAAGATAGACGATGAAAAAAATATCAATCAAGCGATGGGTGAGATGGAGTCCCTGTTGCGCAATTCACACAATCTCAAAGCGGGAATGGGCAACGACTTTGCGGTGCGCAGTATGAGCCAGGCGCTGGATATTATTGGCACGGTTACGGGGGCAATCAGTATTTTTCTGGGCGCGATTGCAGCCATCTCGCTTTTGGTGGGCGGTGTCGGGATCATGAATATTATGCTGGTGTCGGTCACGGAGCGGACGCGGGAAGTCGGACTTCGCAAGGCGTTAGGCGCGAAGCGCAAGGACATCGTCGCGCAGTTTCTGGTTGAGGCGGTGATGATAACTTTTGTCGGCGGCGTGATAGGAATTGTCGGAGGGACTATCTTTTCCTACGTCGTGGCGGCTGCCGCTACAGCCTACGGCTATCGCTGGGATTTGATTGTGTCTTTGAATTCGGTCCTGCTTGCGGTGGGCGTCTCGACGGCCATCGGACTTCTTTTTGGAATTTATCCCGCATATAAGGCAGCCGGACTGAACGCGATTGAATCGCTGAGGTATGAATAGAAATGATTTGCGATTTATTATCAGGACATTACGCGATTAAACCATATAAAATCACCTTTTTATAATTCCCGCATTGATACATTCCTTTTGTCATCTTTGTAAAGACCCCTTGTATACAGTTAAACAAAATAATCAAGGGATTCCTACCGGAATGACAAAATGTTGGTTCTATCGCGAAAAAGAAAGCATTAAAGATTGAGAAAATTTGAAATGCGTAAGTCTTAATTATTTTGAAATTTATATATAGTGAAACATGTCATTGCGAGGAGGTACTCCGACGCGGCAATCCCGTGGGAAAAATCGCAAGACCGTAGTTTTATGTCTTTGCTGTGCAGTCGAGGGATTGCCACGTCGCCGGAGTACCGGCTCCTCGCAATGACAAATAAAATTACGGGGCAAGCGAAGTGTGTGTTTATTTTTAAACAAAAAAAGAAATGGCAAATGCCATGCTCTTGTAACTTTTTCTTGAACTTCCTTTATTTTGTCTTTTTCGCATTTTCTCTCTTCTCTCTTCTTTTCTCTTTCCTTTGTTTCATTTCCGCTTTCGTCGCGTTTTCACCCCCTTGTCCTTTCTTAACCTTTTTACCCATACTATCTCACCATATATTTTATGTCAATAAATTCTCCCAAATTTATCAAAACCATCAAGCTGGCTCTTGCCGGGCTTACTTCCAATAAGACGCGGACGGGGCTTTCCGTGCTTGGGATTGTGATTGGCGTGGCGGCGGTGATTATGATCGTGTCGGTGGGGCAGGGGCTTAAGGCGCTTATTATGGATCAGCTTAATTCTTTCGGATCGGATGTGATGTCGGTGCAAATAAAAATTCCCGGTTCGGACGCTGCCAGCAGCTCGCGTTCAATGGTGCAGGGTGTGGTGATTACCACGCTCAAGGAGTCGGATGCCGAGGCGATTCGCGACAAAGACCGATTTCCTTATGTGGCGGCGGTCTCGGGTTATTCGTCGGGCATGGAGCTGGCGACATACGGCGGGGAGGAGAAACAAACTATGATTATTGCGTCAGATGCTTCTTACCGCGATATTGACGCTATGACGATAGTGGAGAAAGGGAGATTTTATACGCAGGAGGAAAACGAGAGCGCGGCGCAGGTGGTTGTAATCGGCTCGGAGATAGCCAAGAAGTTTTTCGGGGACAATGACCCGGTCGGGAAAGACATAAAAATAAAAAACAAGAATTTCAAGGTTATCGGGGTACTGAAAGAAAGAGGGGCAATAATGACTTTCAGTATGGACGAACTTCTGATGGTGCCGGTGCGGACTTCGCAGAAAATCTTGCAGGGAGTGGACCATATTCAGGAGATAGGAATTAAGTTGAAAGATAAAAAATATCTCGCGCAGGCCGAGTATGAAATCGCGAGCCTGATGCGCGAACGGCACAAAATAGATGATCCCAAGAATGACGATTTTGAAGTTTTTACGATGGACGAGGCGATGAAGACGGTCAACTCCATCACAACCGCCATTTCGATTCTGCTGGGGCTGCTGGCCGCCATCTCGCTTTTTGTCGGTGGCGTCGGTATTATGAATATTATGCTGGTCATTGTGGCGGAAAGAACCAGGGAGATCGGACTTCGCAAGGCGGTGGGCGCGCGCTACAAGGATATCATGAGCCAATTCGTGATGGAGGCGGTGGCGATTTCGCTTTTGGGCGGACTCATTGGGATTATAATCGGCGTTTCTTGCTCTTTTCTGATTTCAGGGGTCATTACCACTTATATGGGGATGGATTGGCCGTTTGTGATTTCTTGGGAAACCATTTTGATTTCTTTCTTGGTGGCGGCGATGTTCGGCGTGGTTTTCGGCTGGTATCCGGCAAAGGAAGCGGCGCAATTGAGTCCGATTGAAGCGTTGAGGAAGAATTAGAAGCCGGGTTTGGCCTGTGTTGTTATTTCAAGTTGTAAACACATTACAACGTTCATTTGTTCTTTCTGCATTGGACAGCGGCGCAGGCTGAAGCCATGCTACTCCGGGTAAAAAAACATTCATTCAGCTATTTTTGACAACCGCGCGGCCTTCTGGTAGTATTAAATCGTATTTAAGTAAGTAATTTAATTTTTTCGGTTGGTTGGACTTGACGGATGCGTTATATTGTAGAAAATGATAAAAATATGCCGATTTCTTTCTCAAAATTTAGGTATTTTTCACAAACTGACTTGATTTCAAAACAAAATTTTTTGAAGGCTCTCGGAAGAAGCGGGTCGGTTTTTTCTTGTGAAAAAACGTCTTAATCGGGTTCTTGCATATTTTTCGCAGACTTAAAAATCTTTTCTGACTGGATTTAGGAGAAAAAAATGGATATAAACATTTTAGGTTTTAGCCTTGTGGCTCTTGCGGGAGGGGCGATAGGTTATTTTGGCAGACAGTTTTTTGCCAAAAAGCAAGTGGAGAGCGCCGAGGCCAAGGTGGGCAAGATATTTTCCGATGCCAAGGACAAGGCGGCGGAAACGGTTTTGGAAGCGCAGAACAAGGCGGTGAAGATTTTGGAAGACGCCAAAGCGGATGAGAACGAGAGGGTGAGGCAAATCGCCCGCAACGAGGAACGGGTCGCCAACAAAGAAGACTCGTTGGACAAGAAATCTGCGGAAATAGAAAAGCAGAAAGAAGGCTTGCAGGAAAAGAGCAAGCAGATAATGGAGATCAAAGAAGAAGTCGAGAAAATCAAAGTGGAGCAAATGGAGAAGCTCCAAAAAATCGCGAATTTGGATCAGGAAAAGGCGAGGGCTATTATTATTGATCGTGTGGAGAAACTTCATCAGCAAGACATTCTCAAAAGGGTGAAGCATTTGGAAGCGGAGGGCATGGATGAACTCAACAAGAAAGCCAACAATATTATCGTGCAGGCGATTCAAAAATATTCCGGTACGCATACGGCGGAAACAACAACCTCGACCGTGGAGATTCCCAGCGACGAGATGAAGGGGAGAATTATCGGGCGAGAGGGGAGAAATATTCGGACGCTGGAACAGCTTACCGGAGTGGAGGTTATTATCGACGATACGCCGGAGACGATAATTATTTCCGGCTTTGACCCGATTCGCAGGCAAGTCGCCAAGCTTTCCTTGGAGAAGCTTATTTCCGACGGCAGAATTCATCCGGCGCGCATTGAAGAGGTGGTGGAAGAGACCAAAAAGGAGATAATCAATTCCGTCAAAGAAGCGGGAGAAGCGGCGGTGGCGGATTTGGGTGTGATAGGGTTCGACCCCAAGCTTGTTCAACTGATCGGTCGGCTCAAATATCGCACCAGCTACGGGCAGAATGTGCTTTTGCATTCGGTAGAGGTGGCGCGGCTGTCGGCGTCAATGGCCTCCGAGCTGAGGGCGGATGTAACCATTGCCAAGAAGGCAGGGCTTTTGCACGACATCGGCAAGGCGGTGGATCACGAGATTCAAGGGACGCACGTTGAAATCGGCATCAATATCCTCAAAAAATTCGGCATATCGGAAGATATTATCAATGCGATGAAGTCGCACCATGAAGATTTTCCTTACGAAAGCACCGAGGCGGTTATTATCAAAGTCGCGGATGCCATTTCGGCTTCCCGCCCGGGCGCGCGCAAAGATACTTTGGAAAATTATATCAAGCGTTTGGAGGAGCTGGAGAATATCGCCAACTCGTTTGATGAAGTCGAAAAGAGCTACGCAATCCAAGCGGGAAGGGAAGTGCGGGTGTTTGTTACTCCGGAGAAGATCGACGATATGGGCGCAATGAAATTATCGCGCAAGATCGCGGACCAAATCGAGGAAACACTGAACTATCCGGGAGAAATCAAAGTGCACGTTATTCGCGAGACAAGAGCGGTGGAATATGCGAGATAAAGTTGGAATTTTGAACGCTCGCGCTGTATATTGTTTGTCATTGCGAGGAGGTACTCCGACATGGCAATCCCTTTACGACATTTCGCCTAATGCGTATACGACGGTTTTTGTGTTTTTGAGTTCGGGATTCCGGACATTTCGGAGTACCGAAATTCCGGAATGACACATAGGAGTGGAGACGAGGTACGGCATTTTGTTATAAGTTGTCAGTTATTTGTTATAAGTTATTTCTATGCGCATACTGTTTTTGGGAGATATGGTGGGAAAGCCGGCGAGGAAAGCCGTCTCGAAATTTATCGCGGAGAAAAAGTCCGAGATGGGGATAGACGTGGTTATTGCCAACAGTGACAATTTGGCGCACGGCAGGAGCATTACGCGCAAGACGGTGGAGGAAATGCTTGGCGCAGGGGTCGATATCATGACTTGCGGGGATCACGCGTGGGACAATACCCACGCCTTTGATATTCTGCAGGCGGGGGATCTCGACTTTGTTTGTCCTTGCAATCTGCCCGGCTTGGACTTTGGCCTGAGTGGGAAAGTTTTTGAAAAATGCGGGGTGAAAATTCTGGTGATGAATCTGCTGGGGCAGGTTTTTATCAACAAGGAGCCGACTTCGCCTTTTGTTGCGGCGGAAGAGATCTTGAAAGAGAATACCCCGGGGGAACAAGCTAAAATCATTATCTTGGATTTTCACGCGGAAACTACCAGCGAGAAAAAAGCGATGGGCAGGTTTCTTCGCGGCAGGGCGTCGGCGGTCTTGGGTACGCATACGCACGTGCAGACGGCGGATGAAGAAATCCTTGGCGGTCACACGGCTTATATTACCGACGCCGGGATGGTTGGAGTGGAGAATTCGATTTTGGGCTGCGAAGAAAAATCGGTGCTGGCACAGTTTACCGACGGCGCGCCTTTCAAATATAAATTGGCGGAAGACGGTGCGGTGATGATCCAGGGAGTGATTTTGGATATTGATGAAAAAAGCGGCAAGGCTGTAAAGATTGACAGGGTGCAAGAAAGGGTTTTGATATCCGATTAAAAAACTTGCCTTATTTTAGCCATTTGTTATAATGCTCTTAGAAATTTAAATTGCGTGTAAGATTTTCAAAATATAGCATTTAATTTGGTGCTTAATCAATTTAAGAAGAAGGGAGGTGTATCAATGACAAAAGATGAATTAATCGACAGCGTTGCTTCCAAAACTGACGCTTCCAAAAAAGACGTAGAGAGGATATTGAGCGCTATAATCGAAACCATCACTAATTCTTTGACCGATGGTGAAAAAGTAGCTTTGACAGGTTTCGGAACTTTCGACGTCAGCAAACGAGCCGCTCGCGTCGGTGTCAATCCGCAAAACCCGGGACAGAAGATTCAGATCCCCGCAATGACCGTTCCCAAGTTCAAGGCCGGAAAGAGCCTGAAGGACGCGGTAAAGTAAATGCTTTTAAATAAAAAATCTCAATTGACCCGAAAGGGAAGGTTGAGGTTTTTTGTTTGAGAAGGGATTTGGTTTGTGGGTCTTGCAGAGACGCGATTTATCGCGTCTAATCAATCGCAAAGACATTGCTATCGCATTCCGAGACGCGATAAATCGACGTCTCTACGGATGGTGGTCTGTGGCTTCTTTTTGGGGATAGGAGATTGTCTGACCCAAAAAAAAGAAGACCGAGGTTATTTGGTTTGCGGACCTTGTAGAGACGCGATTTATCGCGTCTGATACCGCGAATTAACCTAATCCGTTACATAATAATTTTACATTTATTCCCCCTCACCCCAACCCTCTCCCGACAGGAGAGGGAGAGGATTCAAATAACTTTATTAAGAGGATCGCGGTACGGATTAAGTTAATTTGTATAATCTTTGTAGAGACGCGATTTATCGCGTCTAATCAATCGCAAAGACATTGCTATCGCATTCCGAGACGCGATAAATCGACGTCTCTACGGATGGTGGTCTGTGGCTTATTCTGAGGAGAAGATTGCCCTTGACATATCTGGAAAGGTGCGCTATCATGCGATGTTATAATAGTACATTAAAAGAAACAGAAATAAAAAGTTTTTGCAACGGCTTGATTATAACTTTATAGTTTATTGAGTTATGGTTAAGTCGTTGCAAAAGTGGAATCTTTGCAAAGGCTAAGGAAAAATTGCTAAGGAGGAACAAAAGGACGCATAAAGAAAGCTTAAAAGAAATCTTAAAAGGAATATTAATCTTGATAGTTGCTTATCTTCTAGTGATACTAGCCCAGTATGCAGTATCCTTCATACCGGCAAAGTACCTCGGTGACACCTTGAGTTTTGTGCTCGGGGTAATTGTATCATGGCGTTTTTTTAGATTCGTCGAGATTCTTTGAAAGGAAAAAGAAGTTTAAACTGACACTTTTTCCTTTCCAAATTTTTTCAATCCCACAATTCACTTGTGGGTTTGGAAAAGTTTGTGTTAGTAATGATAGAGGCACTGTCCATTGACGGTGTTTTTTGTCGCGCAAATCATTTGAGTAGCGGACGATCATATCACCAAGCCAATCGAACGAAAAAGACTGTTCTTGCAGAATCAAAAGGACTTTTTGTTGCGGGAGCGGGTATTCACCCGCTTCTTGGGGTTCTATTTTTTGTATAAATATTATTTATTTTCAAAAATCTTTGTGCCATTTTATTTATGATTTGATCAAAAGAGATAGTGTCTTGAGACTTAAAAAATCAGGGAGCAGGTTTAAACCTGCTCCCGCCTGGCATTGTTTGACTAAACCGTATTTTTTTTCTAGAATGACTTAGTAACGATTGAGTAAATTATAAGGTCATCCTTTTATGAAAATAGCCATTGATGCGCGCAGTTTGGAAGGGGACAAGACCGGGGTGGGCAGATATTTGGAGAATGTGCTGAAGATTTGGCGAGGCAGAAAGGACTGCGACTTTATCTTGTATTTTAAGGACGAGGTTCCTGAGCGGGATTTTTTGAGCAGTGAAAATTTCGTTTTGAAAAAGCTTGAGAATCCGCTTGGCTTTTCCAGCAATTTTTTCTTTCAACATTGTTTGCTGCCATACAGCTTGAAAAAAGACAAGGCTGATTTTTTCTTTTCGCCTTTTTATCTGCGACCGCTTTTTTGCCCCGTTCCGTCCGCGATTGTGCTGCACGATATTTCCTACGAGGCGCATCCGGAGTGGTTTGATCGCAAGAGCCAATTCATTCTGAAAACGCTTTCAAAGATTTCGGCGCGGAGGGCCGACGTTATTTTTACCGTATCGGATTACAGCAAGGGCGAGATCATGAAATATTACAAAATCGCTTCCGACAAGATTGTTGTGACGCCGCTGGCGCCGGATGGCGGCTTTTACAGAGAGGAGGACGCGCGCAAGATTGGCGAGGTGAAAAATAAATACGGGCTGTCGAAATTTGTTTTGTGCGTAGGGACGATGTTTACGCGCAGGCACACGGAAGAAATCATTGAGGCGTTTGAAAAATTTTCCGAAAACAACGGCGAGTATCAGCTTTGTCTTGTCGGGAAGAATAGGACTTTCCCCTTTGTGGATATCGATGAGATGGCGAAAAATGTGAATGAAAAGTTCAAGAAGAAAAAAATTGTTTGCGTCGAGTCTGTCGCGGAAGATGAATTGATGACGCTTTACAGTTCCTGCGATGCGGTTGTTTACCTTTCCGATTACGAGGGTTTCGGACTGCCGGTGGTGGAGGCGCAATTTTTCCGAAAGCCGGTTATCACCAGCGGCAATACTTCGTTGCTTGAGGTGGGCGGCGAGGCGGTGGAATTTGTCGAGCGAAATGACGCAGTCGCAATTTTGAAAAGTTTCAGGCGCGTACTGGAAAATGAGGATTATTATAATGCTTTGGTTGCGAAGGGCGAAAAGAATATTCACAGATTCAGCTGGGAGAAATGCGCCGGTAAGACTTTGGAAGGTATAACGGATTGCTTTCGCCGCGAGGGATAATCGGTTTTATTTTTGCTGATGTCAGTTTCCGGTTTATTCTGCATCAATCAGGAGAATCCAGCTTTGTGTCCGGATCACACCAGAAATGGTGTGAATGCCGCGCAAAAACGTTCTGTCCTGCGTGGTTCACACCATCTCTGGTGTGATCCATAATACAAAATATGTTAAAAACTTTAATGGTAAATCCAATGAAAAATTTGTCCAATATTCTGTGGCTTTCGGAATTGTTCTTGGCGCTTCTGATTATGTTCGGCATCGCGGATTCGACGATGGCATACATTTCGCTTTTTGCGCTACTGTTTGGAATCTGGAAACTTTCCGACGTTGACGCACTGAGATTTTATATCTGTTCCATTCCGATCTTTGTGGCGCTGCCTGCCAACGCTCTTTCGGACGCGATGAGCGTGTGGCGGTTTGCGTTGCTTTTTTTCGTTTTGAAAATTGCGCTGGAGAGGTTTAAGGTGCGGGAGATATTTCGGAAGAAAGACTTGGATTTTGCCGGCAAAATTCAGAATATTATCGCCGAGTTCAAATCTTTTTTACGCGGAATAAAATCCGCCGGTTATTACGATGTATTATATCCGACGCTTCTCTTCGGGGTGGCGGGGGCGTTCTCTCTTCTTTTTGCGCAGAGCATCGGCGCGGGAATCAAGAAGATGATTTTCTTGTATAGCGTTTTTTTGTTTTTCGGAGTGGTGTGGTTCGTAATCAAAAACAAAGACGACGCGATGAAGGTCTTGCGCTCGCTTTTCCTTTCGGGAGCTTTTGTTCTTCTGGTTGGATATGTGCAGTTCATTTCCACTTTTTTCGTAAGGCTTTATGATTTTTGGGGTCTGTGGGGTTACGTCATTAATGCTTTTTACGGCGACAGGACGCGCAATCTTTTGAGCTACAGCAATACTTGGTTTTCTTATTACGGCGATGAAATTCCTCCTACTTTGCGGATGTTTTCAGTGATGCCGGACTCGCATTCTTTCTCGATACTGATGATTTTGTTTATGCCGCTGGCTTTGTATTTCGCGTATGCAGCCCGAAAGAAATCCGAAAAGCGAAAATATTATTTTGTTTTTTTGCTGATGATGCTGGCCGTGTGGTTTTCCGGTTCGCGCGGAGCTTGGGTGGGATGGTTAGGGGCTTTGGCGGCAGCCGCGTACTTTTATTTCTATCAAAAAGTTCCCGAGAAGCTGCAAATTTTGAAAATGAAAAATTATGCCGCGCATAAAAAACTTTACAAAATTATCGCTGTCTCGCTTCTGACTTTTGTAGCCTTATTCCCCATTTGCAATTTTTTCTTGAGCGAAAGCCAGGATTATCAGCTTAGGCTGGAGGGAAAAGCCGTGAGCGAAGAAAATCACAAACTTCTGTTGCGCAGGACACTTTCCATTTCCGATATGAACGAAACGTCAAACAAAGGGCGAAGGGAAATATGGTACGACTCCGCGATCTCGGTGATAAAACATCCCGTTACCGGCGTAGGTATCGGAAATTTTCCGCTGGCGCTCGGAGAAAAGGTCGCGAACACCAAGATCGGCGCTTCGGCGCACAATATTTACCTGGATGTGGCGGTGGAGATGGGAATATTCGGGTTCTTGGCTTTTGCCTATCTGGTATGGAAAATTTGCGAGAAGCTCTTTTATACGGCGCAGAAATTCCGCGAGAAGGAATTTCATTTGCTCACGTTGCTTTTCTTCGTCAGCTTTGTTTGGATTTTCACCTACGGATTTTTCGACGTTGTTATTTTTAACGACAAAGTGCTGAATTTCGCCGTTATAATTTTGGCGGTTCTGTATCGAATGGGGGATTTGGAGGAAAAGGGGACGCTCATGCCGCCGGGCGGAGGAATGGCGGAAAAATAAAATGCGTTTTAATTTACAGCTCTTAAAAGAAATAAAAAAGCGGTATGGAATATAAACTCAGCATCATCATTCCGGTCTATAATGAAAAGAATACCATCAATGCGATCATTGAGAGGCTTTTGAGCGTGCCGCAACTGAACACCGAGGCGGTGCAATTCATACTGTCCGATGACGGTTCCAACGACGGCACTGTTGATATATTGAAAGAGAGTTTTTGCCAAGAAGATTCCCGGTTCGTATTCATTTTCAATCCGGAAAATCGGGGCAAAGGTGCCGCTATCCGTTCCGGCCTTTGCCGGGCGGAGGGTGAATATGTCATCATTCAAGACGCCGATTTGGAATATGATCCGAACGATATCATAAAAATTTTGGAAAAAGCCGAGGGCGAAAATCTGAAAGCGGTTTATGGCTCCAGAAATATGAACAAGGGGAGCAACCGAGGCGCGGCGATTTTTTATTTCGGAGGAAAAGCGGTGACCGTGTTTACCAATTTGCTTTATCGGCAGAATCTTACCGATGAGCCGACTTGCTATAAATTGTTCAGGACGGATTTTTTGAAATCGTTGCCGCTGACTTGCCGGCGGTTTGAATTCTGTCCGGAGGTGACGGCGCTGACTGCCAGACAAAAAATAAAAATACCGGAAGTTCCCATCCAATATTTTCCCCGAGACAAATCCGCGGGAAAGAAAATCAATTGGCGCGACGGCTTGGAGGCGATCTGGACGCTGCTGCGCTTGCGGTTTGATTTCGGGAACAAATATTTTGTCGCTTTGCTGGTGGCTCTGTTTGCATTTTCTCTTTATCTGCTTACATGGGGTCAGTCGTTTGGAGGCTATGAAGGGGAAACGGTTCAGGCCGCGCAGTCGCTTTTGGGCGGTCAGTACCAAATCAAGCGCGCCGGTTTGGGGGCGGTCATTCTCTATTTGCCGTTTTCGTTTTTAACGTCAATTCTGCATATCGGCAATCTCAAATATCTTTCGCTGGTGCCGATTTTTTACTCGGCTCTTTCCTGCGGAATTCTCTATCTGATAATGGAGAAATTAAGCGTCAAACGCTATGCGGCGATCGGTGCCACGATGCTGATTGCTTCCGGTTCGATTATTTGGCCGTATGCCAATATCGGGATGGAATATCAGGCGATGTTTTGGATCTTGCTGCTCCTGCTCGGTTTGTTGCACTGGGAAAAAGACGTGGGCAGTCCCTGGCTGGTCGGAACGGCTTTTGCGTTTCTGGCGATCGCCAAGTCTTACGGTGTCGTCTTTGGTCTGCCGATTCTTTTATTTATATATGCGGTCTTGAAGGCGAAGGGGCAGCTGTCGCAATTGCGCAATGCAAAATTTTTAGGCAAACTGTTTCTTCCGGTCGTCGCCCTGTACTCTTTGACGCTGGTGTTGAATTACGCGGCTTCCGGATCGGTCTTCGGCGCTTATTCGCTGTCTCACGAATTTCAGATTTGGACTTGGTGGGAAGGCTTTTACGGAATTTTCTTTTCTTTTGGAAAAAGTATTTTTGTTTACACTCCGCTGTTCGTGATTGCGCTGGCGTGCTGGCCGGCGTTTTACAGGAAACACAAACCGACGTCGCTGTTTGTTTTGTCGTCTTTCGCTTTGCTCTTGTTGATTACCGCTCCGTTCAGTTATTGGACGGACGAAACTTGGGGCGTGAGAAAGTTGGTTTCCATAACGCCCTTGCTGCTTTTGCCTCTTGCACTGTTTTTGGAAAAATGGCGGGAACGGCGGCGCATCGTACAAATTTCAGCGGTGGCGCTGATTGTACTCTCTGTTTATGTTCAAGTGCTGGGGGCTTCGTATGACTACGGCAAGCATCTGTCATTTTTGAGGCAAAGTAATCTGGATTCATTGGCGACTATGCGCTTCATTCCGCAACTGTCCGACGTTTGTCTCAATCACGATTTTTTGATGTCGTATCTGGATGGCAAATACGGAGAGGGAGATTACGTTTTTCGATATACGGAAAGTAGCTGGCTTCGAGTATTGGGCGGTATGGAGGATGTGGATCTTTACAAAGTCACCGGCGACTTTAAGGAGATTAATCGACCGGATGTCGTTTGGCTGTCCGACGCCAGTGCCCGAAAAACGGCGATATTTTGGGGTGATTTGTGCTTGCTGTTTTGCGCAACGGCGGTTCTGTCAATCAATGGCGCGAACGATTATCTGCGCCGCGGAACGATAACAAAAGATAACGATTAATTATGGAAGAATTGGAAATACCGTTGAAAGAGTTTTTGCCGCCGGATTCGGCGAATGGCCGCGTGGCGGAAAAACTTCGCGTTCCATATGCCGACGGAATAATATCGGCGCTGGCGCCAAGATTGAAAAACAAAAAATCCGCCGTCCAATTTGTGAAATTTCTTGCCGTCGGAGGATTGAATACTGTCGTTGATTTGGGCGTGCTGAATTTTTTGGTTTTTGCGTTCGGCTCTTCCGTGGAAGGATATTCTTTTGCCTTGTTCAAATCAGTTTCTTTTGTCGCGGCGGTATCTTGCAGTTATATTTGCAACAGGCGTTTTGTTTTCGGCGCAGGCTCGCGGGAGAAACCCCGGTACGAAAGAAGAAAATTTTTTGCGGTAAGCGCGGTGGGTTTTATGATAAACGTGTCGATGGCATCGTTCGCGTTCCTTTCTCTGACAAGGGCATTCGGCGGGCATGCGTCTCTTTATTATATAACTACCGCCGCCGCTTTGTGCGGAAGCGCTGCCGGTCTTTTCTGGAACTTTTTCGGATACAAAAAATTGGTTTTCAAAAAGTAGAAGAGGTCGTTCCGGTTAGCTACCGCTGAAAAATAAATTTTCAAACGGAGTAATACGGTGGAGTAGCATGGCTTCAGCCTGCGCGGTTGTCCCAAGCGAATGGAACAATTGTATGCGATTGTTTTTAGGGTTCGTGTGTTCATGGGGGTCATACGAAAAATGGTTTTATAATAGATACCAACTTTGTATCCGGACCACACCAGAAATGGTGTGAAATGCCACGCAAAAACGTTCTGTCCTGCATGGTTCACACCATCTCTGGTGTGATCCGAATCTCATTCGGCATCTTCAGCATTTTGTATCCGGATCACATTAGAAATGATGTGGAATGTTACGTAAAAACGTTCTGTCCTGCATGGTTCACACCATTCCGGCGTGATCCAAATTTTTCCCTTTAAACAAGCGTTTAAATCCGGCTTTATCAGTGCGGAAAAAAGCTTTTTTGCGGATGGAGTATTACCTTTGATTTTTTGTTTTGATTGTAGTATCATTGTACTGTACTTAATAATCTAAAAAGTTTAAAATATGATCAATACTCAGGGCGAAAACGAATTCAATGTCAGGGAAATCAAGGAGGTTGAGACGAAGCCTTCGGAGATGAAAGAATTCAAGAAAAAAAGAAAAAAACGGAAGATTTTCAGGATGAGAAATATTTTCTTGGCGGTGATTTTGGTAGCGCTTCTGGGGGGAGGATATCTTTTTTACAAAACCAGCAATACTTTTGATAATATTACCGGAGAGAATAATTCGCTCATAAAGAGCATAATGAAGATGATTCCTATGGGGGAGAATTTCAATATTCTGCCGACCGAAGAAGGGACGTCTTCGCCTATTGATGAGGTTCGCAGCGGCAAGCTGGACAGACTTAACGTCCTGCTTTTGGGATTGCGCGGAGTGGACGATCCCAACGGCGGTCTTCTGACCGATACGATTATGGTGGCGAGCTTCAAGCCTAAGACCAACGAGGTGTCGCTCATTTCCGTACCGAGAGATCTTTATGTGTCGATACCCGGCGGCGATACCAAAGGGAAAATCAATGAGGTTTATTCTCACGGGCTTAAGAATGGGAATTGGCAAGGCGGACTGGCGTACAGCAAGCAGGAGATAGAAGAAGTGACCGGGCTGGACATTCACTATGTCGTGAGCGTGGATTTTACGGCCTTTAAAGAAATCATCAATACTTTGGGCGGGGTGACGATTTATCTGGACAAGCCTTTTGTCGAAAGCGTGCCCTTTGCAGAGGGATACATTTCGGTGCCGGCGGGAAAAAATACTCTCAGCGGAGAGAAGGCGCTTCTTTATTCTCGGGCAAGGTATAGCAGCAGCGATTTTGACCGGGCAAGAAGGCAGCAGCAAATTTTGGTGGCAATGAAAGACAAGGCGCTAAATTTGGGAATTCTTTCCAATCCGGTAAAATTGGTGTCGATTATGGATTCTCTGGGAAATCATGTGCGCACGGATGCCGAGCTGTGGGAAATCAAGGAACTGGCGGAAATGGGACGGAGTGCAAACACTTCGGACATCAAACGCAAGGTTTTTGATACCACGGAAGAGGGGATGCTTTATCAAAGCCATACCGCCGCCGGATCGTATATTCTTTTGCCGGTGGGGGGAAATTATGATAAAATCCGCGAAGCCTGCAAAAACATTTTTGATCCGGTAGAACAGACACAGCAGGAAGATAATAAAAAATAACATTTAAATTCAAATGCAAACAAATAAAAAAAGTCTGGTCCTGACGGCGGTTTTGCTCGTGATTTCTTTCGGGTTCGGGTTCAATTACGGGCGCAGCAGCCTTCCGTCGCAAAACGGCGCGAGCGATTTTTTGGGGCTGGTAAAGGGCGACAAAACGACAAGTGAAGAAAAAGTGGATTTCGGAGTTTTTTGGGAGGCGTGGGATCTGATAGAAAAAAATTATATTTTGGGTCCGCTGGATTACCGGAAAATGGTGTATGGGGCGGTGTCCGGCATGGTGAATTCACTGGGGGATCCTTACTCCACCTTTTTGACTCCCGAGGAAAACAGCGCTCTCGACGAGGATTTGAAAGGAGTTTTTGGCGGCATCGGTGCGGAAGTCGGTTATCGGGACAATGCGATTACTGTCATTGCTCCTCTCAAGGGCAGTCCCTCCGAGAAAGCCGGACTTTTGGCGGGTGACCTGATTGCGGAGGTTGACGGCAAGAGTACGGAGGGTCTGAATGTGGACGATGTGGTAAAAATGATTAGGGGAGACAAAGGCACTTCAGTCAAGGTGACCGTGGTGCGGGGCAAAGAAACACTTTCTTTCGATATTGTGCGCGATACGATTGTGGACAAAACCGTGAAATGGGAAATGAAAGAAGGGCAGGTTGCTTACATTGAGATTACGCAGTTCAAGCAGGACACAGCCAAAGAGTTGGATGCGCAAATCGGGGACATTCTGGCGCAGGATCCCAAAAGCATTGTGCTGGATCTTCGCAACAATCCGGGAGGATATTTGAATGTGGTGGTGGATGTTGCCGGCAGATTTATTGACGAAGGACAGACGGTTGTGATTGAGGAGTCGGGAAAAGGAGAGCCGAAGGTGTATAAGGCAAGCGGGGGCAAGAGGTTTAACAATTTGCCGATAGCGGTACTTGTTAATGAAGGAAGCGCCAGTGCGGCGGAAATATTGGCCGGTGCTCTGAAAGATAACAAATTGGGTACTCTGGTGGGAAAGAAGACTTTTGGCAAAGGGCTGGTGCAGGGAATCTCCGAATTGGGAGACGGCTCGGCGTTGAAGATCACGGTCGCCAAGTGGATGACTCCGAACGGCAACAATATTAACAAGGACGGCATCGCTCCGGATGTGGAGGTTGAATTCAGCGCGGATGACTTCAAGGCGGGCAAGGACCCTCAGTTGGACAAGGCACTGGAGATATTACGCAAGTAGGGGGGGCGGGCCGGTTTCGGTTTCGGTTTCGGTTCGTACGCAATGTGGTTTTATAACAGACACCGGAAATCCGGCTTTATATCCGGATCATACCAGAAATGGTGCGGAATGTTACGTAAAAACGTTCTGTCCTGCGTGGTTCACACCATCTCTGGTGTGATCCGAATTTCATTCAACATCTTCGGCATTTTGCATCCGGATCACATCAGAAATGATGTGTAATGTTACGTAAAAACGTTCTGTCCTGCGTGGTTCACGCCATCTCTGGCGTGATCCAAAATCCGAAAATCCAAAATCCATAATTCAAAATACGCCGGATATGCCAGAGGCGTCCATTGTTTAAAAGCATAGTTAGAATTCTCTATCGAGTATGACTCCGTGCTTTACACATAAAATAAAGAGCTTGCGTTGCGAAAAAGATTAATAAATGATATATATGTATATATGAATAAGATGTCGAACTTAATCGTTAGCTACAAAACTTATGTTTTGCAAACAACAAAAAGGATTTACTCTGATTGAACTTTTGGTGGTAATCTCTATTATCGGTGTTTTGTCGACTATTGCCATGACATCCCTCAATGGCGCGAAAGCTAAAGCGAGAGATGCGAGGAGAAAAACCGATATGAATCAAATATCATTGGCGATGGAGCAGTATTATTCCGTTCGTGGCACTTATGTGGTTGCCGGAACAGGTTGGGGGGGTACGGTGCGGGTTGGTTTAATAATCAGGATGGGACTTATTATGTAAAATCCATAGCTCACGGATTGGAGGAGAACGGATATTTTACTACGGCGCCGCGTGATCCCAAGCAAACTTCGGACAATCAACAGCCGCAATATATGTTATACCCCTGCGGCTCGGGTTTTTATGTATATTGCATATTGGAAAGTCCGAGCGCGCAAGATCAAGCGACTTATAATAACGCCGCCTGCAAGCCTGGATACGGTATGAATTATGCCGTGGGGCATAATAATTAATCGAAAAAACCGCCTCGCAAAAGGCGGCTTTTTTATTCTGTTCAAAACCCAATTTTTACATCAAATCCTTGATATCCTTGCCCTGCTTGATGGCGGTGCTGATGCACTTGGCGCAAACCTTGATCTTCTGTCCGTCGATGTTCTTGGTTTGGATATTGATTTTTTGGGTTCTTTTGGTTGCGATGTTAGAGTGGCTGCGTGACTGGCTGGAGGTTGTGCCTCTCCGGCAAACTTGACATGTTCTGCTCATATGAAATAATTAGATTATTATGTTTCAACATTTACGGTACGATACTTAAGTATCTTAGACTATATTATTAATTTTGGCAAGTATGAGTGAAATTATTCAGATTTTTGGTTTTCTGGTTCTGATCTTTTCGATTGTTATTCATGAATTTTCGCACGGCTGGATGGCCGATCAATTGGGGGACCCGACGGCGCGATATATGGGTCGGCTGACGCTGAATCCCATTCCGCACATCGATCCGATAGGCTCGGTGATTTTGCCGCTGCTTCTTGTTTTGTCCGGTTCTCCTTTTGTCGTCGGCTGGGCGAAGCCGGTGCCATACAACCCGTATAATCTTAAAGACCAAAAGAAAGGCCCGGCGCTGGTGGCGTTGGCTGGACCGCTCGCGAACCTCTCGGTCGCGCTCATCTTCGGGGCGCTGGCGAGAATACTTGCCGCGCAAGACGGCATAGCTTATGCCAATGCAATCGTGTTTTTTGATATGATAATTCTTTACAACGTCCTGCTGGCGATTTTCAACTTGGTGCCCCTGCCTCCGCTGGACGGTTCCAAAATTCTTGATTCTATCCTGCCGCCGTCGATGCATGAGATTATGCAGACCTTGGAAAAGAACTATATGCTGTTTATGATGCTTTTCATTCTCTTCGGCTTCCAACTGATTGAGCCGATTATTGTCTTTGTTTATGTCGTCATAGCCGGAAACGCACAGATGATGTAAGCGGGTTAGATTGATAAGTAGTCTGTATTGGCGATCATTAACCCATAAAAACATTTGGGATTTCTTCCTCACCCGAAAAAAGCGTTTTATAGTTCTGAGCCGTTTATTTTTCCAATACGTGTGGGAACAGCGTTTCTGTGCGGGAGCAGGTTTAAACCTGCTCCTTTTCGGTTCTTGTTGCACGTCATATTCGACCACTGTCCATAACTTGCTCCCAACTCCAAGAGGACTGTCCTTGCGGTATCAAAAGGACAGTCCTCGCCGATTGTTAGAAAGCGAGAACAGTCCTTGAAAATGCAGCAAGGACTGTCCTTTGATGTGTTCTTTTCGTCCTTGACACCAGCCATCTTTTCTGCTAATCTGATAGCAAGGAAAAAACTCGTTTTATAGCTATTCACGCACGGGTCTGCTAACCCCAGCGTGGTTTTGTTTCGTTAGTGTTTTTTAAGTAATCAAAAAAAGAATGTCAACCATACAACAGCTGGTTAGAAAACCAAGAAAGAGCGCGGTCAAGAAACCGAAGTCTCCGGCATTGCTCAGGAATTTTAATTACATCAAGAACAAACCGACCGTTGCAACTCGCGGCGGCAAAAAAGGAAATCCTTTCAAGAGAGGCGTTTGCGTTAAGGTTGGAACTATGACTCCCCGAAAGCCGAACTCGGCGTTGCGAAAGTTTGCCAGAGTTAAGCTTACCAACGGCATGGAAGTAACCGCTTATATTCCGGGAATCGGACATAACTTGCAGGAGCACTCCGTGGTTATGATCCGCGGCGGAAGAGTGAAAGATCTTGCAGGTGTGCGTTATCACATTGTTCGCGGCGTTTTGGATGCAGGCGGAGTGGAGAAGCGAATGCAGGAGCGAAGCAAGTATGGAGCCAAAAGACCTAAGAAGGCTTAAATCTTAATAGTTATCTAATCAAAATGGGAAGAAGAAAAAAAGTATATACCAGGCACTATGAGCCTGATTTCAAATACAGCAATGTACAGGTCGGACGCTTCATCAACTACATAATGCAAGACGGGAAGAAGACTGTCGCTTCCAAAATAGTTTATAAAGCCTTCGACATCATTCAGGACAAGACCAAGCAGGATCCGATTGAGATTTTCGAGTCGGCTGTCAACAAGGTCGCGCCTGTGTTGGAAATCAAATCCAAGCGTGTCGGTGGGGCGACCTACCAAGTCCCGATGGAAGTCCGTGGTAATCGCAGAATGTTACTCGCTTTCCGTTGGATGCTGACTGCCGCCAAGGCTCGCAAGGGCAGACCAATGGCGGAAAAGCTTGCGGCGGAAATCTTGGACATCCAGAACGGCACCGGCTCGGCTATCAAGAAAAGAGACGATGTGCAAAAGATGGCGGAATCAAACAGAGCATTTGCGCATTTCGCATAATGAAAAATTTAGAAAAAGGACCTCCGGGTCTTTTTTTGTTCACTATATGGAGCTTGAATGCTACAATAATATTTTTATGAAATGCAGGCAAAGATCTTGAGGTAAAAACGACATGCGAATCATATGTAATAGCAAGCGGACCACACTCTGAAATGCCTTTCTGTATCCGGATCACACCAGAAATGATGTGAAACATTACGCAAGAACGTTTTATCCCGCGTGGTTCACATTATTTCTGGTGTGGTCCAAAATCCGTAATTCAAAATATACCGGATATATTAGAACAGTTTAGTGTTTAGATATGTGCTTGGAATTATGTATTGTGCATGAGATGACAAATAGCAATCGTCAGAATAGAAAAGCACGGGACATAGCGCGAAATACAAAAATACAGAAAATACGAATATCGCTTTACACGACCGTAAAAAAGGTTTACACTCTTTATAGGAGTTGTGAAGTAGTCTTAAATAATTTTTGGACTATGGAAAATATTTATTTAAAATCTAATTCGGAACATTCGTCTTTTTTGTGTTTTTTCTAATTGCCTTTTGAAGGCAATTTTTTGTTTTACTGCGAAATTGGAGGGTATCGCAATCTTCAATCATTAAGATATGAAAGTTGGATATCAAAAAAATCTTTGCATTTGCAAAAAATGAGTTTATTTACGGAGGGCATCTATTTGCGTTTGCCGCATCCGGTGTCATTTTGTCTACCGGAATCATTGGTAAGTTTGAGGTCGATCCGGTATTTTTGATTCTCATTTATTTTATTTATTATCTGATTTATCTATATGATCATTCCAGCGGAGCGGACGCAGATGCAATGACTAATCCGATACGCGCCGAATATTTAAAAGGCAAGATAGAAAAAGAAAAATATGTTTTTGCTATTTCGTTTTTAGTGATAGCTGCCATTCTTTTTTACAAAAATAGTACTTTTATTACCGTTGCCAGTATTCTTACTTTGGCTTTGGGGATGTTGTATGGGAAATTCTTTAAAAATATAACTGTAAGATTGGTTGCCTTCAAAAATTTTTTTGTGGCAGCTTTTTGGGGCATAATTGTTTTGTATGCAGCTCTTTGCCACGGAGCAACTTTGGGTTATTCCATCTTCTCCTTCTCTATTTTTGTGTTTGTAAAAATGTTGGCGATTCAAGCCTTTTTTGATATAAGAGATACCGAGGGAGACAGATTAAAGAAACTATTAACATTCTCTGTCGTCTATGGTCCGGAAAAAACAATCAAAATCATTCGTTTCTTAGCCATACTCTCTTGTGCGATCATTCTCGGTGCAGTCTATGCCGGATATTGGAAAACAAGTTTTGTCTTGTTAATCCTTTCTTCCGTTTACAGCATGGTCTATATCGGCAAATATTATAATAAAAACAGCTACTGTTATTTATGGGCTGCCGGGGAATTGTTAGTCTGGACCTTTTTGATACTATTGGCTAATTTATAAAGGATGAATATTCTTTTCTTCCATTCTTTGCTGATTTTTGCCATTAATTTGACGGGGATATATCTTTGTCTTTTGGTATATTTTAGCGAACAAAGAAAACCGTTGAAGCGCACTTTTGTTTATATGATGCTCTCTATGTTCATGTGGGTGGACTTCGCGTATCTGGCTAGGGTTTATGGAACTAGCGACTATTTGCCGCTATTGTTTCTGAAAATAGCCTGGTTTATTACTCCTATTTTCTTTACCCTGTTGTATTTTTTCACGATGTATTTAATCGAAAAAGTAAAGGAATGTAAAAAATTAAATGCTGCAGTTATTTTTATCGGGTCATTGTTGGCCATCGTTTGCGGTTTAACAGATCTGGTAATTGGCGGGCTCCGGTATACGGATCAAGGCATTAACATTATATACGGAGTCGGGAAGGTGCCATTTTTTATAGCCGTTTTCTTTCTTACATGTGCTACGTTGTTTCCTCTCTTGTCTCAATTTAGAAGAATCTCGGACAAAGAAAAAACCAAATACCAATACTTTTTGATTGGTATGTTGATTTTTTATGTAGCGAATACGATTTTTAATATAATCCTTCCTGCTTTTTTGGGGATTGCGCGATTATATTATCTTGGCGATTATTCAACTATCTTTTTTCTGACATTAACTGCGTATGCGATTACCAAGAAGAGGCTGATGAACGTAAAGGTTTTTGTGCTGCAAATTTCAATATTTCTCATCTCTTTGATTTTAGTTTTTGATCTGATATTTTTGTCTTCTGATATATTCATAAGATTTGCTAAGGTTGTGGTTCTGGTTACTTTTTTGTATTCCAGCAGGGAGATAATGAAAAGCGTCAGAAAAGAGGATGAGGCAAAAAAGAAAATCGAGAAGGCCAATTTGGGTTTACGGGAAAGAAATCACGACCTTCGTGTATTGCTTGATGTCGGGAATACGGTCAGTCAGAATCTTGACTCGAGGAAAATCTCGCAAGATATTGTGGATAGCATTCCGCAAAATTTGAAATATTTGGGATACACTTTCGGGGTGATCGTTCTCTATAGTGAAGAGAAAGATTGCGCATATGTTTATGCAGTTACCGATTCCTCGCTGGCGCGCAAAATAGAAAGTTCCGCCAAAGTGCAGATCGGGAAATTTCGCGAGCAACTGTCTGCGAACAACGACCTTATCGTGCGTACGATAAAGAATAAAAAGATATATACCGGTGACAACATGGAGTATTTTTTCGGCGGGTTTATGGACGAGAAAAAGACCAGCGAGGTGCAGCGCATTCTTGAAGCCAAATCTTTTATTTCCATCCCCTTATTTTCTTCCGGGCAGGTGATGGGTGCCATCGTTTTGTCGAATGAAAAAAGCTTGAATAATATGACGGAGAGAGGCAAGGAAATCGTCGGTGTTTTTGCGTCCCATATCGGACCGTCTATCGAAAACGCGCAGCTTTATGAAAAGACCGACTCTCAGATGAAGGAACTTTCCAGACTGAATTTGGATCTGCAAAAAGCAAACGTCAAACTCAAGGAGCTTTTGGAAATGAAAAATGAATTTTTGCATATAACTTCTCATCAGCTCAGGACGCCGCTGACCGCTATCCGCGGAATGATTTCGATGTGGATTGACGGTGATTTTGATAAAATGTCCAAAGAGAAGAGAGTCGAAATGTTAAACAGGATCTATGCCAGCGCGGAACGCCTAAACAACATCACCAACGATATGCTGGACGCGCTGGAACTTGAGGGTGGGGTTGCGGAAATGAAATTCCAAAAAGCGTCGGTGGCGAAAATGATAAATGATACGGTAAATATGCTGAAGCCGGAATTTGATAAAAAGGGATTGTATCTGAGGGTTAATGAGATTCAGGGAAAGGTTCCGGAGGCGGAAGTCGACTTGAATTATATGGGGCAAGCTTTTGCTAACCTGATTGAAAACTCCTGCAAGTACACTCCGAAGGGCGGGGTGGAGATTGGCATAAAGACCGGAAATAAAAATATCAATATTACCATAAGCGATACCGGCATAGGGATAGGTCCCGAGGATAAAGAAAAGATTTTCGATAAATTCACCAGAGGCAAGAATGCCATGGAAGAGAATATTTCCGGAAGCGGTCTTGGACTTTTTGTGGTTAAAAAGATTTTGGATGAGCATAACGGTAAAATAGAAATGAAAAGCGCAGGGGTGGGGAAAGGGACGACCTTTGAGATCTCTTTACCTATAAAACAAGAAAAGAAATAAGGCCGCTTGGCGATACACTTTTTCCGTATTTATTTATTATGGATTTACATTATGAATTTCGAATCACACCAGAAATGGTGTGAACCACGCAGGATAAAATGTTTTTGTGCGGCATTCACACCATTTCTGGTGTGGTCCGGATGCAAAGCCGAAATTTCGCGACCATGCAAGACAAGTATTGTATTTCGTTTTTATAGGTCATACAACATATGGTTCTCGACTATATATTTAAACGGCAGACAGCTCTGATATATATCCGGTGTATTTTGCATTATGGATTTCGGATTTTGGATCACGCCAGAGATGGCGTGAACCACGCAGGACAAAACGTTCTTATGCAGTATTTCACACCATTTCTGGTGTGATCCGAATACAAAAACAACCGATGTCTGTTTTAAAAACATATATTGCGTGTAATCCTAACTCATTAAAACTCAGCTGTGGATAGCTGATTTTTTTTGATGCTTTTTTGCGGAAAAATCGTTTTTGCAAGGCAAAAAACGACAATTTTTGACTTTTGGGAGAAAGGGGTTGGCAAATGTATCGTTGTGGTGTATAATGGAGCTACGGGTAGTAAAAGTGGATAAAAGTGGGGAAAACTTTAATAAACTGTGTATAACTCAAACGAATGTTCATCGGTGAATACAATCACAATTTGGATGAAAAGGGGAGACTGGCTATACCGGTTAAGTTTCGCGAGGATCTCAAGGGCGGTGCCGTTGTGACAAAAGGTCTTGATGGCTGCTTGTTTATGTATCCGATGAATGAATGGAAAATCTTGGCGGACAAGCTCAGCCAGCTGCCAATTAGTCAGGCGAACACTCGGGCTTTTGCAAGACTTATGCTCGCCGGCGCGATGGATGTTTCTTTGGATAAGCAGGGAAGAATTATGATTCCTGATTATCTAAGGAAATATATCAATCTTTCCAAAAAAGTGATTATTAACGGGCTTTACAATCGCTTGGAAATCTGGGATGAAGACAGTTGGGAAGAGTACAAGAAAAAGACTGAAGCTGACAGCGGAGAAATTGCGGAGCAGCTGGGTGGGATCGGGATTTGATTGCAGTTCTAAAACACAGCTCTTGCTTTTGCGAGGATAAATTTTGCAGAGCGAGGAATTTCTTTTTAGCGGGATACATTTGTGTCATTCTGAACGCAACGATAGTGAAGCGAAGAATTTCTAATTTACGCGATGCGGAACGGGATCTTTCGAAGTAACCGCGGAGCGATGTTTAAAAATGTAAATTTAAATCAAAGATCATATATTCACATGTCTTATTCTCATATTCCGGTTTTATTGAATGAAGTTCTGACTTTCCTTGATCCGAAGCCGGGCGAGAATCTGATTGACGGCACGGTCGGGGGCGGGGGACACAGCAAGGCGATCTTGGAGAGGACCGGTCCCGACGGCAGACTGCTGGGCATAGATATGGATGCGGAGGCGATTGCAGCCAGCCGGATGAATCTCGACCGGTTCGCGGATCGGATAGTTTTGGAAAGGGGCAACTATTTGCATTTTAAAAAATTTAAGGAGGAAAATAACTTTGCGCCGCTTAATCTGTTTTTCTTGGATCTTGGCATCTCTTCCAAGCAATTGGATGACGAAATGCTGGGGATTTCTTTTCTCAGAAATTCGCCGCTGGATATGCGGCTGGGGGGAGAGGAAATTACGGGGGGTGTGAGCGCGGAGAAAATACTTAACACTTACAGCGAAGAAAGAATTTTCGATATTATCAAGAATTACGGCGAAGAAAGATATGCCAAGAATATCGCCAAGGAAATCGTCCGGGTCAGAAAAGAAAAAAGAATCGAAAGTACGAAGGAATTGGTGGACATCATAAGTTCGGCAGTGCCGGGAAAGTACAAGCACGGAAGAATTCATTTTGCGACCAGAACGTTTCAGGCGCTGCGCATTGCGGTCAATGCCGAGCTTGTCAATCTGGAAAAAGTATTGCCGCAGATTTTGGAAGAGATGGAAGTCGGTGGCAGAATCGGGATTATATCTTTCCATTCCCTTGAAGACCGAATCGTGAAAAGATTTTTTGCCGCCGAGTCTCGGGATTGCATTTGCGGACCGGACATTCCCGTTTGCGTTTGCACCCATAAAAAAAGACTGGAGGTTATTACAAAAAAGCCGGCGAGGGCGTCGCTGGAAGAAATGGAAAAAAATCCCCGAGCTCGAAGCGCCAGGCTCAGGGTCGCCAAGAAAATATTTTAAAAAAATTATTCAGAAATAAAAAGATGGCAAAATTAAGAAGTCGAAGCCCGCGGTTCGAGAAAAAGAAATTTGTATTTGCTCACGCAAAAAGAAAAACGGTTTCTCAGAAACTCAAAGAAAGCGAGTCTTTTTTGTCGGTTTTGTCGATATTTTGCCTGACTGTCATCGGCGTTTCTTACATTTTTCAAACCAATAGCATAGCGACTTCGGGGTACGAGGTGGAGGATTATCAAAACAAGCTGGAGGAACTTCGCAACGAGAATCAGAATATGAAAAATCAGGAGGCGGAACTTCGTTCCATCAAGAATCTGGAAGAGGAGAAAGGCAGGCTTTGCGAGGTGAACTCTTCGGAAATCAATTATGTGACTTACACGGATACGGCGGTTGCCATGAGGGAATAATAACTTTGAGGATTTACGGAATATGAAAGCGAAAAGAAAGGCGAAAAAATCAGGCGGCTCGGATTCGCGTGTGCAATTTTTGACCACTGCGATTTTTTTGTTATTCGCGGTAATTTTTTTGCGGTTGTGCCAAATACAAATTTTCAAGCACGGTTTTTACAGCGCAATGGCGCAGGGGCAGCACGAGCTTTATACCAAAATAGTTCCGCAGAGAGGGGAAATTTTTCTCAAGGACGATTCCGGTGGCGGGATTTATGCGGTGGCGGTCAACAAAGAACTGAGCCTTGTTTACGCTGTGCCGAGAAGCATTAAAGAAGAAGATCGCGCGGACGTGGCTAAGAAACTTTCTGAAAAATTGGAGCTTGGTTATGACGAAGTTTTGGCGAAGATCAGCAAACCGGATGATGCCTACGAGGTTATGAAACACAAAGTGTCCGATGAAGTGGCGGCGGAAATCGAGAAGGACGGGTTGAGCGGAGTAGGCATTGCGCCGGAGAGTTTCCGCTATTATCCGGGCGGCGAATTGGCGGCGAATGTGGTGGGTTTTGTCGGGTACAGCGGGAACGAGAAAAAAGGGCAATACGGGATAGAAGGTTTTTGCGATGAAAAGCTGGAAGGTACGGCAGGTTTCTTGGCGCAGGAGGAAGACGCTTTCGGCAGCTGGATTTCTTTCGGGAACAAGAGCTTGGAATCGGCGGTAAACGGAAAAGATATCGTCTTGACACTGGACTACACTGTGCAATATATGGTGGAGCAGAAATTAAAAGAGGCGGTGGAGGAATACGGCGCCGAGGGAGGAACGATTATCATAATGAATCCGGCAACGGGCGCAGTCGTGGCGATGGCGGATTATCCGACTTACGATCTTAATAAGTATTCCGAGGCGAAAGATATGAGCGTCTATCTTAATTCCGCCGCGCAGGATGTTTACGAGCCGGGGTCGATAGAAAAAGTAATCACTATGGCGATAGGAATTGATACGGGCAAGGTCAGTCCTCATACGACTTATTTCGATACCGGAGTGGAGAAGATTGACGGGTGGAGTATTCATAATTCCGACATGAAGGCCAACGGGGTGCAGACGATGGTGGGAGTTTTGGAAAAGTCGCTCAATACCGGATCTATCTTTGTCGAAAGACAGGTCGGAAAAAAAGATTTTTATTCGTATTTGAAAAATTTCGGGCTGGATGCGCCGACGGGAATTGAGATAAAAGGGGAGGCAGGCGGCAATCTCGCGAATCTTGAGACTGATAAAGATATCAATTATGCCACAGCCTCTTTCGGGCAAGGCATCTCGGTGACGCCGATCGGAATACTTACGGCGATTTCCGCGCTTGCCAACGACGGTAAATTGATGAAGCCGTATATTATAGACAGCTACATCGATGCGGATGGAAACAGCACTGTGAAGACCGAGCCGCAGGTAGTGAGGCAGGTAGTCTCGGCGCGGACGGCCAATCTGGTTTCGGCGATGATGGTAAGCGTGGTGGACAACGGGCACGCCAAGGGGGCGCAAATTTCGGGCTACAAGATAGCGGGAAAAACCGGAACGGCGCAGATCCCGAACAAAAACAAAAAAGGGTATGAAGCGGGAAAGACCATTCACACTTTTGTCGGTTTCGGGCCGATACCCAATCCGAAATTTTCCATACTGGTGAAACTGGATGCACCGAAAGCGCTGTATGCCGAAAGCACCAGCGTGAAAGCTTTTCATTCGATAGCCGAGGAGCTTGTGCAATATTATCATCTCGCTCCGACGGAGGAGGTGAAAAAATAATGATTAGAAAAATAACGCCTGTAATCTATGCCAAAGCCGGTCGCGAAAATATTAAATCTGCTTTCGACGAGGATCGTCGAAAAATACAAACCGGTTATTATCGGAGTGTTTGACGACGGCGCGGACGGCGCTGTTTCGTTGATGATAAAAGAAGTTTTGGAAAAAAGATACGATGTCCGTTTGAGCTGCAAGATTTCCGATTTGGACACGGAGATTCCACTTGCTGTCATCGGGACAAATTGCGAAGTTTTGTCGGGGAATGCCAAATCGGGAAGCGCCAACGCTTTGGCAAGAGGCATCGGCATTGCTTTCAAGAAAGCCGACTCTTACCCGAATATAATCGTTTTGCGGATAGACGCGCATGACGCGGGCGATATGAAAAAGATGCTCGAAATCGTGCGGCCGGATACCTTTGTTTTTGCGGCGGGGGAAACTGGCGTGCAGAGTGAGGCGCAAACCAAAAAGTCAAAACGCAAGGCGCGCGAGAAGACGCTGCTTTTTCGCTCGCTCAGAAAAAACGATTGTGCGATCTTCAGTGCGGATGATGAAGATTTGAAAGAGCCGGCGGACAAGTCGCGATGTTTGAAAATGACTTTCGGCTTTAACGAGAGCGCGGAGGTGAAAGGAAAAAAGTTTCAAGGGGAGGAAGGAGAAGAACTGCCCGGGGACAAAAAGGGGACAAGTTTTAAAATCACTTATCAAGGCACAATAGTTCCTTTTCATTTTTCTTCCGAGGCGGGCGAGAGGCAAATCTATGCCGCCCTCGCCGCCGCCGCAACCGGGCTGCATTTGGGTTCCAATCTGGTGGAAATATCTGAGGCGCTGCGGAGGTGAGAGAGAGGGTTGCTCCACAATGGACGCGGAGTAGCAGGCTTTAGCCTGCGCGGTTGTCCAATGCGGGAAATGCAATGTTTGCGGGGGTTTTTGTCGGCGTGGGACAGCGACGCAGGCTAAAGCCATGCTACTCCGTTTGCCATGCTACTCCGCGTCCGTCTCCTGCTTATCGAAAAAAACCGACCATGCCCCTTGCTTTTTCCTTCTCTTATGCTAAGATAAATTTGTTTTACGCCGCCTTCGTCTAACGGTTAGGACATCAGGTTCTCATCCTGAAAACAGGAGTTCGATTCTCCTAGGCGGTACA
>Ga0172378_10000677_pt1 | contig 30347 bp, 37 predicted proteins | sample GrowelOW332metaG_FD_119755 | JGI IMG/M metagenome (GOLD analysis project Ga0172378, IMG submission 119755) | Groundwater microbial communities from an aquifer near a municipal landfill in Southern Ontario, Canada - Pumphouse #3_1 metaG | ecosystem: Environmental > Aquatic > Deep subsurface >...
AACAACCGGTATCGATATCAAAGCGTTGCTTGAAGGCTTTGCCGGAAATAGCAATTTAGGTTCTAAGCTCACACAAATTGCCAATGCTTACGACTGCGAACCTGAAACGGTCGAAGCCTATGAAGCAAAAACAGTTGAATCAGATATGGTAGTGGAAGGAGAGTAATTCCTATGAAAATTGATTATGTTTCGGACTTGCATATTAACCATCACGTTCGATTCAATCATAATCAAACGAAATGGGAACAGCAGACAAAGTTGTGGGCAGAAAAACTTATGGAAAAAGGAACCGGTGACGTATTAATCGTTGCCGGTGATTTTTCGGAATGGAACAAGCAGGCGCTTTGGTTTCTCGAAGTGGCCAGTCTCCATTACAAGCATGTCTTGTTTGGAACCGGCAACCATGACCGCTATCTTATCAGCAAAAAACAACGCGAAAAGTATGGCATGAGTAGCAATCGTATCCAGGAATTTCTGGACGAAGCAGCCGGCATTCCGCATATTGTTCCGATGCAACGGTCCGTCGTCACGATTGACGATGTCCGTTTTGCCGGTGATGGCTTATGGTATCGCCCGCTGACCCCCGAAGATTTTTCTTTCTACATGGGCAACTCCAATGATTCTGTCTACATTTGGGAAGGTTTGCCGATACGCGAAACGCCTGAATTTTTGTACCGCGAAGCGATGGACTGGTATCGGAGTTTGGATGGCCACCCGGTGGATGTCATGCTTAGTCATGTGCCACCCGTTCATCCTCCCATCAGTCCCTATCCTCGCAATGCTTGTTATGATTGCCCGGTCGAGTTTTTGGTCGCACCCCATTGGGTCTGCGGCCATCAGCATATACAAGGCGAATTTCGGGTTGCTGGCACGACGTTTCATATGAATGCATTGGGCTATCCTTCCGAAAAACTTCCTTTATCTTTGAGGAGTTTTGACTTTCCTAATTGAAAAGGAAAGGAGGCGAACACTATGCCAGACAAAATTGTTTTTATTAACGGGGAAGAAGCCATCCAATTGGAAGGCGTCACTTACGTTACTGACAACAAAGAAGTAGGTTATTTTGCCGAAGGCTATCCGACCGATATGCAGCTTCAACTGCAGGATTCGTTGGATGGCGCGACGCAAGAATACGTCGATGCGCTGATTCGCATCAGTAATTATTTCGGCTCTGAACATGACAAACAAGAACACGACATGTCCATCCTGAATGCTATCCGCGAAGAAGCTTTCGATGTTTTGAAGATGCCCGACATCTACTAAAAGAAAAAGAGAGAGGCCCTTCCCTTACGGGGAGAAAAGCTTCTCTCTTTCTTTTTTTAATTTTTCCAAAGCAACATGTCTGCGCTTGTAGATGGTATTGATATGGTAACCGTAGCGTTTGGCGATTGTGCCATCGGTCAGGCCATAGAAATCATGGTCGCGCAGAACCATCCGCTCGAATACGCTCAGGGGCTCAAATAAGGAGCCACAGCGTCCGTTTATCCAGAAGATGCCCAAGTCATTGCGTTTCAAGTCGGCCGCGTAGAAGCGGTCAAACCATGCTTCCTGAACCTCAATGGTCGCTGATTCATCTTCAACATCATCCTCCAACAAACAAAGTTCCGGATGATGCAACCACTCGTACTTAAAGACTCGTTTTCGCAAGAAAGCATACACCTTGAACCGGTAACTGTTGTACAGGTAACCGGAAAAATCGATGGTGTCTGTTTTCTTCTGATAGCGATTCACGCATTCCAAAAACAGCAATACCAATTCCTGGAGCAAATCTTCCTTCGGGAACAGACTTACTTTGTTCTGCAAGTAATTGGCAACCTCTTGCGCCTGCAAAGTGGTTCGGTAATCCTGATAATGCCGGGTCAGTCTATTGCGGTCTTCCTTGTCCGGCATGTATAACTGCAGGAAGCGGCGGGTGTCTTTGTCGCGCAAGTCAATCCGCCCGTACACCAACAATCGGTAATACTTTCCTAAGTAACCCGTGGGGGCGCCCTCTTTCCGATAGCCGTACTTTTCCAGTAGAAAGCAATTCGCCTCTTCGTTTCCGTTTTGGGCTTCTTCTACCCATTCAGATAACTCCTTCATTCGCCACACCCGCTTCTTGGAATAAGACAGAACACGTATAGGCAATGCCAATCGCATCCGACATGTCGTTGTCCTTGTTGAAGGAAGTCAGCACGCCGGGGTATTTTTCTTTTGTGAATTTAAACGTATCTCGCTTCGTCCATTTGCCGACGCCTTGATAGGTTTTGCGCCAAGCCGAAGGAGCAAGGAAGGTAAAGGGCGTATCGTGCAAGCCGCTGACTGCCAAAACGATGCCGGTCGGACGAATCAGTTTGATGGAAGTCGCACGGTTGACGCCGATGAATTGCGTTTCGCAGATGATGCCGTCCGGAGGGAAAGCATTCAAAAGGTCGCTTAACTCCGAATAAAGGTGTGCAAAGCTTTTCGGGTCATCCGCCAAGCCTTTGATGGTGCCGTAACGCAATAGTTCTTGGTGTTCATTTACCACAGCAAAACCAGTAGACGATGTGCTAGGGTCGATTCCGATAAAATTCATAAAAGAAAAACCAAACGCATTACGCTTGGTCGACAACTTTCTTTTTCGCTGGTCTGCGTTTCGCAGGGGCTTTCTTGACAGGAGGGGCTTCTACTAAAACTTCCTCCGGTTTTGTTTCTTCTGCAGGGACTTCGATGACTTCCTCCGCAACGATTGCTTCTTCGATGGTCGCTTCGACAACTTCCGCCACAGGAGCTTCTGTTTCTTCGGCAACAACTTCTCCGACAACTGAAGTGCTTGCAAGATAATTCGCATAACAAACAGACAAATCAACGTCCGCATTGTAAAGGTCTAATACCGGGGTTGAATGAGTGAATTCATAAGCCAATAAATGTTGCACTTGGACATACGTCAGTGGCTCAGAAGAGACGGCGTATTGGCCATGTCCCTTGCGCAAACCATAATAGCGTCTGACGTAGCGGGCATGGTCGACATTTTCTTTTGAGGAAAGTGTCATGAAGGGGGAGCCTGTTGGCAGAAATGCTTTGTCGATAGTGTTGAATGTGATAGGTGTAATTAACATAGGTTCCTCCTTATTCGGCAAAGGCTGAGATGACGGATACCAAATTGCTGGCCAGTTCTTCTAAGTCTCTTTCGAGTATTCTTTTTAGCTGTTCGTTTCGTAATTTATCCAAGGAGATGTCGTCTGAGAACAACAGGGATTGCAGTTCGTTCTTTTCGCGGCGGTAAGCATCCGAGAAGTTATTGAACAAACCAAAGCCTTCCGTTAAAAGATAGAAGTCTTGCTCCACTTCCAAAACGGACGCGTAAGCTTTTGTCATTTTCGACATATGGCTACGAATGACGCTTTTCAGCAAACTCTGTTCAAATATCGACAACTGCGAGCTACAGCTAAGAGCAATCTGTCCCGTTGCCACTATGTTTGATTTTTCTTTCTTTTCTTCCAGGACCGTTCCTTTTTCGTCGATGGTCGCGATGATGGCTTCTTCGTCTTCTTCCTCAAAAGCGCCTTGCATTTGGGGAAGGTTATTGATAAAGAAGTTGTTCATCAAATTGTTGAGCTTTTCTTCTTCCAGTCGAGCCTCTTCTTCCGTCAAGGCTTTGCCTCTTTCGTCAAGTAAAACAACAACAGTCGATTCTTCGGTGCTTTCTTCTGCCAATAATGCGTCTTTCTTTTGTGCCATATTTACATGCCTCCTTTTGAATTTTTCTTTTTGAAGGGAACGACCTTTTGTTTTTGCGACTGTTCTTTTTCGATGCGCTTGTTTTTGAATTCGTGTTCCCATTTCTTCTTAACGATGGTGTCCTTGACGTAGAACGCATCCAGTACAATATTGCCGTCTTTGTCGAACCCATTTTCAAACATGGTGCACGTCGATTGAATATAGTTTTTGGCATACAAGTATTCCGCAACGGTCTGCAGGATAAGCGCGGCTTTGATTTCTTCGATTTGTTCTTCCTGCGAGTATTCCAGCCAAGCAGGCGTACGGTCCACTAATTTGTTGACGGTACGGATACGACTTTCTTCATTCAGCATGTAGTGCTCGCAAACAAACAACGATGTCGGTTGCGGGACAACAAAACGTTCCTTCTTCATGTTGGCCAGCATTTCGCTTGTGCGGAAAATCGGCAATTCTTTTTCTTCCATTGGTCGTTCCCTCCTTTTCTTAGTCTTTTTTAACCATTTGCTTGCTCTTGTATAGGACGACTCCGCTATCCAGGAGTTCGCCTTCGGCTACTTCGGCAGTTTCTTGGATGTAGATGTTGCGTTCGGTGCTGTAAACCGTGCCGTTTGCGTATGTGTAATAATCGATTTCTCTACTCATCGGTGCCCTCCGCCTCTTCTGTCAAGGTTTCTTTTAACGCTTTTAAGCTTTCGTCCAAGACTTGGATTTTGCCGGTTTCAGCATTTTCCGTCATGACGACTTTGCCTTCTTTGTTTTTAAACTGAAGCATTCTGTCCACCTGCCATTTCTGTCTTCCAGAAAGATTCTTCCAATAAATCCAAGTAACGGCGATAGAAGGTCAAGTCCTCAAGGGAAACTTTCCCGATTTGTTGGTAGCGCAGAGAGCCGGCTTCGTCGTGGAAAACAACAACCCCGCGTTCTACTGAGATGTTCCCTTCTGTTGTTTCTTGAGATAGTGCTTCTTTCATTGGCATGTTTTGTTCCCCTTCCGATTCTTCTTCAGTTAATATGGCTTTTAATCCAATGGACATGTTTTCTTCGTTTTCTTTCATTGGCTTGTTGAACCAATCTTTTAATTTACCCATAAGTCTTCCTTTCTTAGAAACGATAGTTGTCGCAGTATTCTTTGTAGGGCGAGAAACGCCGGTGCGCGCCTGGCCTTGGGAACGGGTCGACAGTGTTGACGGATTGGACGAATCCGGTCAGGATGGAAAACATCCGTTTGTATTCGTTGGTGTCCCGGGTGATGAAGAGTTCTTCTTCCCGGTTGATGTAGTTCAGGATGAAATTGTCCGGCATGGTTTGGAATGTTTCATAGAAAGCATAATGCATGGCAGTGAGCGTCAAATCCCGTTTCAGCATATCATCATCGGCTTTTCGCGTCGTGGTTTGGAAGGTGACGATTTCGATTTCGCGGCGTTTGGATTGTTTGCCCATCACTTCACGAATCAATTCGAACTCGCCCACCAAAGAGATGTCATCCAAAATGATTTCGTAGGGATGATTGACCGCCAGAATGGCTTGCTTCTTGCGGGCGTTTTGCGCATAAAACTTTTGCAAGGTTTCGTATCCTTTGGTGACATAGCGACTGCGTTCTTCCCGGCCGTGCTTTCCGCCTTCTTCCAACGTGCGGGTAAAGATGGAATTGCGTTCCCGCGTGTCCGTCTTATCCATCCATAAAGAATAGAACTTATCATAGATGGCTTTCAATGCCGGGGGCTTGCCTTGCTGGTGTTCTAAATAATAGTAACGGATTGCTTCCTGGATACACTCCTGATAAAGAATGTTCTTATCTTCAACGAGTGTGCCGGCTGGGGGTTCCAACTTTTTGACATTCTTCAAATGATAACAGAGGCTACAGTCCATGTAATCCAAGATTTGGTGAATGGTGTACTGCTGTCTCAGTTTTGGTTCTTCTTTCGGAGCAGCCATGGAAACCTCCTTAGTTCGATTGTTCGAGATGTTTGTTCAGGCAGTTGTAATGGGCGCCCAATTCTTGCTGCCCTTTGCTGTCTTCGATAGCATTGCTGGTGTTTCTACCTTTGTTTGATTCGAGGATAATTTCGAGTCCACAGAAATGGCAATAAATTGGTGCGTAAAGTAAACTTTTTTGTAACAATAATGCCCTTTCCTCTATTGTAGACGACTTATCGACTTGGGGCAAGGACCAATTTCGTTGTTGTAAGGGATTTTTTAATCCGGCCATTTCGTCACCATTCTTCCGTTTCGTAATCGTAGATTTTGAAATCTTCGTCGTACTTGTCAATTCCGTAGGAATCGCATCGGCGGAAAGAATGACTGTTGCAGCAAGGACATTCCGTTTGAATTTCTTCTTCGTAATCTAAGGAGAAAACTTCTTCCAAGCTGAATTCCGCTTCGCAGTTCAAACAAACCAGCCAGACATTTTCTGTTTCTTTGTAGGACATAAGCTCTTTGCTCCTTTCTGTTCTCTTTTCCTCATTAGAAGCAAATAAAAACTTGTTGTCAACAACAAATTTAATTTTATTTTTTTAAAATGTTCGCTTGCCTGCTGTTCAATAGAATGATAGTCTAGGAGTACATGCTTTTTAAAAGAAGAGCGGCTTCTCGCCGGGATTCGGGAAGCAATTTATTTGCAATAAAAGGAGGAAATAAAGATGAATGAAGAACAAGAATTAATGGGTTTCGCAACAGGCATCTCAGAATCAGTTGGACAGCCACTTGATATTTCTATGGTAGAAACACCCTTTTCAGAAATGAACGCTTTACGTGTCATCCAGACGCCAACCAATCCAGAATGGATAAAGATGAAGAATGGTCTGAGTTACATTTCGGGAGATACGGTTACGCGCTTATTGAATAAAGCCTTTCTTTACCGTTGGAGCTTTGAAGTTGTGGAAACACGCGTCGTTCAAAGCCAAGCCAAGAAAAACGAAACATCCACCCAAGGGTCTGTTGTGCAAGTCCATGGACGATTAACGGTACCGGGTTGGGGTGTTCGGGAACAATGGGGTTCGCAACCATTAGTGGGCGGAAGCGACGTACAGGAGCATGCCTTCAAGTCAGCCGCGACAGATGCGATGAAGAAATGCGCATCGCTATTCGGAGTTGCTTTGGATTTGTACGGCAAAGAAAACTTCGATGAATTGTTGGTTTCTCCAATAGATTATTTAACTGATGATGCTATCTTCTTGGAAAAACTGAAACAGAAACAAATCAAAGCGCGTGAGCAAAAAATGAAGGAAAAAGCGGAGCTACTAGCTCAACAAGAAATGCCGGTTGAAGCGCCACAAGAAGTTCTTGTTGCGCCAGAACCTGTTATGGAAACCGCACCGCCGGTTATCCACCAAACACAACCTGTCGACGTTCCCGTTGAAGTGCCTGTAGTGCCAGAACCGCAATCGGCTCCAGCCGAAACGCAAGCGGTACCTTCTTCCCATTGGGCACCAGAAGATATCGAAGGCTTGATTGCCGTGAAAGCGCGCTTAGGAATCCCAAACAATGACGGTTTGGATATCTACGCCCAAGAGTTCTTCGCCATCCCAGAAGCAACGTTCCGACACATTGCGCCGATAAATGTAAAAGACTTCCTGCATTTTATGGACAGCAAGCAATAAAAACTAAAAACAGATTGTCGGGTGATTTCTATGAGCAACACGAACACAGACAGCCAGGAGTTGTCTGATTTATTCTTTTCAGTAGTTAAAGGCTTCGAAAAAAACAAAGACGGAAAATACCCCGGCAATGCTGCATACAAACGAGCCGTTATCCAAAATGCCCGCGATTGTCTGACTTCCGGTTATTCTTTTGAATATCTGGTTAGTCAGATTCGTCTGGCTACAACGGACGATGCCCAATGCTATGACTTGACGGAGTATATCAAAAAGAAAGTGCCCGATTTTGTGGTCACGAAACAGACGCAAGCGCAAAAAGAAAATGAATGCATGGAGTGGGGCGTTTTTTATTACCATCCGCTTTTGCAAGTCACCAGTCGCCCGCCGGCATACACGTTGAATCCACAAACAATGGATTTCGAAATGTTGCCGCGCGAGCCTTTCTTTTTGGAAATGCGCAATAGCTTTACAATCGAAGACTTGACCGAGTATTTCATCCGCAGAACCAACAGCGAAGACACCTTCCAGACACGCCATCATAGCCAATTGCGCAAAATGGTGCAGTATCATGGACTCGATATGGTCTTGTACTTGATAGAAGCAGGCGTCATTGCCGCAACGGACGAAGATAAGCAAATGCCCCATTCGCCGATGTTTTTAATGGACAGTCTCGAAGCAGCCAAACTGATGTACGACAACCGAAAAGAAATCGCAAGGGAGGGAGGACTGACCCATGTCTACCCAAGAAGAAGGCCAACCGAAGAAACTGGACCGAGCTGATTTCATTTACATGGAAATCGGTTTCCAGGAAGTGCGCCCGAATGGCTTTGTCGCTTTCGACCGAAACAAATTCGGCACAAAAGAACAGATACCGCTTTGGCGCGAAAAGCAAAAGAACACCGGCCTGTACCGCAGTGCCTTCATGTATGACAATATGGACCCCTACAACTCGAATCTTTTCAGTGATTTCTTTATGGACTTCGATTCCGAAGACAACATCGGGCTCGCCCAAGAGGATTTGCTCTTTGTCATTTGGGTACTGGGTTTGGAGGGTGGCTTCAATTTGCCATTAGAAGCTTTCCATATTTATTTTTCCGGCAAAAAAGGCTTCCACTTGCTGATTCCCTGGCAATATTTAGGCATCCAACCGCATGCCAATCTGGATAAAATCTTCAAATGGATTGCCGAAGACCTCCATGAGCAATGCCTGAACAAAACCATCGATTTGGTCATCTACGAGAAACGCCGACTCTACCGTTTGGAAAACAGCATCCACTCCAGTACCGGCTATTACAAAATACCGTTGCAGTATGAAGAGGCCGCCAAATTTACCATCGAAGAAATTCAGCAGTTGGCGCTGACAAACCGCTACTTGCGCTATCCGCTCCCGCATTTGGTCATGCCTGCGGTGAAGCAATTCCAGAAGTATGTGGATGACTTCGATAAGTTCGAGGAAGACAGTAATAAGAATTACGAACGCAAACCGGTAGTCAAATTGGACTACACGCCGGACTATGTGCAGAAGCTGATAGACGAAGGCCCCATCAAAGGCCAGCGCAATGAAACCGCCGCCGCCTTGACTTCTTTCTGGAAGAACCAAGGTTTGGAGAAGGAAGACATCTGGCAGAATCTGCAGGACTGGTCTCAAGGCGAGATGTCCAAACAGGAGATGGGCGAAATCAAGATGACGATGAACAGCATTTTGAAACGGGACTTGAATTATAGCTTTTCCCGCTTGCGTTCCCTTGCGGAAGGTGAACCCATCACCGACCGGTATGCACGCAACAAACATAAGGATAGGAAGGGGAATATCGGATGGAAGAAATGACAACGGATGAGCAAAGATACCCATCTTTGGATGAGGTGTTGGGAGGATACGCGGACGAGCACCTTCTTACGGAGGATGCTGTCGTGCCGGATGCACCCATCTTGCCGGAAGTGGTCAAGAATCACATTCAGAATCCCCCCTTTGTCCAACAAATGCTACAAAAAATATCCGACGTAGATACCTACGCTTGGAATCGCGGCCAGATGGGATTCGATTTCGGATTTGACTGCCTGAACAAAGCCTTCAATGGTATGAATACCGGCTTGATGTTAATTGCCGGTGGAGCCAACAGCGGAAAGTCTGCCCTGCTCTTGAAGATTCTTTGGAACGTAGCCCGAAAAAATAAGTTCATCAGCGAAGACCATCCGAAGATGGCGTTCAGCCTTTATTTTTCTTTGGATGATTCAAACAATGAATTGATGCCCCGGATTGTGGCCTCCGACCAACGCATCACTATCAACCAGGCACTCTATCCAAAAAGCATCCAAGACCAACCGGTCATTCTGGAGAAGCGGGAAGCGGGTTTGGCGAATCTGCGCGAGAACGTCCGTTATTTTGCCATGCATGATGCGAATGACGGCAGTTCGATTGAGTTCATTGCTGAAACGATGAAGACGTATCAGGAACAGTTGAACATGATGGCTCCCGGAGAATACCGCTTAGCTGTTTTTATCGACAACTTCCATGACGTAACGGTCAGCGCTTCGGGTTACAGCGAAGACAATGCCCGATTCGATTTCATTTCCGGCAGATTGAACGAACTGGCCATCGAATTTGATGCTCCGATTATGTGTTCGGCGGAATTCCGTAAGAACAATACCCAGAAGCGCCCCCAAGAAGATGACATCAAATCGACCGGCAAGGTAACCTATGAATCCAAAGGCACGATTCTGGTTTACAATGAAGTCGGTGTCAAAGGCGACAATGCCGACATCTATTGGGACTTGGAAGACAGCAACAATCCCGGAGTGTTCCGCAAAATGCCGGTAATGGAACTGCACATTGCCAAGAATAAATTCAATTCCTACAAAGGTCGTCAATTCCTACGGTTTATACCGGAGATGGCCGCCTTCTTCGAAGTCCAAGAAGAAGAGTCCCAACGCTACCAACAAATGATGAGAGGGTGAACAAGATGGTTTTTGCTTATTTTAAAGAAGACATGGATTATGAAAATTACCCACGCTACATCCTGAACACACTTTCTGGCTTTTTTGAAATGGAAAGCGACCCAACTTTTTCATTCCATTCATCTGAAGTTTGGAACAACCCAGACTTCCTTGTATTGGTAGATGAACTTTCGGTTTCTGTTTAGGCAAAGCGAGGCCCTTCCCGGGCTTTTTCACATGAAAAGGTATATTTGAACAACTCCTTTTTCCTGCTTTTTAAAGAGTTACCCGATTTCCGTTTCGGCGGAACAACGGCACTCTAAGGCAAAAGGAGTTTTTAACATGAATAGAAACATGGTATATTTCACGCAACGCGTTTTGTCGGCAGCTACGAGTGCTGCGGTTTACGTCATTGCAGATGTTTTGTCCGACCGGGCAAGAAATCGCGGAAGAAAGCAACCCGCCCTCTACAATAAACGAAACGACAAGGGAAAGACCTATAGGGAACCTCCAAAAACGCAGTATTCCAAACCTCCGCAATCCGTCGCGGGAAACGCACCGTATCGCTCTATGAGTGAGCAGGCAAAAGACAAAAGACGGAGAGGACAATGAATTATGTTTACAAACGAGAAAGACGCATTAGCTAACAAACTGGAAGCGAAAGATACTCTGATGATAGAGAGTATTTACAACGAGGATTTTGAACTCTGGGAAGTATCCCTGGACAGCAATCTCCTCGGCAATTTTGTGACGGAAGAGGAAGCCGGCAGATTCGCCGCAAATATCCACCTCGCCTTCGAAATGGGATACACCAACGGTTTGCTGTTGGGCATTGATGACCCATCCGAAGCAAGAACCGCCTTAGAGAAACGCGGTATCCAATTCCAACAATACCTTCAGTTCGATAACTAATCCTCAAAGGCCCGCCCTTATTTAGGGCGCAAGCCATAACATTTGTTCTTTCTGCTTATTGTCTGCCTGCTATGCCTTTTCGAAAGAAAAAAGAGACCCCGGAAAATCGGAGTCTCTTTTTTTCTTTTTATTATGCAGAATATGTTTTTGTTATCGTTGCGCCCTTATCATCTTCGTAGAGAATGCCAACGATGCCTTCACCAGGCAAGTCAACCACCAAAACGTTTCCGCCTTTGCGTTCACCTAAAACAGTCAGGGACAACGGGCCGTTTTCTCCTTCAATAGAAACGATTTTGCCGACAACATACGGACCTTCCGTTGGATAAAGCACCCAATCCTGTTTCCGTGGCAATGTCAAAGTCGAAGAAGTGACGATTGGCTCAGGAACGACTGCTTTCTTTTCTGGCCCTAGCGCTTTTTTGTCTACCCAACCAAGATTGGTGTAAGCATAGGCACCGTCCATTGTTTCTTCAGTAACGTCGACGTTTTGATTTAGGAATCCGTCCGTCTTGTTCCAGTTAACGAAACCAGCTTCTCCATAAGGCAAGCTGTCGATGGAATAACCTGCAAAAGCAATGGACGCGCGATAAGAAACAATTTTGCGCTCTGGTGTGCCAATCAAGGCACGTTTGTCAATCCAGCCTAGACTTGTATTGATGTAAGCGCCGTCGCCTGTTTCTTCTGTGACAGGAACAATTTTCCCCAGGAATGCGTCGGTTGCTCCCAAATTCTTGAATCCTGTTTCACCCCATGGTTTTGAGTCAATTGAAAACCCGGGTGCAATAATACGGACATGGTAATTTTTTGCAACGCGAGAAGGGACAGGTGCAGGTGCAGGTGCAGGTGCAGGTGTGACCACCCCACCACCTATTAAATTGAGTTTCTGCCCAACTAGAAGGGTATCACTTGTCAACCCATTAATCTGTTTAATGGAAGCTACAGTGGTATTATACTTCTTGGAAATCCCATATAACGTGTCACCTTTTGCAACAGTGTGTGTTGGTGTTGGTACAGGTGTTGGCGTCGGAGCTGGTTTTGGCGCCGGTGCTGGTGCTGGGGCTGGGGCTGGTGCGGCCAACGTCATCCCCAGGATAGCTTCTGCAATTTCTTTGGCTATTTTGTTCTTGTTCGCTTGATAAATCTTGATGTCTTCTGCGTTGTCGATAAAGCAGATTTCAACCAAACGATAGTTGATGCCTTTGTTGTATGCGATATTGATATTGGCCAAATCACTGCGCTTCTTAATGCCGCGACTTTGGAAATACTTAGATAGCACGCTTAACAATTTTGTATCCACACCATCTGGCTCATAAGTGGAGTGAATCAACACTTCGGTTCCTTTTGCTGTTTTGTTGAAAGCGTTGAAATGGATTTCTGTGACTGTGTCGTAGCCTTTCGCTACCGTAGCGAGGGTTCCTTGTGCGTAAACATTGTGTGCAGTGTACGCATGGATGTTTTCGTGTTGCGCATCCAATAAGTTTGTAACTTCAAGCGTTAAATCGCGTTCATTATAGCCGTTTCCGAGAGCGCCCGGGTCTCCGTCTCCGTGACCCGCAATAACTAAATGTAGTCCCATAGTATTTATTCCTCCTGTTGTTGTGGCAAGGACTTTTTCGTCCCAAGTAGTGAGGTTGTATTCATTGATGTAGCGCATGCATTTGGCCACATAGGCCGAATCCGTAGCGTATCCGCCAGCCTTAAGGTTTTCTATGACTTTCTGCGCATCGGTGACGCCATAGACCTTGTAATGGTCTTTGCGCCAACCGGTGGTTAGGAAAGCCCCATGGTCTTTCACACTGGCTTCTAAAGAAGCGTATTTACGGAAGTCCGCATCAACAAAGATGGTTTGTCCAGTCGCTGTTTCTTCGCCCGTATTTTTATTGAAAACAGCACCCGTCCACGGGGCAGACGCCTTAATACCAAAATGGTTGTTGGCTTGCACCGCTAACGAGCTAGTTCCCCAATTGCTCTCATGAATAGCTTGTGCGATAACGGTGGATGGCAAGAGTTTGCTTGTCGGATAATCTGCAACTGCAAACCCGCCAATCAGATTAATGTATGTTTCGTTTGTCATGGGATACCTCTTTTCTATGTAGCAGTAATACCCAGTTGTGCTTTGAGTGTCTGAATTTCCAATTCTAAACGACGGATAGCATCTTTCATGGTTCTATTTTCTTCCAGGATAGCCATTTTATCTGCGTGCTCGGCTTCGTATTTTTTTTTGTATTCTTTCTTTTCATTTTTTTCAGATTGCAACGCAGATTCTACACCGAACAATTGCGTCTGAAGCGCGTTGAGTTTGGTGTTCATTTCATTCATATTGTCTTGATTGCTTTTTCGTTCTTCATCGATGGTTGCATCTTGGGAATCGATACGTTCCATTAACCGGTCAATGTGTTTCTGCAACTGTTCAATACTCTTGTAGTTCCCCTCGATTCTTTTGGAGCGATAAGCATAGACGGTCGCAACAATCGTTGCAATCGTCGGAATAATTAATGGTAAAATACTGAAAAGACTGCCTACCATATCAGTTTCTTCCATAATCGAGCCCCCTTCTCTTCGTCGTTTCCTTATCCTTTTTCCTTTATGAACACATAAGGAATGCGGACTTCTTTCAATACCGGCACGGCGTCGCCTTCTTTTTTCAAAACGGTTTTGACATAGATTTTCGAGATAGGCGAAAGAATCGCTGTCTCAAAATCGAATTCTGTTTCCATCGATTCGTCATAATACAAATGATGTTCGACCAAATTAACCAAATCGTGTTCAGAACTTTCGGATGCGATGGCTTCCGGATAAGCAATGCTTTGAAAAACGGCTTTCTTTTCCGTTAAATCGATAACTGATACAAACTCACAGCTTTTTTCTGTGTAAATACGATATTCCAAATCAATGCCTTGGAACCCATACGAGAAAGTGGACTTGCCGCTATTTTCAAACCAATACGGTTGTGAATAGAAGATACGCAATTCCGTCATTTCTGTCCGAGAGAATTGGAAGAACGACTTGCGCGTGTTTTCGAAGATGCGCGGCACTTCAATTCCTTTTTGCATCTCGGTCGGATAATTCTCCAGGCGATTCCACTGGTCTCCGTATCCTTTGTACTGGATGTCGCGGATGCGCATCGAACCTTCAGGGTAGGGATGAATCGTCAGGGCATTCGCGTACAGGTTGTTCATGCCTTTTGCCGGCAACTTGATGTGCAATTCGCCAAAGACTTCCGTAACGCTGTCCGTCTGGTCGAAAGAAATATTGCGAACCCAAAAGGTATTCTTGTCTTTGTCGACAATCGCTTTCGTCTGTGCGTTGTTTAAATCATAGTAGACAAGATTTCCAGCTTCGTCGTAAACTGTGTTCTTCGCTTCTTTTACGAAAATTTCCAAATCGTTAGGGACAAAAACGGTGCCCCCATCGGTTGTGTAATTTAACTTAGAAGAAACATCTGTTGGCAAAGGTGTGACCAAACCATGCATTCTGTCTATGAGACTGGCTTTTGCCGCTATCCCATTTTTCAATTGATTTGTTGTGTAAAAATTTTGGATAAAGATATTCGAAGCCGTGCCGGTTTCGTTTTCTCGCTCTTCCTTATTTTCAACTAATTCGTTTAATCGATTGACCTCATTGCGCAATAAGGAAATATGATTCTGCAAGAAAAAGTTTTCCCGTAAAACAATATCCATATTCTCTTCTATGGATTCTTCGTTTTGATTTAAAAGCTGAAAAATATTTTCCATATCTACAATCAAGCTTTGATTTCGTTGGTTGAATTCTTTTGAAGAACTCGGCCCGCGATATAGATTTCGTTGTGCCATGCTTTCTAATCCCATTTAGATTATCCCTCCTTCTGTTTGTGTGATGCGTTCTTCAAGAAAAGAAAGCCGTTTGGATTCAAGAGCTAAAACTTGCTTCATTGACAAGGCATCTTCTGATGGAGCAGTATCTGTTCCAATAATTCCAACGGGCGTTTCGTGCAGAAAACCCAGGGAAAAGTCTTCTATGGAACAATTTGACAAAACACCATTTGCTGTCTGATACACACTGTAAATTGCGAGCCTTATATCTTGTCTACTTTGGCAATATAACCTTTTGTCTATATATTGACCAGACGAAAAGTCATCTAAGTTGACTATTTTCAAATCATCCCCGTCCCCATTGAAGTCCTTCGCTCCGATAGCAACCTTCACTCCTTGACCATTGCCTTTGGTTAGCTTGAAACGAAGGAATAGAATATCCCCAGGCTCCGCAGTGACTGTTGCCAACAGCCCTCCCGGAACAAGCGTGCCATTGCTGGAAAGCGTGTATTTGCTGGGCGTACCAGTTAAAACAACGCCACCAGGTCTCGTCCATGTTCTTAAATCCTGAATGTCTTGTTCAGGAGTACTGAATGGTTTCAACAAAGTAGTAATTGTGCCGGCAGTGGGGATGGAAGCGGTTGGTTTGCCTTCTCCGTGATAAAGTGCCGAAAAATTATTAGAAATAGCAGTTGTTTGTCCGGGGAAAGTTGGATTGCCTCCAGCCACTTTCTCTGCATGGAACAGGTCGTGGAGAACTGCCAAATCAAAATTGACCGCGTCTTCCCGGCGGGTTGTGCCTCTATAGGGCGCGTTGTGCCTTTCAAGACTCATACGATGCGTTTTTGTCATTTTCTTTCTCTCCTAACTAAATTCTAGTCGATAACTTCTCAAGATGGGGCTGGGTACATTCTGCCCGTTTTCCCGCAAGAAGTGGGCTTGGATGTAGACACCCTCCGTCTCCGGTAATCCGTCTTCTTTGTAATCGTAGAAAAGGTCGAAATGCAATCCCGGTTTTCCGAAATTAGTCAGAATCTCCAATCCCTTTTCGGTTTCCCGCTTCGCGAATACGGTACGGTCGTTTACTTTAGTGTTGTATTGCAGGTCGAACAAGCTGATTTCCGTTAAAGGTTTGCTGGAGGAATAGATGCGGTTGGATAGGCTGGCCGGGTTGAATCCCAAGGAGACCGTCATTCCGTTTACCGATACCGCATTCTTTCCGTTGACAAGCACAACAATTTCATTCCATCCGGGACGGAACGTGTAGTAAATGCTCTGGGAGACATTTGTTTCCCCTGAGAAAAGCAATTCGCCGTTTGAATAAATAGCAATCGGTTCGGTCGAAGAAGGGATGCTTTTGACGGCGCGCGCTTCTTCCAGATAGAATCCGATGCGGGCCAGGTACTTTTTCGTCTGGCTATCAGTCTTGTTCTTGAACACTTCTCCGGAACGGGCGCTTGACAGCGGCAGATAATCGATGAGGGTGCCATCATTCACCTTCTTGAAGTCATTCAACAGCGGTGAAGCAAACACTTCTGCAGAAGGGAACGAAGTCACTTCCCAGCTATTTTTCCCTACATAAAGATTTGTGCTGCCTTCCAACATTTTGATTTTCGGCAAGGCAAACGCCTGCTTCTGATTTTGGATGGAAGAAAGTCGGTACAAGGGGATGCCGTTCTGCAATAAGTCTTCGGCCTCCGATTGGCGGATGGAATATTCGCTAGGGAAAAACAATTCCTGCCCGTTGTCTTTTGTCATGCGGGAGAAATAAAGCACTTGTGAGCTGTTCGGGTTTGTCCGCCCCATCGGGTCGATGCGTTGCCAGTCGAGTGCGCCTTCCGGATTGGGCAAAGCGATTTCGTAGGTGATGTCGGTGCCAGTCGGCAACCATTCGTCCGCATGCAACTGGACGCTGGTGATGGCGTAGTTTTCCGGTTCATTCTCCAAATCCAAACGTTGCGACAAGAAAGTCCCTTCGGTCGGGTATTGCTTACTGTAGAAAGAAAGGTTTTGAATGCCGAACAAATATTGGTAATCGTAATCTTCCGTTTCCGGCAAGGATTCGTCGGCTTCGGATTTTTCCATGCTCAGGCGCAAAGCCTGGATGTCCAAGGAAGGGAAATCGATGGCGACACGTTTGGTGACAGTAAAACCCGTTTCGTAATACGGCAGATGATACCAAGTCGTGCCGTCCGGAGTATACGTCAAGGTAAGATGGAAAGGCTTGATGGTGAAGACTTCCAACTCGATGCGGTTCAGGTTGTGGATACCGTTGAAAGTCAACTCGAGAACACCGGTGACAGGCAAGTTCTCTTTCAGCAGGATTTGTTTCTGCCACGTTTCGTCCTGGTTGTCCGTCAAGATGTTGGCCAAACTACCGGTCAGCAGTTCTTCCTTTTTATCGAGACGTTCGGGATAGAGTTTGAAGGTGGCAACATTCCCGGGAACGAGACGCGCCGAAGCATTCTTTTCTTCTATCAGATGCACGGCATTGTTGGCGGTGTCGACAAAGATGTGACTGGTGTTTTCTAAATCCACCTTCTCGGTCGTATCAAAGACATCGTAGGCGTAAGGCAGGAGTCCTGAGCGGTTTGCGTTTTGGATGTATTGCTTCAATGCGTTCTCAAGCGTATCGATTTTCTTTTCCAGTTTCTCTTTTTCCAAAGAAAAGTTTTGGTAATGCTTGTTCAGCACTTGATGGACGGCGGTCATGTTTGTGTACAGGATGCGCAAATCGTCGTAGATTTTTTGATTGTCCTGGTTCAGCCTACCGGAGGAAACGACTTCGGTATTGCGGTACGGCGAAAAAGAAAAACTCGGTTCGTCATAATGCGTGTTCCGCAAAGCTTGGTTTAGTTGCCAAACAAATTCCCGCGAATCCGGCAGAATGCCTTTTTGCAGATTCTTTTTCAGAATGCTGTCGGTCAGCATTTCGGCGCGTTTGTCTTGAATGCTCATCTTACAGCGCTCCTCTCTTTTCTATTTTCAAAGCGACATCTTCCAAAAGGGGCGTTGTGTTTTCGAAGCCGGCATCGATGGGTCTTGAAAGGGTGATTTTCAAACGCAGATGATGGGCGTCGGCGGTCTGCACTAGTTCTTTGTGGATTTGGAAAGCCGAAGCCAAATCGATTTCAGCGACGTTCACTTCCAGTATTTTGGCGGGGAAGGCTTCGGTTAAGGGCTCTTGATGCATCGGGCTGATGCGAATCCAGTTTGTATCATCAAAAGACACTTCGTAGACAATCCAGTTGTTGTTTTTGGAAACAATATCCAAATAGCTCTGCGGGATAATTTCGTTTGCGTAAAGCATCACTTTGCCAATAGGCTCTTTCGAGAAATAGCGTTGCGAAACGAAATAGGATTTTTCTTCGAATTGGTACTGCATCACTTGGATGTCTCGGATGCCGATAGCATAGCGCCAGCCTTCATCGGTCGCTTCAATTGTTTTGGAGTAAGTAAGGCGTTCGCCGTCGATGGTGCGGACATATTCGCCCGGTTCCGCATTCTTCAATTCTTCCGGTGCCGGGATTTGGATGGCCAAGGTTTGCCCGTCGCGTTTGACGCGGTAAACTTCTTGCCCGATGATTTCGTTATAGCTTTGGTCTTGGTCCAAGACGAATTCGATGAAACGGGCGGTGCGTTGCGGGAAAGACCAAACCCCTTGTCCGGTATAATTGGCTTCAGCCGCCACGTTCGACCCGTCAAACAAAGCATCTAATTGATAGGTCTGAGGCGTGTTGTTCAGTGTCTGATTGAGAACAGCCTTCTCCGCATAAAGCGGTTCATAGTCGAACCCGTCCGCGCTTGTGCGAATGGAATAGACCGTCATCTTGCTGGCCGCATTGGAAGCATAATACGGGTTCAGGCTCAGCCAGTTCACCGTCTGCGATTCGTCCAGTTCGATGACGATTTTGGCGCGCAGGCGTCCGCCTGTTTCCGGGCTTTCCGCCCAGCCGAAGTCATAGTTGCGTCGCTCTTGTTTGAAGGCGTGGGGCACATTCGCCCATTGGTATTCAAACAAGGTATCCGGCCGGTTGTCCAACAAGACCGAAGCATCTTCGTGCAAGCCCGGTTCGAATTGGTTCGAGAAGTGGAACGCTTCTTTGCGTGTGCCTTCTTTGTCGATGGTCACATATTTCTTTGCGATATGCCCTATCCCGGGTTGGCCGTTGCCGTTCACTTGCGCCACGCGTGCGGATTCCGAGAGGTTGACGGTGGCTTTTCGTCCTAGCGTCAGGATGCCTTCGGAAGCCGCAATTTGCGCTTTCGTAACGTTCTCTAAGGTGTAGGTTTCATCCAAAGCGTTGGCGTCCTGGAAGCTTTCTTTGAAGTAAGAGACGTTGGTGGCCTGTTCTCCGGACAATAGCATCAAATCGCCGACTAGATTGTTCAAGTTCCCGATGCGCGAAATCAGCCGTTTCTTTTCCGAGTGGACAATGTTGAAGCTGTCCATCAGAAAACGATTGGAAGCATTGTGCTCCTGGTTGAGGATTTGCATATCGGCAACGATTTCTTCCATGTTTTCCGTGACATCTTCACGGAAGGGCAGTTGGTGGCGTTGCGCCAATCTGGGCACGAACAATGGCCCGCCCAAGCGTCCTTCGTAAACGGAAAGCACGGTTTGGATATAACGGTTGATAGCCATTTGGTCAGCGCCGGCGCCCAATTCTTCGCGCGCGCGAGCGGTCAGGAAGGCGAGTTGTTTCTCCTTTATTTTGGATTTATTGCTTAATTGAAAATCGCTCATGTCTACCCTCCTATTTCATTGTCTTGAAGCGCAGGCAATAGTCGGCCACTTCTGGTGTAACCGTCAGTTCTTCGCTTGTGTTCCGGCGCAAAATGATTTTCAGGCGGAACTGCGTGATGATGGTTTCGTAAGTGACCTCGACAGTGGCATTGCCGTGCGTGTATGCCAGGTTTTCCTGCAATTGTTTTGTTTGGAAATGTTCCGTAAAGGTCAATTTGTTTTTCCAATGATAGTAGTCGAATCCGCCGTAGTAGTTGGCGACATCGATGCTGTAGTTTTTCAGTTCCGACCAACTCTTGTCCCGGTACAGCGTTTTGTTGTAGGTGTAGGCCATTCCCAATAAGTCTGCACGGAAAGGTTCCACCTGTTTCAGTACGGTTCGGGAGCGCCCTTGAATGGACGCATCCGTCAATTGGACTTGAATCGGTTTATAATCGGACGTGTTCGGGTTGTAATCCGCTTCGGCTAAGATGCGCTGTATATCGACGAAAGGATAGTGCGCCAATGTCAGCGTCTTATTGAAGGCCGTACCCTGTGGGAAGCTTTCGGTAATGGTTTGGGTATCGTACTTGTAATCGTTCAGTTTGAAGCACCACGGGTCTTTCTTATATTGGTCAGGCGCATAGTCTATCGTGTAAATCGCATTCGGGTTGGGGAATACCAGTGATAGACTTTGGTTGGACAAAAGCACGAAACGATTACTCGTTTGTCTCAAGCCGTTTTCGTAAAGCACAACCGTATCCATTTCTGCCGGAAAGCGGAAAGTCGCTTCGCCGTTCTGCAGAAACAGGCGTTCCGATTGAATCAGGCGCGTTCCCTTTGGTAAAAGTGGCACCCAATCGGATACAGACGGTTTGTTTTTGTAGCTGATGTAATATTCGACGGATGTTTGGCGGTCGCTCGCGCGCCCATCGACGGTATCGAACAAGGCATGGTTCTCCGTCGCTTCCAGTTCCACTTCCATGACATTCCCAGGGATAATCAAGGGTTTGGTTACGAAGGCTTGGCGTTCCCCGTAGGTGACGTATTTCGCCTGGATGTCTTTCACGCCCAAACTGTATTCGTACAAGTTGGTGGGATTGGTCATCTCTTCGGCAACCATCGCTGTTGTCCCCGCATCCGTTGGTTTCCCGGGGGCCGTGCTTCCGGTTCCGGATAGGACGGTTTTGTTCTCCTGAAAAACGAATAAGCCGGGGTCTTTTATTTTATCAACCATAGTTTCCTACCCTTCCAAACTGGCGAGTTTCAAAGCGCGCCATTTGATGTAGGCGGCCTTGCGTTCTTCTGACCAGTCTTTGATTTCTGTGTCGTTATAAATGGCTTCTGTTCGGTAAATGGTCGTTTGCCCTTCTTGGTTCAAAAGTGATTCCAATAGGGAGCTGTCTTCTTCTGTCGAGGCATAGGTGAAATCTTCGCCCGAACGGGTCAAATAGTAGGTGTTTGTCTTTGCGTTGTCTTGCGCCAATACGAACGTCAGCCGTTTCGCAAAAATCGGTTTGCCGAAAAGAATCGTAATCACTTCCGCACTTTGTTCGACCTGCAAGGTTTCCAAATCGACGATTTGTGCTTCGCTGTAACCGGATAAGTCGCTTTCGTAAAGCAAAGAAGCCAACCGCACCGGGAAAGTGGCCTGCATCTGGAAGGAAAGCAAGGAAACGGGACTGGCCTTTTCCAAAGTCAAAGAGAATTTGGACAGGTGTCCGCCCGTGACAGTGCCGAAACCTTCGTAAACATAACTATCGTTTGGCGCATCCGTTGTTAATCCCAGCCGCAACCAAGCCTCTTCTTTTGCCACGATACCTATTTCGATACTTGTTGCTGTGCTGTTGAAGGAGAAATCATATCCCCATTTATCAAGTCGCTCGCCCTCAAGCCCCCAAGCATACGGATATTTTTCAATGCTTGGTATTAAGGCGTCCAATAGTTTTTGGAAAAGAGGACCGGCTTCGTATATTTTTTTTTCAGCAAAGGTTTCGCCTGCGAGATAATAAGCATCTGCAAGATAGCCGATTTCTTTTTTGTCTCCATACAGGAAGTTCCACTCTATTCGAAAGGGTTCGAACTGTGAAGCTTTTGTCAAACTGGTCAATTTTTCGATGTATTGCCTACCTTGCTCCATGGTTTACAACCTTCCTTTCGGCCCGACAGAAACACTGTCTCTGGCATTGTTTGGCTTCAAGGCCACATTGAACCAAAAACTATTGCTATCCCCATCGATAGCTTTTTCGATTCGATAGTTTTCATTGTTGTTGTCCAATGTATAAGGGCTTTCATACAACACTTCTAGCTGAGCAGTTGTTATTCCTTCTGCATTCTGTAAAACATTTGTTTCCACTGTTTTATCAAGCGATAAATAATACGTGTGATACAAACGTTCAATGCTTGCGGGAGCCAAAGATTCTCCGTCCCGGTCTACAAATAGATGTGCCGCTTCTTGTGTATAATCTTCCACATAGAGACTTTGTTTGTCGGGTTCAAAACTAAAAGTCTTTAGAATCAGCCCCTCTTCTCCGCGTTTTTGTTGTTTTAATTCTTCTACGCGTCGTTCCAATGCTTCAATCTCTTTTTTTAGTTCTTCCAAATGACCCTGGTAAATGGTGTCATAATTTTCTCCGGCGCGTTCGATGCTGTTTTGTTCCGGAAATAAATGACTTAAGTCCATTAATACATGGCTATAGAATGTATTGAGTGGGTCTGCTGTTATTTTCGTGCCAACATCGACCAATTTTGTAACAAGACCTTCTTCTTCGGCCAACTGAATGATTAATCGTTCAAACTCTTTTTCGCTAAGATTATTTACTTCGAAAACGGCTTTGTTCTTTGCGATTGTTTCTCGAACTCTACTTGCATCTGCTTGTGGAATCACCCGCAGGTAATCGTTTAAATAGCTCATTGTTGGACTCCTTTCAATTCTAGCCTTCCGCTTTGGATGGCTACTTTATTGATGTTTGATGATAGGCGGATAGCTGGGTGCTTCCCCTTCATCGCCACTTGTTCTTCTCTTACCCATTCGCCCGTATTAGTGCCTATCCGCAATCGCCTTGTTTTCCCATTTATGGAAACTGGCGTATGTTGATAAAGCCAAAAGACAATCCCGTTGCGACGCACACCAAATCGACTCCGAATGAATTTCCAATGACGCCCAATTCCATCCGGAACATTTTCTCCTGGTGTTGTTTGGAATACGCCATACTGCCTGCGTCCGTATTGGTATCTTTCATATTGTGGCATTTGCACCTTCTCCTCACTTCAAAAAAAATAGAAGCTCGAGAGGAGCCTCTATCCTAAGCTAACCCTTGACCTATTGAGAGTCAATAAGTGCCGGTTAAATTCCTATGTAGTTTCCTTTGTCATTGGTGGTATAAAAGGGGATTTCTGTTCCATAAATTGTTTTCAAGAACTCTTCATTCAGCTGTTCCGATTTTACCTGTTCCGGATTCTTAAAGCAGCCTTTTTTGGGGTAGAAAGGTTTCTCAAAAGAAGGGTCGGCGGGTTCTGGTTTCACGTTGACCCGCGTCACGCTTTCTTGGATTTTGTCGGCAAAGTTGGCGAATTTACCCCGGTAATTGCGGCTCAAACTGATATTTTCCACCGGGATTTCCGATTGGTTCATGAAGTGGTCGATGTACAATTCAAATGGCAACATCGTTTTGTTCGCTCCGTATTTTTCGACACGTGGGTTATCGTTCTGCAAAGACGAGCCGACAACAATAACTTTGACGGTATCGTGGGCTCGGGTTAACACAGTCTGCAATTCCGTCAAATCCAAGTTCTGCGCTTCATCCACAATCAGGATGGTTTTGGCATCGAAGTCGACTCCGCGCAGGTAGCTGGTTGTCGTGCAAATCAAATGGCCGCTTTCGGTCATATCGGCGAATAAGTCCATATTTTTTTCCACTTTGTAGCCGATGCGATTGATGACATCGATGGCCGGTTGCATGAAAGGTGCTTCTTTTTCCCCTAATGTTCCCGGAAGGAATCCAGTCGTTCGTACCGCCATCGCATTGCGAACGTAAATGATACGGTCTGCGTTGCCTTTGTACATCTGGTAATAAGCAGCCGAGAGGGCGATGGCTGTTTTCCCAGTACCAGCTGCAGCATTACAGAATACAGCTTGCACGTCATTAGTTGGAGCTAAGATAGCTCTGACGTACGCTTCTTGTTCCGGGTCTGCTAAAATGCGATATTTCATTTTTTCGTGGAAGAAATGTTCATAATCGTTCCGATACATACTATTGGCCATAAGACGGACACCTCGTTTATCGTATTTGTTTGCTTGTTCTTTCTACCTTCATCTAAACGATAATTTATGCATTTGGCAATAGTTACTTTTCTCATAATCGACAAAATAAAAAGAACCCCGCAGGGCTCTCTTTATTTGTTTGATTTTTTCTTCTCTTCATTCATCTGCAGGATGATTGCTTCAATCAACATGTCGACTTCAGTTTCGTTGACAGGAAGACCTTTTTCTTGCAACATGGCAATCGCGCGGTCTTTTGCTCTTTCGAGTTTTTCGGGACCATCCAAATCGCGGTATGCTTGCTCTGCAAAATGAACAGCTACTGCGACGATTTCCTTGTTCGCAGCCAATCGGCTCGTGATGTTTTGCAGGGTTTTGTTGTCTCTGTTTTCTTTCATCCATTCGCGAATGTTGTTCGCAAGCAGTGTGATGAGCAAAGCCAGTGCAGAAAAAATCAAATCTTTTAATGCTTCCATAATGGCGTCCATAATTTCACCTCCTTTCATTGAAGGAATATCCAGCTTTATGGCACTTGTGTGCCAGTCATAATTTCTTCCAAGGTGGCATCGGTCACGATATATTTGATGCTGTCGACGATTTGGTTGCTCGCGAGAATGGCTTGGTATTCGTCCAATCCCAAAACGACGCTAGAGTTCAGAAAAAGATTGGTGACCCGGGTTTCAAAGTCTGACATTTGAGTGCTGTAGTTGGTGAAAACCGCAAGGCGTGCCGTTTCGTTCGTCTGACGAGTCGTTTCGTTCGTGCCGCGCGTAGTTTCTGCAGCCAGCCGGCTATTCTCCTCAGAAATACGGGCTATTTCGTGCTTGTCACGAACGGTTTCTGCGGACAGACGAGCGATTTCTGCGGACGAACGAATCGTTTCGGCCGCCAATCGTTCGCCTTCCTTGGTGGCACGCGTATGTTCGGCGGTATTTCGTGTGTTTTCGGCTATGTTGCGAACAGTCTCGGCACTTGCCCGGGCGCTTTCTGCCGCAACGCGCCCCTGTTCATTCGACCCACGGGTTGTCTCTGAAGATAAACGGGTCGTCTCGTTGCTTGCGCGCGTACTTTCGGCAGAGATGCGCGTCGTTTCCCGATTGAGGCGAGTGCTCTCGCTGGATGCACGGGTGGTCTCAGCCGCACTGCGGGATGTTTCGGACGCGTTACGGGTGGTCTCGGCGCCTGCGCGGGCCGTTTCGGCGAAACCACGGACCGTTTCACGGTCAAGCCGGGCCGTCTCACTGGCCAAGCGCTGGTTTTCTTTTGTGACGCGGTTTTGTTCATTAGTGGAGCGGGTAGATTCAGAAGTTAAACGAGTAGATTCATTCGTTCCACGGATAGTCTCGGCAGCCGTTCGGTTTGTTTCCGAACCGATGCGGTTAGTTTCATTAGTTGTGCGGATGGTTTCGTTGCCGGTGCGGTTCTGTTCACTCGCAGCCCGTGCTCCTTCAGAACTGTTGCGGGCCGTTTCGGCGGACAAGCGTGTGTTTTCCGAAGAAAGACGAGTCGTTTCGGCCGTATTGCGGGTCGCTTCCTTGCTATTACGTGTCGTTTCGGCCGTGTTCCGGCTTGTTTCGGCGGAGACACGTGCTGTTTCGTTGCCTTTACGAGTATCCTCATCGGCAAGGCGAACGGCATACTCCACTTCGCGGGCATTTTCTGTTTGGATACGGGCAGCTTCGGCCGCATTCCGGCCGTTTTCATCCAAGGCGCGGGCGTTTTCAGCGACGATGCGCGCCTCCTCTTTCGTAATGCGGACGATTTCGGCCGCCACACGGCTGGCTTCTGCCAAGACACGATTGGCCTCCGGCTCGGTTACGCTGCCAGCAATAGTCTCGAATTCAGACATGTAGCTGTCGCGCATAGCAGCCAAATCGGCCGTCAAGTGGTCGACGTTATAGATGGCAATAAGCTGTTCTGGTTTAACGCTGAAGATGTCGGCTACGACACGGAATTTGAAGCGGGTGCTAAGCAAGCGACCGTTCGCATTAACGATTTTCAGGTAGCCGTACCATTCTCCCGCATGGAGGATTTCTTCTTCCATGGCGTAATAGAACGTATTGGAAGTAAAAGTGCCGCCCTCCTGAGGCAACACCTTTTGGACAAGTGTGTTGTCCTTTAGATTGGTGAGCACTAATTCCCCACTCAATCCGACAACATCAGCGTTACTGGTGAATGTTAACCAGGCATTGCCCCTGTCGCCGGAAGAGAAGGTCCCGTTCGTTTGGATAATTTGTTGAGTAGCAACAGTCGGCGTTACTGCTATCGGGATTTCTTTGAATAGCCCGCTAGGTATCATATGTCCCACATCCTTTCTTTTATTTTTGATAGGCTAAACGTAACCACTTCGAACTTTAAAGTAAATGAAGGAATATTCATCTGATAACGCAAAAGTGGCATGTCCTTGTTTCTCAAGTTGATGGCAGCCAATCGACAATGATTACGCCAGCGTTAATTTTCGCCAACATTTCTTCCACCTGCGGCAAGACCACCGCCGGGACGCTTTCCAATGTCCGCATGCCGGTGTAGACGTGTTTGGCGTATAAAACGGCAAATCCGCTGTACGCTTCGAATCCTGGGATATTGTTCATTTCGATTTCCTCCTTTCTACATTATTGCGCTTAGCAATACCATATCGGCCAATTCCAACACGGTTGACTCCAAATAAACATTGTAATTTTTTTGCGCTTCAAGCTCTAATTCTATTTTTGTGGGTTCTGGTTTTGCGGGTACGACAATCTGTTTCTTTTCTTCCCAATTGATTTTTGCCATATTCACACCTCTATCCATTCTGGAAATTTTTCCGCCTCGGTGGCATCCTCTGATATGAAATTCAGCAATTCGACTGACAGAATGTTATCTACTTTTGTTGCTTTTAAGATTGGATTGTATTCAAGAGCAGTTTCAATCATAGAAGAATCCATCCTGCCATCTGGGAACCCTGAGAAGTCGAATATATCGCTTACACCATCAAAGGTAACTACAATCATTTCACCTGAAAATTCAAACACAAAGCGCTTTTCATCTGCTCCCACTTGTGGGCTTTTATAGATTCTCATTATTTCCACCTTCCTACAGCCATCCATGCCATCGAACAGTTAAATGTTCCAGATTGTCCTCTGGCAAAGTATCCATCAAATGTTGTTGTTGTTGTAAGAGCATTAAGCCAAACAGCGATGTCCCCTGTGGTGTTATCCATATTTACAGAAAGAGAAGCTGGCGAACCAACAAAAGCCACTGGGTATGTAACTGATTTAGCTGTCGAAATAAACCAACTCCCCCAAGCAGTAGAAATAGCCATTGTTCCTAATGCTTTCCTCCCATAGCAAATCATTGTTCCATCTGCAAACTTGATATAATAGCCATTTGCATTTTGACCAGTGACAGCCACTACCTCTGCTCCTATTTCAGCCGGAGTTGGTTTTTTGCTTGTTGTGTATACATTGCCACCAGTTCCAGCTACTGTCAGATTACCAGATACAAATCCATCACCACCGACGTCCAATGCGCCTTGCTCCCACACTTTACCGGCACCAATCCCTGTTCTACTCCAAGACATCGGGACAATCTCGGTTCCGACCGAAAGAGTTGCGCTTGAAGGATTGCCCGAAGTGAACTCGTCATAGAAAACAACTTTGATGTCATAAGACGATGTATCGGCATGTCCCGTTAGTTCTATCACTTCGCTATAACTACCGGTAGTTGAGTTCACTGAACTTTTTGCTGTACCCCAATCAGTCGCCGTTTTCAGTTTTGTATAGATAACCATTGTTGCTTGGTTTTTTGCAGTCAAATGACTGAACGTCCCAGAACGTTCAACCTGTAATGTTGTTGTTGCCTTATCTTTTCGAACCACACTGAAGCTGGTTAAGGTCGGTTGTGTGTACGCCAAAATCGTAATATCATTCGTACCAGTTGTCGTGCGACCCCGGCTATCGGTGACTTTATAAGTAATTGTGGAACTACCGCTTCCCGACAACAGGTCGCTTGTGACACTGGCTCCTGTATAGGTTTTGCCTTCTATTGTGATTTCATAACCGGTTATCTTACTCGAATAAGTCCCGGCTCCCGCTAAGGTTGCGGTTACTTTGGAAATACCTTGCACGTACCCACCGATATTGGCAAAAATTCCCGTAACTGCTTCTGCTTGTGTTTTGCTGGTAATTGTCGGCACGATGCTCGCCGGTACCGTCGTATTCAATACAATGGTTTTGGTTCCAATAAACGTGCCACCGCTATATGTATCGACATAAATCGTTCCCCAGGAGCTGGTTGCGTTGGGGATTTTATTCATCAGACTGAGAGGTACCGTAAAACTTGCGGATGTCGTGTAGCTGTTTCCGATAATCACTGTTTCGCCTGAGAAACTCGCCCACATATTGTGCGTGAAATCCGTGGAAGCGCGGTTTGTGTAAATTGTGACAGACCCACCGTAATCCACTGTCGATGCACTTAGGGTCGGTATACTTGCCCTTGGTATGGTGACGAGATGCATGCCACCGTAAACATCAATATATCCGTGCGCACTGGAAGTAAACTCCGCATAGAAATCACACCATTTCGCTCCGTCTGCATTGTGTGTGACGTTGAAGTTTCCTGTTGCGATTTGGAATGTCCCACCTGCAGATACGTTATATGACGAAATCGTTCCACTGGCTTTTACGACATCGTTGTCCTTGATGCTCCAAGGATAACTGCCCCCACTTGCGTAGGGCCAGCCATTACTTGAAACGAGGGACAGTTTATATCCGATATTGGTGTAGTTATTTGCGGTATCTTTCCAGTTTTCCCATATCTCCATCCGAAGATAGGCGTAAAAACTTGCTTTTGAGCTTCCGTTAAAAGTTGCCATATTTTATTTTCCACCTACTTTTTTGATTAGCCTTCGCCGACAAACGAAACGATGGTGATGTCGCTGTTCGCAGGAGAGGTACTGATTAAATGGGAGCCGATTTGTGCGGACTGCACAAAGATACCGTGATTGATTTTCATGATTTTGTCTGCGATGTAAGCAACTTCCATCCCACCGTCAAAGAACGACAAGCGGTTTTGCGAAAGCAGCATGTTCATCCCAGAGGGATTTCCATCGCTGATAAGCATCCCGTTTCCGGTCGCTTCAATCTTCGTACCATTGTTGAACGTCCAGCTTTCCTTCATGTTTCCCATTTCGTTTTGGATACTGGCGACCATTGCTTGTGCAGCCTGTAAGTTCCCGGCAGCAACCGATTGGTCGGCCGCCAAAACGGCTTTATACTCACCGTACTCTTTGATGAAGTTGTCATAAGCACTCTTATCCAACTTCGCATTGGCTATTGCTTGTGCTCCGGATACAGAGGACGATACATCATTGATAGCATCCGATACAGCCTTACTGTCGGCTTTTTGCTCGATGTCATACGCAACATCTTCCGGCGCTGGTGTCCAATCGGTTGCCTTGTTTCCTTTTTCAAGCTTTATTTTCCCGATATCTTTTGTTTCCAAACTGAATCGCATGTAAGCAGAGTTTGCTGGAGCAACTACTTCTACTCGTGCGCTTCCTGTAATACCACTTATGTGAACCTTGTTAATATCTGAAAACACAGTGGACGGAGAAGAACCTAAATTAGAATACCCACTAACGATAAACTTTTCACCTGGAAGAACCGGAATATAATCCGTGTATGCCCAAACGGCATTCTCACCGGTTGTGCTCGTCGCTGTCAAATAGAATCCTTTTATCAGGGTTTTTTCTATTATCAGATTTCTTCCGCCAATTTCTATACTGTTTACCTTTGACGTGGCATCACTAGCTGCGGCCGATACAGCTTCTGTTTTGGCTGTTGCAGCTGCGATACTCGCATATGTCTGAGTAGCAACACTGCTGTTCGCAATCTTCAGGGAATCCACATTTAGCGAAAGTGTTGTACCGTCGAAAGCAATTTTCCCGCTTCCGAAATTGAACGCACCTGTGCTCATATTGATAGTGGACTTACCATTACCGGCACTAATTACTCCGGTAGTGATTCTGGCTGCATCCAAACTTCCGGTTGTAATCAGACTCGCATTCAAAGAACCAGTCGTAATCTTTCCGGCATCGAGCTCAGTAGCCTGAATTTTTGTAACAACAATACTATTGGCAACCAAATCGTCTATCCAGGCATCGTCCATCAAGACTTCATTGGTGAAGTGCATCTTTCTGCCTTCAATACGTTGTGTGTCTGTGTCATCATTTATTCTTTGGACCGTTGTCTTATCTGCTGTTAAGGTCCATTCTGCAAGCAGGAAAAACCCCGTAGACCTTGCAGTCGAGCAGATGTAAACGCTCGTTCCGTTTTTCCAGATGTCCCCTCTATTATATGGAACAACTGGTGTAGACGTAAAGGTCCTAGATTTCGTTTCAATTTGGTCCGAAATATCTGTTTTAGAAGCAAGTTCCAACGCTGTAT
>Ga0172378_10000678_pt1 | contig 30312 bp, 26 predicted proteins | sample GrowelOW332metaG_FD_119755 | JGI IMG/M metagenome (GOLD analysis project Ga0172378, IMG submission 119755) | Groundwater microbial communities from an aquifer near a municipal landfill in Southern Ontario, Canada - Pumphouse #3_1 metaG | ecosystem: Environmental > Aquatic > Deep subsurface >...
AAGTCAAGCAAGAACTGAGGGAGCATTTCTTCATTGGAAAGACGCTGGAAAAAATTGAGTCCTTCCAATGCGTAGGTGATGTTCTGCTTCGGTTCAAGCCCTCCGAGATCACTGAAGAACCAACCGCAACTGGTGAAGGAGTACAAGGAGTACATAACACCCTCGAGCATTTTCGCGAGGTCTCCTTGTTTGTTCTTGTCATAAGGATGTTTCTGATACAGCTCATCAAGAAAAGCTTGCATCCTTATCTGCTTTGCGGCAACAGGACCAAAATCTGCGAGGAGCTGATATGCAGAAAGGGAATCTCCGAATATATTTCTCACCCCCATGGAAAAAAGATTCATAATTCGTTCATGATTGTTTGATAATGCGATGCGAAGAGGTGTCCTCCATTTCTGATTCCAGTTTTGTTCTCCTCCCGTACGACATCCACAATCCTTGTACCAGCGAGATACTCCATGGAAACAGGACCAAGAGGTTCCTTTGTCATCCTCCCCATGAGAAAGTTCTGCATGAAGCGTTGCCGGATGGTTCTCTAAGTATGCGCCATAGTTTGTCATGACAAAATCATCGCGTTGGTTCACTTTGCGAATCAACGCACACAAAGCCATATCCCCGTATGGTTCATGATGCCCATATATCTCGCCGTCGGTGGCTGTATGGATGAAATCGACCTTGTCCTGATTCTTGATATAGAGCAATTTCTTGTAAAAATTATCGGCATCCCTGAGAAGGTGACCGAAACTAATGTCACTTGCCAAAGACGGATGGTAGAAAAATGCGGTGAGCGTTCCTCCTGTTTTTCCAGTCAGGATGTAAGGATGGTGGTATGGCGCCGGTTTCCCATTGAGGTTCACCATTTTCTTATTTTCATCCTCGACAAGACGGCACTGCCAAGGAGACAGAATAACATACTTGACCCCGCATTGTGCGAGCAGGTCTATGACCACAGGATTGATTGCAGTCTCTGGGCACCAGAAGCCCTCACTCGTTCTTCCGAAATAACGATTAAACACATCCAGCGCCCATTTGATCTCCACCAGGGCATCCTCTTTCGAATCGAGAGGGAGAATCGTGTGGTTGAATCCTTGTGCGATTGCATTACCATGACCAAGCCTTTGTATGCTGGCCTTGTCCGCGGTGACGATATCCTCGAAAGTATCAGGGTGTTCCTGAACCATCCACGAAAGCAACGTGGGCCCGAAATTAAAACTGATGTACTCATAGTTGTTACTGATACTTTCTATTTGGTTGGAAAGAAGATATCTGCTATGAGCATTTGCTCGATAACAGGAAGCCCATATTCGCTCATTCCAATTATCATAAGGAACGGCGCTGCCTTGAATTTCAATGATATCGGTCCTGGGATTTTCTCTTGGGGGCTGATAAAAATGGCCATGAAGGATCAGGCTCGTTTTGTTAGTTTTCAAAGTATCCATATTTTTACGGACTGATGATACCATGTTTGCCCTGTTGCCGCTACCGTTTGCCTGCTTCCGATGGGAAAAACAAAAGGGTGAAAAGCAAAACCAAGATACCAAGAGTCTTCGATGATAAAATCCGCATGGTTTGTAGTATATTGGATATCCATGAGGTGACTTCTAACGTTGGGTGTAATATTTCTTAGGAACAGGATCACATCCATCCCAGATTATCTGTCTGAAATGCATTGGATCGGTATTACCCTCAGTATTGATGAAGAAGACCTGTGAGGTGCTGTCAAGTTTCAAAGACCCGATTAAATCCTTGGCGTTTGGTTCTGTAAGAATTGAATACAAGGTGCCAAGGGGCACCGCGCCACTTTCCCCGCTGATGATGAACTCATCTCCTTTCAACGGGGTCGCAAGGATTCTCATGCCCCTGGCTGCAATATAGTCAGGCACCTTCATAAATACATCGGCATCCTCCTTGAGCACCTCCCACGCTAACGGGCTGGGGTCACCGCAGGCAAGGCCTGCCATAATGGTATCAAGGTCGCCTTCGATATTATGCGGTCTGCCATCATCGGCTGCCGCTGAGGCAAAGAGACAAGCCGCCTTGTCAGGCTCCACAACAATAAATTTGGGGGGATTGTCAGGAAAGAGCGCGGAGTAGAATCCAATGACCGATGCCGCCAAGGCACCGACTCCGGCCTGAACGAATATATGAGTAGGCTTCACAATCCCCAGAGCGCCGAATTGCTCCTGGGCCTCAAGCAACATGGTTGTATATCCTTGCATGATCCATGTAGGGATCTCAGTGTATCCTGGCCATGAGGTGTCACTGATAATTTCCCAACCATATTTCTTTGCATCGATGACTACCTGCCGTACCGCGTTGTCATAGTTGCCAGGAATCACCTTGACAGTGGCTCCATAACTCTTGATTGCATTGATCCTGGCAAGGGATGTCCCACTATGGACATAGATTACACATTTGTGCCCAAGCTTTCCTGCAGCCCAGGCGATGCCCCGTCCATGATTGCCATCTGTTGCAGAGGCAAAGGTAAAGATCCCAAGTTTCTTATGCGCTTCTTCGCTGGCAAGATATTCATAACTCATCTTATCGTCAGAAAGGCCCAGTTTCTTCTGCAAGAACCGATACAATGCAAAAGATCCTCCCATGACCTTGAAACTATTCAGTTCAAGACGCTGGGATTCGTCTTTGACATAAATACCACCGATCTTGAGCATATTTGATAAAGACGGGAGGGAAATAAGACGGGTAAGATTATAGCCGGGTATCTGGCGATGGAATTGTCTTGCCAAGCGAGCTATTTCAATAGGAAACAGTTCCTGTGCCTTGGTGATATCTTTAATCGGATGATTACGAATTATCCATTGAAAATCCAGATTGTTATTTTCCATTTTTTTTTGCACCTCAAAATACGAATGTTATTATAGTTTATTTCTTTAAAACATTCAATATACACAAAATTATCAATAAAAAATGATGATATGATAAAAAAATAAACGGAAAATCAAGTGACTCCTACTTTTTTACAAAAGATTCTTTACATTCGCACCCATCAAAAAGATGGCTAAAAGAATTTCTGTTGACTAGTTTTGCTGTTTTCTCTACAGTTATTGAAGAAGATTTTGCACGGGAGACGCTATGATTCTAATCGATATAGATTCCTTGTCTGATACAGAGTTGCGTTATATTGCACAACAGGAAGGTTTTGAAGACTGGGAAACCATTGACCGTGAAGATTTGATTGAGCAATTGCAAGAGAAGTATGATGATTCCGATATTGACTTTAGCTCTGTGATTGCATCTGCAATGAACCAGAAACGGTTTTGTACCTCGTTGACAGATTTCACTTCGAAAAGCAACTCTTCTGATTTCTTACCGGGAGTGGAGAATTTACCTCCTTCATATAACGAGACATCAATTCACCTCTTGCTGAGGGACCCCCAATGGGCTTATGCCTATTGGTCGCTTTCTCCTTGTACCAAGGCCCAGTTTTTTGAGGGAAAAGTCCAAACAGGGGAGGTGTTTCTCCGGGTCAATATGGTTGACCAGCATGATAATAGCCGTTCTTTCTTCGATATTTGTGTTGGTCTCGATGACGAGCAGTGGAATATTAATCTTCCTCAAATGGGTTGTAAATATGATGTAACCCTTTGCTTCAAGGACGGACAAGGTGTCATGGGCTCCTTGGCTCAAAGTAATGTTGTGGAGACTTTTCATTCCTACTGGGAAAACCATTATGATGAAATAGCGATGGACAGGGCTTTGTTTTATGTACATTTCTCCTCTGTGGTGACCAAAGAGGGAGAGGTTGCAAACAATCCAGTTCTCAAAAACATCGCAAAAATCTTGAGTGAGGGGGTGCTTGAATGAAAACAAATAAGATAGCTTTCATTCTCAATGCACATTTGCCATATGTGAGGCATATTGAGTATCCACGTTTCTTGGAAGAGGATTGGCTTTTTGAGGCGATAAACGAAAGTTATTTGCCTTTGCTCAGGATGCTTTCCAAACTGAAGGATGAAAAACTTTCATTCAAGTTCACTATCAGTATGAGCCCTCCTCTCTGTTGTATGCTGACGGACGAGGCTTTGCAACAACGTTTCATCCAGTATATGAAGCGTCATGTGGAATTAGGCGAGAAGGAAGTCGAGCGTACAGTTTCCGATGACCCAAGGCTTCACGAGATGGCTGTTTGGTATCTTACCAACTATCGACGTAATTTGGATGATTTCGAGAACTACAACCACAATATTCTCACTGGCTTTAAAAATCTTGAGGATATGGGGGTCATTGAGATTATCACTACCTGTGCGACCCATGCCTATTTGCCTCTTTATCAGGAATACCCCACTGCCGTCGATGCCCAGATAGAGATGGGTATACAATCCCATCTTTGTAATTTCGGCCATATCAGCCGTGGGTTCTGGCTTCCCGAGTGCGGGTATTACCCCTCGCTTGAAGAACATCTGAAAAGCAAGGGGATCACATGGTTCCAGACTGCCAGCCAAAGCATGTTGCTTTCTCCTGACAAAGTTGAGTATGGTACTTTCCAGCCGGTACGTTGCCCTAATGGTGTTGTGGCGTTCCCCCGTGATTACGAGGCGACAAGTCTCATTTGGTCAAACACTAATGGGTATCCCTGTGATGCCCGATATCGTGAGTTCTATCGTGACATCGGCTATGACCTTCCCCTTTCCTATATTGGTCCCTATGTTGAAGAAGACGGGAATCGTGTGTTTACCGGCTATAAATACTGGTCGATCACCGGTGAGGGCCAGGAGAAGAAATTGTATGACAGGGCCGCTGCCCAGAAAGTGGTTGAGTCCCATGCTGCGAATTTCCTTTTCAACATCTCAAGCAAGGCGGAGCATATCGTGCACGCAACTGGAAAGATGCCTCTTTCAACCTTAGGATTTGACTGCGAGCTTTTCGGACACTGGTGGTTTGAGGGCATTGATTGGCTTGAGCAGGTTATCAGGCAAAGTTGCAAGGAGGATTGTACCGTGCAACTGACCACTCCCACCCAGTTCCTTGAAACCAAGCCTCAGTTGCAAGTCGCTCGGCCGGCTTATTCTTCTTGGGGTATTGGTGGCTATAGCAGTACATGGCTGGATGGAAGTAACGCATGGATTTATCGTCATATCCATCAGGCGCTTGCAAGGATGGAGGAACTTGCCATACGGTTCCCCCAACAGATAAGTTTGAAACGTCGGTTTCTCAACCAGGCCGCGCGGGAAGTGCTGTTGGCTATGGGAAGTGACTGGCCGTTCATCATGTATAACAAGACAAGTGGTGCTTATGCCCAGCGGCGGTTGGAAGAGCACTTAGAGAACTTCAATGTTGTTTACAGCAACATGTGCAAGAATGCGGTAAACACTGAATGGTTGATGAAAGCCGAGAAGAAGGATGTCATCTTCAAGGATATTGATTATAATATCTTCAATCCATCGAATACTTAATAACATATAGTTTATCAGCTTTTCCCAGCCCTCAAAACGAGGGCTTTTATTTTATGTTATTTCCATAGCATTTATCTCTTTATCCGAAAACAAACTACCAATACGTCAATATCGTTTACGCTTGTTAAGCATCTTTGAGAACTTTTGTTCTTTCCCTGGTCCAAAAGAGAAAAACGACCTTGCGTCCTAGTGGGTGGAAGTGTAGATTAATGGGTGTAAGTGGTTGAAATTCCCATTTTTGACGAAAGTTTCAGGAGGATTCTGGGTATGTTGACAGGTGAATTCAAAATCACCATCGATGATAAAGGCAGGGTTCTTATCCCGAGCAGGCTTCGTGTGGCCATTGATGGCGACAGCATGTACGCCACCAGGGGATTGGATAATTGCCTTTGGCTGATGCTACCTAAGGACTTCGAAGATTTGTCAAGGACGATTCTTGATGGGCCCGGGGCTTCCTTCAATACAAACAGGAGATTGCTGCAACGAAACATTATCAGTCCCGCGCAGCTCTGTGATATCGATAAGGCCGGACGGATTAACGTGCCACCTACATTAAGGAATTTCGCTCATCTGGAACTGAAAGCGGAATGTACCTTGCTTGGTTCGGGACTCTATCTGGAACTATGGAACACCACATCCTATGACACCTATCTTTGTGACACTGAAAAGAATTTCAACGCTGCTGCGGAGAATCTCAGTGAGATGTGGAGAGGCAGGTCGTAATGGAATATGTGCATTATCCTGTCATGCGAAATGAAATACTTTCTCTCTTGGTTCCCCAGCAGGACGAGGCCGAGATGGTCGATTGCACCACTGGAGAAGGCGGGCATACGCTGCTTTTCCTGAACAAGTACCCCAAGTTGCATATTACAGGGTTGGATAGGGATATTGCCATACAAAAGAAAGCCATAGAAAGGTTGAAGGAATTTGGAACCAGGTTCTCACCAGTTAATACCTGGTTCGATGATTACTTCACTGATTACAAAGGGCCTGGACTCGATTTAGTGCTGTTTGATTTAGGAATTTCCAGTTTTCATTTTGCTGAGTCAGAACGGGGTTTCTCTTTTCTCAAAGACGAGGAGCTGGATATGCGTTTGGACAGGAACGCACCCATAAGCGCAGAGGACGTGGTCAACGGCTATCCAGAGGACAAGCTGGCGAATGTGATTTATGAGTTCGGGGAAGAGCGCTACTCACGCAGGATCGCCAAGGCGATTGTATTTCAGCGAAGGCTCAAGAGGATCCGTACCAGCACGGAACTTGCCCGGATAATTTATGAGGCTGTCCCTCCGCAATACAAGCATGGGCATATCCATCCTGCGACCAGAAGCTTTCAAGCTATACGAATTGAGGTGAATAGGGAATTGGATCGCATCGAGCCGGCCGTAAGCGGGGCGGTGGATGCCTTGAAGAAGGGAGGAAGGCTCGCAGTCATCAGCTTCCATTCCCTGGAGGACAGACCTGTAAAGTGGTTGTTCAAACGTCTTGCCGATGGTGACGACCCCAAAATCAGGATTTTAACAAAAAAGCCATTGGTACCTACGGAGGAAGAGAGCACTGAAAATGCTCCTTCCCGTAGTGCCAAACTGAGAGTGATAGAGAAACTATAAGAGAGGAGGATCACATGCAATCAAGGATGCGAAGGGAATTTGACATCGCTGAATATGAAGCGAAGGAAAATGTAACGACTGTTGCTACAAAAAAGATTGGACATGTCATCATCCTGCTTATGCTGTTTTTCATTCTTGCTGTGATTTTCTGTGCTGTTTGGCAGAGTGGTGTCAATCGTTCATTGGAAATGAAGAAAACGCAATTGCTAGCTTCAATCTACGACTTGGAGGAGCAGCATCGTACTCTACGAAGTGATATTGCATCCCAAACCATGCCTGAGGCGATAGTTGAGGATGCATTGGTGCGGGATATCAGTTTTGAGCAGATTGAAGCTTCAGGCCTGCTTCTTGTAGCCAGGGGGGATTGATATGAAATTGGGCACCCGTCCTTATAGTATTCAGGAAATTGCCTCGATTTGCCAAGCGACTGTTGTTCGTCCAACAAATTCAAAGATCACCTCGATCTCCACTGATAGCAGGAATATGGAACAAGGATCCTTGTTTTTTGCCTTGCAGGGGGGGCTTTGCGATGGTTCAAGGTATTTGGCACAAGCACAAACGGGAGGTGCGATCTGCGCTGTGGTCAGCAGGACCCATCTTTCTGAGGCCTTGCAAAACTGTTCTCTGCCTCTTTTGGTTGTTGATGATTCCCTGCTCGCTTTGCAAAGATTAGGAGCCGTTTATTTGAGGCAGTTCCATGATGTGCACTATGTCGGCATCACTGGTTCGTGCGGTAAGAGCACAACCAAGGAAGCGGTTGCCGCTATTCTCGAACAGATGGGTAGGACAGTGAAGACTCCAGGGAATCTCAATAGTGAGATAGGGCTTCCTCTTTCTGTGTTTCAGGTGAGCGAACAGACCCGCTACGGGGTGTTTGAGATGGGTGTTGACCATGTCGGGGAGATGGGCCGTATGCTTTCCGTGGTGCAACCGGAAGTGGGGATCTTGACCAATATCGGATTGTCCCACTTGGAGAAGTTTGGTACTCAGAAGGTGATCGCACATGAGAAGGGGCAGCTTTTTCATCAGGACATCAAGGCAGGTTTCATCACCAGCGATTGTATTTTTGCAAATCAAATTCAAAAAGAGAATCACATCGTCCTTGAAAAATATAGTTTGTCAGATATAGAGGCTCATGATTGTGGCTTGAACGGGTGGAACCTTTCACTGGGTAAAAATCGATTTCATGTCAATTGTGTAGGCAAGCATCTTCTCTTGGACATCATTGGGGCTGTCAAGGCTTGTCGTTTTATGGGGGCAAGCGACAACCAGATTGCCCAGGCCCTGGAAGGGTTCGTTCCCATGGAAGGACGTGCTACGATAATCAGGGGTAGGGTGACGATAATAGAGGATTGCTACAATGCAAGTCTGGATTCGACTCGTTCCATTCTGGATTATATGGGAAAACTATTTTGGTACGGGCAAAAGAAAGTTGTATTAGGGCCGATGAAGGAACTTGGTTCTGCCAGCAAAAAGGCTCATCTTGAGGTTGCCAGGCATATTCTTTCCTCAAACATACAGACAGCATTCTTGTATGGAGCCGAAATGTATGACGCATATAAGCTGCTTCAGGATTCCTGCTATCACGGCGCCTTGAGTTTTACCGAAGATTTTGACCAGTTGACCAGAGATGTCAGCAACTCCGTCGACAAAGGAGACCTGTTCTTGGTGAAAGGTTCTCATTCAGCCTCGATGGAACGTTTGATTCCTGTGTTGAGAAATGCAGGCTAAGAGGTGTGTATGAAGGTTTATCTCTCAAGTATAATTGCTGGTTTTATAATCACCCTGCTTACCTCCTTGATGATACTCCATAATTCAAAAACCAACTTGGTGGTACATATCAAGCCGGAGTTGGCTGACGTCCAGTCGCGAAAAGAAGGGACACCCTCAAGCGGAGGCATCGCCTTTTGTGTGGGATCGACTGTCGCCTCGTTGTTTTTTGGAGTGAACAGCGTGTTGCTTCTGGGTATGTGGATGTTCGCTCTTATCGGTTTCTGGGATGACATGGAAAAGACACATACCTTAAATGGCGATGGACTGACCCCGATGATAAAGATGTTATTGCAATTGCTCTGTTCCGCTACTACTGTTATGGCCTTGTATTTGACACACAGTCTCAATACTCAGCTCTTTGGTCATGACTGGAATAGATTTTATTATTTTTTTGCTGTGTTTTACATTGTATTCTTTGTCAATGCGGTGAATATTACCGACGGACTGGATGGTTTGGCGGCACTTGTCACCCTTGTACCTTTGATTCTTCTTGCTATCATCAATGGAAACACCTTCTTGTATGCATTTATCGGTTCATTGTTAGCTTTTTTGCTTTTTAATCTGAAACCTGCAAAATACTTCATGGGCGACTGTGGCAGTCATGCCATTGGAGCTGTACTTGCAATCAGTGCGTTACTTGACAAAAGTGAATTGATTACTTTGCTTTCCTCAAGTGTGCTGGTGATTGAGTTGCTCTCTTCCCTTGTGCAGATTATTTCAATCAGGACGTTTGGCAAAAGAGTTTTCTCAATCGCTCCGCTTCATCACGCTTTTGAAAAAAAAGGAATAGGAGAGTCTTCCATCGTAGCAGGTTTCGCTTTGGCCAGTGTCGCCTTGAGCTTGGTTGCATTCGCCTTGTGGCTCAGGGGGTGACGACATGGTCGATAGGCGGGCACAGTTTGATGATTTGATGCTACAGTCAGGTGGGGATGAAGCCGAGGTTGGAGGAGTAAATAGCGCTTTTACGTTTCTTTGCATTGTGCTTTTTCTGACAGGGATGGGGCTCGCAATGCTTTACAGCGCATCCTATGACGAGGCTATCAGCCATGGACTTCCACATTATTATTATCTTGCGCATCAAATGGTGTTTGTGGGATTTGGGATTGTAATGTCCCTCGTCATCAGATTTGTACCCGTGAAATGGTTTAGGATTATGACTTATCCTCTCCTGTTGGTTTCTCTTCTTCTGATGCTGATGACCAACTTCTCTTCGTTTGGTTATGCGGCCCTCGGGGCAAAGAGATGGTTGCGTATCGGTCCTTTTTCCTTACAACCCGTGGAAGTCGCCAAATTGTCCATGATTTTCTTTCTTGCGTACTGGTTTTCCACTGAACATAAGAATCATCTAATGAAAATCATTGTTCCTTTTGCGGTGATGGTCCTTTTTGCCTCTTTGATTGTCCTGCAAAAGGATTTTAGCTCCACAATGGTGTTTGTTGGATTATGCCTTGCTGTCTTTATTGCTGGAGGTGTTGGTTTAGGTCCTTTGTTTTTAATGATGGCATCCATTGCAGTCCCCTCGATTGTCATCCTCTTCACGGTCCCTTACCGGGTCCAACGCATAGCAAGTTTCCTTATGCCAAACCTCGATCCTCAGAGTATCAATTACCAGGTCATCAACTCAATCAAGGCGATCAAGAGAGGAGGATTGCTTGGCGTGGGCCTCGGTAATGGGACTTATAAGCTCGGTCTTATTCCTGAAGTGCAGAATGATTTCATCTTTGCCAATATGTGCGAGGAACTTGGTCTTGTATGGGTGTTGTTCATCATTATCCTGTTTGGCATGTTTGCTTTTCTGGGATATAAGACCTACAGACGTATGGTTGGTCAGGACGTATTCCTTGCCAATTTGGATTTTGGTATGACCACAATGATTGTTTGGCAGGCAATAATCAATATCGCAGTGGTCTCTGGTTTGCTTCCGCCAACAGGAATCCCCCTGCCCTTTTTCAGTCAAGGAGGGACGAATTTGTTTGTAGTGCTTTGCTGTTGTGCTGTCATGTATCGAATCATGATGATTTCCAATGGAAAGTTGCCATTGCAGAAAAGCTCACTTAAGAAAAAAGAACGAGAGACCATTGAATTTCCAAGTGATGCGGAAATAGAGAAAACATGAGACATGGAAAGATTCTTATTGGATTGCTTTCTCTTGTAGCGTTATGCATTCTTGTTCGTTTCTCTTTACAATTCATTCCTTCCTTGACTATCGATGAAGTCGTCCTGTTTGTTGATGACAATATGGGTATACCTTACAAGTGTAAAGAAGAGTTTAGGAACCTGTATCATACCCCTCTTTTTGGATTTGATAAATACGCCCTGATACAAAAACTCGAAAGAGAGGGTGTGGTTGGACAAGTAAAAATCAAACGTATCCTTCCAAGCAAGATAAGAGTGGATATCACCCTCCAAAAGGCCGAGGCGGTTCTCGTCGCTGTTGATCAAAATCAAATTAAGAAAGAATACCTTGTTTACGATGGCAAACTGTATGATCTTTGCGAAGAAGATTGGGATATCTACCAGCAGAAGGTTGTCAAGATCCAAGTTCCCTTGTCATATGCCTTGATAATCAGGGAATATGGGCTTGATGACTCTTTTCGCTCAGTATTAGGGATGGTATACTCTTTATCGGGAAATTCGTCCTTGATAACGATGGTGAAATACGATAATAATAGTAGCAATAGTTTAGGGAAGATGGTATTGGAGCTGGCAAGTCTCAATGCACAGATATTTGTTCGTGAAGAAGTAAGCGCCACAAGGATTGCACAGGCGATCGAAGTAGTGAAGGCTGAGCAAGAAAAAGCCTCTTTCTTGGAGACGACAAAGAGATATGATCTGTACACTACCGCACTTGTCCGCCGATAGCGGAGGTCTGCTGATGGCTGGTGATAAAATGTTGATGGGGCTGGATATCGGCTCAAGCAAGATCCGGTGCGTAATCGGTTCTGTAAGCAGGGATGGACAGCTTATGGTCGATTCCATCTGTGAACGGCCAAGTGAAGGAGTCCGTTCCGGTTCCATCGTCAATATTGAACAGACGCTTAAGGCAATATCCTCCGTGATTAATGAAGCGGAGCTCCAGGCGGGAGCTGAGATTCCAGATGTCATCATCGGTATCGGTGGGGAACATATAATTGGTGTTCCTTCCAACGGTGTGGTCGGAATCAATAGCAGGGACCAGGAGATAAAGAGGGAAGACATATTCCGTTCTCTTGAAGTGGCTCGGGCATTTGAGTTGCCTCAGGACAGGGAGATTCTCCACACCTTGGTACAGGAATTCCAAATTGATGGACAAAATGGAATCAAGGATCCTGTGGATATGTTGGGACATCGCTTGGAGAGCAGGGTGTTGGTGGTGACAGCAAGTTCCTCGATTTGCCAGAACCAACGCAAATGTATCCAGCGTTCAGGTTTGTCCGTCAGGCGCATGGTCCTGCAAAGTCTTGCGGATGCAGAGGTCGTGCTCAGTTCCGAGGAGAAGGAGATGGGGGTCATACTGATAAATATTGGTAGTGGCATTTCCAATATGATTGCCTATAGCCATGGTGCCCCTATCTATACAGGAGGGGTGAACCTCGGTGGGGATTCAGTCACCAGTGACCTTGCCTATATTCTCAACAAGACCAAGGCTGTTGCGGAACAGATAAAATGTGAAAATGGGTATAGTTATGTTCCGTCTGTTTCCAGTGATCAGATGGTGGTCATTCCTCAGGTGCAGGGGCTTCCAGCGATTCGTATGCCAAAGAGGGAGCTTGCTCGTGTGATCGAACCGAGGATGGCAGAGATATTCTCGCGCTTGCAGGTCGAACTAGCAAAGATGAATGTACAGGGATCCTATGGCGGGGGAGTCGTCCTCGTCGGTGGCGGTGCGCTTCTTAGTGGTGTCACAGAGCTTGCAAGTGAGATTTTTGGTATTCCCGCAAGACTTGGGTTCCCTGAGGCTATCGGGGGATTGGATCGTTCATATATCAATCCGTGTTATACTACGGTGCTGGGGCTCCTTAAGAGCGAAGCACGCAAGGTCAAGGATGATGGAGCTACCCCAAAGAAGCATCGGGACGCAGTGCATAGTTCTGAGGATGGTGCTTTCTCAAAGATTAGAGGATTTTTTCGTACGTTGTTTTGAGGTGCGATATGGCAAAGGATACTCCTATGGATTTTGGAATGTTTGAAGTTGAGGACATGGTACAGGGAGAGCAGGCAGTCACCACGGTGATTAAGGTCATTGGCGTAGGTGGTGGCGGTGGAAATGCTGTGAATCGGATGATTGCCAGTGGCCTGAAGAAAGTTCAGTTTGTCGCAATGAATACCGATATGCAGGCTTTGCAGCGTTCAAATGCCCAGGTGAGGATGCCTATTGGAAGGGAGCTTACAGGAGGTCTTGGCGCTGGGGGCATTCCTGAAGTAGGAGAGAAGGCCGCTCAGGAAAGCAAAGAGGATATCAAGAAGGAATTGGAAAATGCCGACATGGTGTTTATCACTGCTGGCATGGGAGGGGGGACCGGTACTGGCGCCGCTCCCGTGGTCGCTGAGATAGCCAAGAGTTGCAATGTCCTGACTGTAGCAGTGGTGACCACTCCTTTTGCCTTTGAAGGTAAGAAGAAACTTCTTCTTGCTCAGGCTGGAATTGAGAAACTTCGCAAGAACGTTGATACCCTTATCATTATTCCGAACCAGTATTTGCTTAAAGTGGTGGAGAACAACACCCCTATCAAGCAGGCGTTCCTTATGGCTGACGAGGTGCTCTTCATGGGAGTGCAGGGAGTCAGTGAATTAATTACCGAGCCTGGTGAGATAAACATCGACTTCGCGGATGTGCGTACTGTCATGAAAGGCAAAGGTGATGCCTTGATGGGTATCGGTTTTGGTGAAGGTGCCAACAGGGCGGTGGATGCCGCTCGTCAGGCTATCAGTAATCCACTTTTGGAAAACGCATCCATTCAAGGCGCGAAAAGTGTGTTGGTAAACCTGTCAGGAAGTGAGAATCTTACCTTGCAGGAGTATCAGGATGTAGTTGAGATCATTACGGAGAATTGCGCCGAGGATGCCTTGATTATTGCAGGGCAGGCGTTCAATCCTGAACTTGGGGACCGCATCAAGGTCACCGTGGTTGCGACTGGTTTTGAGCGCAAGGAGGAGGTCGTGGGAGCAGAAATTCCTAATATGCAGGGTACCCGTCGATTCACTTCTTCAAATGAAGGCCTTGGTTCTTTTGCTTCTGCATCAAAAAGTGAAAGCAACGAGGGTGAAAAGAAACCACAGAATGCAAGCGCAGGAACAATCCAGGTCAACCGTTGGCAGGATTTGCAGAAGCAGATAGGAAAGACTCCGCCCAACGGACAAAGTGATTATAGTATTCCCGCTGTGCTCCGATATTCCCAAGACCAAGAAGAAAGTCCCAAAAAATGAGTCAACAGCAAGATATCCTTGTTGATGATTTTATCGATTATCTCTACCTCCAACGGCGTTTAAGTAAGACGACCGTTGCTGTGTATGTTCCTATCATCAGAAAATTTTTTTGTTTTCTGGAAACAGTGGGCAGGGAGATAGAGGATGCAAGTATTGCGGATATCCAGGATTTCCTGATCAATGAGAAGGAAAGTTCCCATGACGGAGGAAGAACTGTGGCGAAATATCTTTCCTCCTTGCGCACGTTCTTTTCCTTTTTGGTGTATCAACGTATCAGGGATGACAATATCGCAAAACGTATCAAAGCTCCAAAGATTGGGACTTCCCTTCCTCAAGTGGCGACAGTCACAGCAATTGATGCCTTTCTTGAGGGAATTGACGTTAGTGACGACCTTGGGTATCGTGACAGGACTATATTTGAGCTCATGTATAGCTGTGGTTTGCGCATAAGCGAGGCAATAGGTCTTACATTGGCCAGTTACTCAGACAAGAGTCTGCGAATCATTGGCAAGCGAAGCAAAATGCGGATTGTTCCTGTCGGGGCTATCGCCTGCAAATATCTGGATACCTACATCGCGGAAGTAAGGCCTCGGTTGGTGAAAGCCAACCTGTCAGAGAAGCATCTTTTTGTAACGCGAAATGGAAGAGCTTTCACCAGACAAGGGGTTTCCAAACGTTTTGACCAATATCGTGGAGGACAAGACATGAAAGTGCATACTTTACGTCATAGTTTTGCAACCCATCTCCTTGAGGGGGGTGCTGATCTAAGGAGTGTGCAGATGCTTCTTGGTCATAGTGATATCAAAACAACTCAGATTTATACCCACGTGGACACTACCGACATGCGTAAGGCCTATGATAGTTTTCATGATGACAAGGAGAAAAAGTAATGGACTTGTCAATTCTCTGGGCTCTTTGCCCTTTGGTTTTCCTTGCAGGTCTTGTCGATTCAATAGCTGGAGGCGGGGGACTTATCGCTCTGACTGCTTATGCCGCCTTGGGGCTTCCTCCCACAATGGCGCTTGGTAACAACAAGTTCTCTTCGACTTGCGGGACGACAATTGCTACTTACCGATATATCCGCTCAGGCAAGATAGATTGGACAGTGGCTATTGCTGCTTTCATCTTTTCTTTGGCGGGCTCGACTATTGGTTCCCGTCTTGCCTTGTATTTTGACGGAGTGTACCTGCAGTATCTCTTGTTGTTCCTTGTCCCTTGCATAGCCACACTGACATTGGTCAAACCGAATTTTGGACAGGCAAAAGGATGCAAGCACAAAATTCTTGTCAGTTGCCTCACCGGTCTGGTGCTTGGTTGTTACGACGGATTCTTTGGCCCAGGAACAGGAATGTTCCTTACATGGATATTCTCCGCAATCATCGGCCTGGAATTGATCAAGGCCTGTGGAACGAGCAGGGTGGTGAACCTTGCATCCAATATTGCCGCTTTGTTCACCTTTGCCATCAATGGGAACATTGACTACAAAATAGGAATTCCTTGTGCGTTTTGCTCAATTGCCGGTTCCTATATTGGCAGCGGGCTTGCGCTGGAAAAGGGTGCGAAGATAGTTCGTCCCATGTTGATAGTTGTTCTTTCCCTTTTGATGATCAAAGTGGTCCTCAACCTGTTTCATGTGAATATCTGATACGATTCCTCGCCTCATGCGGTATGAGGGGTATGAAGTTCCATGACTTATTGTCCATAGCCCTGTCACCAATAGAAAACAGGGAGAGATTTATTCTTCTTTCCCATGGGGAGATTCCTCATATTCCGAGAAAAAGGCTTATTTCAGTTGTTTCAGCCTTGAAGGAAAGGGGTGCTCACATAATTTTTTCAGGACAAAAGGAGTTCCCCGGACTTCTCTCAACGTTGCAAGAGAAACCCTTTTTTCTTTGCCATCAGGGAAAACTTCCTGATCCCGATGAGATGACTGTTACGCTTTGTGGAACACGGCATCCTGATTTCGAGGGAGCTTCGGCTGCATATCAGGTCGCCCTCGAGGCGGCGCTTAATGGGATCTCTGTGGTAACCTCGCTTAGCTATGGTTGCGACCGTGCGGCTGTCAAAGGGGCCTTGGATGGAGGAGGACACTGTTATCTTACCTCGGCTTCGGGCTTGCTGAGGGAGACACGGGCATTGTCTCCGCAGATTTCCTTGCTGAGTGTTTTTCCTCCAGATATGCCCCAATCGCGTTTATCTTGCAAAGAACGGAATACTTTGACGGTTTCACTCTCTCCTTGTACTTATGTAATCCAGGCCCCGCTCAAGAGTGGCGCGCTCCTTTGTGTCCGAGAGGCCTTGGATAATGGTCGAGAAGTAAGGTTGCTTCCAAGTGCTTTAGGGCCTGAGCCGGTTAGGCTTGGAGGATTGGATTTACTTGATAATGGCTGTCTTGTGGTTCGAAGCCTTTTCGATGCAGGGGTTCCTATAACAAGAAAAGTTTTTATTTCTCCTTCTTCCCAGGGAGAATATCATTTTGGCAATCGTCATTTTGTGGTATCGTGACAGGTATGGATATGATTTTTGATTTCTTGACCTACCTCGGTGATGTTCGGAATTATAGCAGGAATACAATTGTGTCCTACCAGACAGATTTATTGCAGTTTGCTTCATTTTGTAATCAGAGGAAGCTGGGATTAACAGATGTCGCATCCGCTGATGCCCGTACGTATGTGCGTTCTCTCAAGGAATGTGGATTGCACAGTGAGTCATCTATCAATCGAGCGCTGAGCTGTCTACGTTCATTTTATGCGTATCTTTGGGATAGGGAAATAACCCAATGCAATCCCTTTGCCGATATCTCAGTGCGGAGAAGAGAGGACCATTTGCCCTCAGTGCTGACAAAAAATGAGGTAAATGAACTTTTGTCCCTCACTTATGACGATTTCCCTTCATCCAGAGACCACCTGCTGTTCTGCTTCCTGTATGATACTGGATGTCGTATCAGCGAGGCCCTTTCTGTTACCGAGGAGATGGTGGAGATGGAGAGAAGGCAAATTCGAATCAAGGGAAAGGGTAACAAGACACGGTATGTGTTCTTTACTTCAGAGACAAAAGCAGCTCTTGCCTATTATTTGCCTTTGAAGCATCAGCTGCAACGAGAGAAGGGGATTGCGGATAAGAACCTGCTTTCATTGATTTTTTGTGCAAATAGTGGAAAACAGTTGCCGTTGAGTACTGTTCATACTATTTTCAATACGTACAAGTTACGATTGGGATGGCAAAAAGATTTTACTCCGCATGTGCTTCGACATAGTTACGCCACACATCTCTTGGAGAATGGAGCGGATATTCGGATGGTTCAAGAAATGTTGGGCCATGCGAGTATCTCCACAACCCAGATTTATACCCACGTGACACAACAAAGACTTGCGAAGGTGGTATCGATGTGCCACCCTCATGGAAGGAAATGACATGGAACAATTCAAAGGGACAACAATTATTGCGGTAAGAAAAGATGGAAAGGTTGCAATCGCTGGTGATGGACAAGTGACCCAAGGAAACCAGGTGGTGCTCAAGGGAAACGCCCATAAAGTGAGACGGCTTTATGAAGGGAAAGTGCTTATTGGCTTTGCTGGTGGTACTGCGGACGCGTTCACTCTCTGTGAGCTGTTTGAGCAGAAGCTTAAACAGTTTAGCGGTGATATAACACGTTCTGCTGTTGATCTGGCAAAACAATGGAGAAGCGATAAACAGATGAGGCAGATGGAAGCCATGATGCTTGCCACTGATGGTCAGAAAATTTTCCTTATTGATGGAGTAGGTGATGTTATAGATCCTGAGGGAGATGCCATCGGTATTGGTAGTGGAGGAAACTTTGCCTACAGTGCCGCCTTGGCATATCTGGATTGCGCAAAGGAAATGAGCGCAAAGGAGATAGCAAGAAAGAGCCTTGAGATTGCCTCTGACATTTGTATTTTCACCAATAAAAATATTATCGTTGAGGAGCTGTAGATGTTATCATTGAGCCAAAAGACATTGGACGAAATGAAGCCCCGGGAAATAGTCAAGGAGCTGGATAAATACATAATTGGACAGGACAAGGCGAAGAGGACCATCGCCGTTGCCATTCGTAACAGGACTCGGAGGAAAAGGCTTCCTGATGATATCAGGGATGAGGTCTCCCCGAAGAACATTATCCTCATAGGTCCTACCGGTGTGGGAAAGACCGAGATAGCAAGGCGTATCGCCAAACTATCCAATGCACCGTTCATCAAAGTCGAGGCGACCAAATATACCGAGGTGGGCTATGTCGGACGTGATGTCGAATCAATGATTCGTGACTTGATGGGTATCGCGGTCCAGGAGGTCAAACGGGAGCTGGCCTGTGGAATGGAAAATGTGGTCAAGGATAGGGTTGAGAACCGCTTGTTGGATCTCTTGCTTCCCGCCGTCCCTTCGCAAGCCGGTGATAGTGGAACATTTAGCGAGAGGACGGATGTTACCCGTGAACAGTTCAGACAGATGCTTCGGGATGGTAAGTTTGAGGAGAAGGAAGTGGAGATGACCGTTGGGGGAAAACCCAATGTGGGCATTGAGATGTTCGGAGCAGGAAACAACGAAGATCTTCAGAATGCCATGCAAAGTCTGGGATCCATTTTTGGTAATAGCAACAATCATAGGCGCAAGGTGACAATCAAGCGTGCCAGGGAGATTCTCACTGAGGAGGAGACCGACAAAAGCATCGATCCCGACAAAGCTGTGGACATAGCCAAGGAACGGGTCGAGCAGATGGGTATCATCTTCATTGATGAGATAGATAAGATTGCCAACAGCGGTCCTACCGGAGGTGGTGTTGATGTGTCTCGGGAAGGAGTGCAAAGAGACATCCTCCCTATCATCGAAGGAACAAAAGTAAGCACAAAGTGGGGAGTCATCGATACAACCCATATCTTGTTCATCGCCAGTGGTGCTTTCCATGTGGCCAAGCCAAGTGACCTTATTCCAGAGCTACAGGGACGATTCCCTCTTCGCGTTGAGTTGGATGAACTGAAGAGCAACGATTTCTACCGTATACTGACTGAACCTGAGAATGCGATTACGAAGCAATACCAGCAGCTTCTCAAGACCGAGGGTGTGGACATAATGTTCACCGATGAGGCGTTAAGAAGGATTAGTGAGATAACCTATAGCGTGAACACCACAAATGATAATATTGGAGCAAGAAGGTTATTCACAATTATGGAGAAATTGCTTGAGGAGCTATCCTTTAGTGCTGACGAGTTGGCAGGGCAAAGCATATCGATTACCAAGGCCTATGTCGATGAACGGTTGCATGATGTGTTGGAAAACCAGGATTTGACGAGGTATATTCTGTAAACATGCAATTATTCAAGATGATTGATACTGATTATGATGCAGCTCTTAGACAGGCCCGTGCGAAGTACGGGCCTGCAATCCGTATGCAATCCCGACGTGATTTCACCAGGAAAGGGCTGTTTTCCACTCGCCATTTCTGTGAGATTTGTTTTTATCTAGTCAAGGAGAAGGATGCCCAGTCAGGGAGTGGTGTGTGACTTGTCACTGATCAGCTTGCCTTGGCTGATTAGCCCTTCGATGACTTTCCCTATAGCGGGACTAGCTATATTCGCTCCCCAGATGGTATCCCCTTTGGGGTTTCCTGCAGCAATGTAAATTATATATTGGGGATTATCTGAGGGGATAAGGGCGAGCGTCGAGGCCAGGACAGTGCCATCGGTATAACTATTCGTCTCAGGGTTGAGAATTTGTGCTGTTCCTGTTTTCGCGCTGACAGACACACCTGGGACATCGCATAAAACAGCAGTTCCTCCTTCTTGTGTCGCTGAGTGCATGTAGGAGAGTAGTTGTTTGGCGATGTCGCTGTCAACGACTTTTCCTTGTTCCTTGACTTTCCTTTCATATAAAATATCATTGGTCTTTCCAATGGCCGAGCCTTTGCTTCGTTGGAGCACCAGGTTCGGCATGAGCAGCATGCCTTCATTTGCAAAAACCGTGGCGGCTGTGGCAAGATGCAGTGCCGTCACCGACAATTCCTGTCCAAAACTTATGGTGGGCTTGCTTCGTTTTGACCATGTTGAAGGGTCGTTAAGTTTCGCCCTTGTTTTACTTGGCAATCCAATATCATAGGACCTGTTGAATCCAAAGGCGTTTAATGTCTGGTAGAACTTGTCACTGTCAGTCTGAAGCGACCAATACGCAATGGCCCCGTTGCAACTCTTTGCTATCATTTCCCGTGGAGTGACAATCCCGTGTTTTTCGTGACAATTGATGGTGATTCCCTCAAAAGTGAATGAACCATCACAGACAAAGGGGGTGGAGAAGTCAGCTTGTGCTGCCTGCAGGTCCGCACAGAGAGAAAAAACCTTGAATACCGAACCTGGCTCGAATAGGTAATTGACACAATGGTTCAATCTCTCTTCCGGGGTGGAAGACCCGATTGAGTTGTTGTCATACCAGGGATAGCTGCTCATGGCGAGAATATCCCCTGTTTTGCAATCCATGACAATACCGACGGCATAATCAGGCCGGTCCTTATCTGCAATTGCCTGCAACTGGACATCCAGCAGGTATTGGATATCGATATCCAGGGTAAGGGTCAGGTCATCCCCGTAAATTACCTCTTTGCTTCCCACCTGGGGCTTGGGATCGAGCTCTTTCTCAAATGAATATTCTATTCCTTCAAGGCCCTTGTTCTCTGGATTAACGAACCCTATGGTCTGTGCTGCATGGAAGAGTGCCGGATAACTCCGTCCCATAATCTTTTCCACACTGATGGCATTCTGCATTTTTGCATCTTTGATGGCTTTCTCCAGGGTGCCGACCTTGGCAGGATCCAAGTGTTTTTTCACCAAGGCATAGGTAGTGTAATGGGAGATTTGCTGCTTCACTTCCTCCATTGTCATGTCAGCGAACGGAGCGACAAGCATGCATGCCTTATTCATGTCCTTTATGTTTTGCAGATGAAAATAAAGATTGTAATACGGAGTGGAAATCGCAAGGATCTTGCCATTACGGTCATATATGGTACCACGTATCACACTTTGGGAAACCACAGGGTCCTGATATTTTTTGGTTTTTCCACCTTCAATGATGATAAAGGCGATGCGAAATGCCAAAATACTTAAGGCGACCAGGGTTCCTATGGTAAAGAAAAGATAAGTCCTATGGTTTTGACTAGTGGCCATGATTGTTTTATAGTACACTTAAGAAAAGGTAATGTCGAGTTATGGCAAAAGACAACTATGATGATATGCAAAACCAAAGGGACACTTCAAAACCGTCCAGGCTGAATTCCTCCAGGAGTCTTGTCTGGGTAATATTGATAGGAATTGGTGTCTGTGTGGTTGTACTGGCCCTTTGGTGGATAATGTTTCCTTCCGAACCCTCAGCTGTTGTTTCGCAAAGTGAGCAGACCGCTTCCCAAAAGGCCGAGTCAAAGCCACAGGAGGAAACTTTGTCTCCTCCTGTTCCTGCCCAAGCTGTAACAGGTGCAAAGATGCCAAGCACTGACAATGCGGGTTCCTCAGTCGTGCAACCAGTGCAAGTGGCTGCCTCTTCTCCAAAAGTAAGTCCCGTGACTGCCGTGGGCCTTTCAGAAGTAAAAAAGATCCAGGCCCAACAGAAAGCGGTCCAGTTTATTGATCATGAGGTGGAAGAAGGAGAGGATCTTATCTCGATTGCCTCAAGTTATGGACTCAAGACACAGACTCTTATCGCCGTAAACCAGATACGAAATGTAGCAGCGATAACGACAGGGACCGTTCTTCGTATTCCGGATCGTGACGGACAACTGTATACCGTCAGGGAGGGAGATATCCTTTCAAGGATTGCGAGTAAGAACAATCTTGGATGGAAGACTCTGATGGAGCTTAATGGACTCACAAGTGATAGGATTAATATTGGGCAGACCTTGTTCATCCCTGATCCGATGACAACAAGTGCGACAGCACTTGCAGATGTCTCTCCTATTTCTTTTGTCAGGCCTGCCACAGGAACTATTGTGGGAATGTACGGGCAGGCCAGTAACGATCCTGCCGAGCCCCATGGCCTTGAAGGCATTCTTATCCAGGGGAAGGAGGGAAGTGCTGTTGTCGCATCAGCCTCGGGGAATGTCGTTGATGCGGGCAATGAGCAAAAGGGCAGAGGCCGCTTTGTGGTTATCAGCCATGAGAACGGCTACAGGACTATGTATGCGCACTTGGAAAATGTCGAGGTCAAGATTGGGGATGGGGTATCCAAAGGACAGAGTATTGGTTCAATTGGCACCACTGGAACGGAATTTACCGTCCCGACCTTGCTTTTTGTTATTCAGCAGAATGGTATCAATCTCAATCCTGCCGATTTCTTTTAATCGATGCTGGTCTGTCGGTGGACTGCAAGAAATAACAAGGCCGCTCAGAAAAGAGGGCGGTCTTATCGTGGGAATCCCTACATATTGGTTACTGGTTTCTGCCGCAGCAATTCTTATACTTCTTGCCTGAGCCGCAAGGACAGGGATCATTGCGACCAATTTTGGGACCGGTCCTACGGATGGTGACGTTCTGCGCCTCCGCACCATTGGCCTGCCGTGTCCTGTTTGGCAAGTTGCTTTCCTTTGCAAAAGTATTCTGGGTCCTGTGAGACTCGATCATCTTACGGTTGCCACGGTTGCCGTACTGGTCTTCATTCCTTGTAATTTGCACACTGACCAATAAATGGGCCATGAAAGAAGAAATATCCTCCAGCATTTTGGAGAATATCTCGAAACCCTCCACCTTGTATTCCACCAATGGATTCTTCTGGGCGTATGTCCTCAGGCCCACCGCATCCCGAAGATCTTCCAGCATGGTAAGATGATCTTGCCAGCGCATATCAATCTGGCGAAGATAATTGAACCTAAGGAACTCATTGAAGGGCTTCGCCCCGGTAAGTTCCACCTTGTCTTTTACTTCCTTATCAATGAAAGTATTCAGGTATTCCTTCCACTCTTGTTCTGAAGCCGTGCTCTTGAGAGGCTCGGCAACCACATGAAAGTCGCTCAGCATCGCCTCGATTATGGTTCCTGCAGGATTATCGTTCTTGAATGCCTTTTCACAAATGGCATCCGTAAGGATATGACAGTTGTTGAGAACCCTGGTGATTAAATCCTCGCAAAGAAGGATTTCATCACGCTGGGTATAAAGATAATTTCGCTGCTCGTTAAGCACGTCATCATACTCAAGCAAATGTTTTCGTATCTCGAAGTTTCTTTCCTCAACACGCTTCTGAGCCTTTTCCAGTGCGTTGCTGAGCATCTTGTGCTCGATAGGTTCTCCATCCTGCATACCAATCTTGCCAAGCATTGTCTTAAGATTGTCATTGGCAAACAACCGCATCAACGTGTCATCAAGGGAGATGTAGAAACGGCTGGTGCCCGGATCGCCTTGACGACCTGAACGTCCCCTCAACTGATTGTCGATACGCCTGCTCTCATGCCTCTCCGTGCCAAGGATGTATAACCCTCCAAGGGCTTTCACTTCCTCATAGTCCTTCTGCCATTGAGGGGTAACCTTCTTGATGGCTTCCTGCATCTCGGCCGCAGAGGCCTCAGAGCCAGCAAGAGCTCTTGCTCTGGCCTCAAGGCTTCCTCCAAGCTTGATATCGGTACCACGGCCGGCCATGTTGGTGGCGATGGTCACCGCACCCTTGGCGCCGGCTTCCTCGATGATCAGGGCCTCACGTGCATGGTTCTTTGCATTAAGCACTTCATGCTGTATCCCCATACGATGGAGAAGCGTGGAGAGCAGCTCGCTTTTTTCAATGCTGATGGTTCCTACGAGAATCGGTTGTCCGGTTTGGTGTACTTTCTTGATTTCTTCACAGATGGCCTGATACTTGAACTGCTCATTGAAATAGACCAGATCGCCCAGATCCTTGCGAATACAAGGCATGTTGGTCGGGATTACCACAACATCCAGGTTGTAAATCTTGAGGAACTCAGGGGCTTCCGTATCGGCAGTACCGGTCATACCTGAAATCTTGTCATACATTCTGAAGAAATTCTGGAATGTTATGGTTGCCAAGGTCTTGTTCTGACCCTGGACCGTAATCCCTTCCTTCGCCTCGATAGCCTGGTGCAGGCCGTCGCTGTATCGTCTTCCGACAAGAATACGGCCTGTGAACTCATCGACTATCTGGACCTTGTCATCCGCGACGACATAATCAACGTCCTTGTTAAACAAATGAAGGGCTTTCTCGGCCTGAGTCACATAATGCACATATTCAAAGTTCGCATCATCATACAAGGAGCCCGTGATGATGCCATTTTTCTGAAGCAGCTCTTCCATATGGGTCATGCCCTGGTTGGTAAAGGAGACGCTTTTCTGTTTCTCATCAATCTTATAGTCGCCTTTCTCATCAAACTGAACATTCTTATCGAAACGGGCTAGGGGATCTTGCTCATAGTAGGTGCCGGTGGCAGGGTCCTTTTCACATTCCTTGAGAAAAGGAGCGATATTTTTAGCCCCATGGACCTGCTTTGAATCATCCTCGGCCTGACCGCTGATAATAAGAGGTGTCCGGGCCTCATCGATAAGGATGGAGTCGATTTCATCGATAATGCAATAATGATGCTTGGGCTGGATTTTTTCAGAAGCCGACCATTTCATGTTGTCCCTGAGATAATCAAAGCCGAACTCATTGTTGGTCCCATAGGTGATGTCGCAACTATAATTCTTCTTTCGGGTCTCATTATCCATATCCGAGAGGATTACCCCGACACTTAGTCCGAGAAATTCGAAAATCGGCCCCATCCAGTTCTCGTCCCGGCTTGCAAGGTAATCATTGACCGTGACGATGTGCACGCCTTTGCCTTCCAGGGCATTGAGATATGCGGAGGGAACACAGGTAAGGGTTTTGCCCTCTCCCGTCTTCATCTCAAGAATCTTGCCTTGATGCAGTACAATGGCACCCATGATTTGCACATCGAAATGCCGTTGACCCAAAACTCTAAAAGCTGCCTCACGGGTAAGGGCGAAGGCCTTTGGGAGCAATTCCTCCAAAGTTTTCCCTTCTGCTATCTGTTTCTTGAATTCAGTGGTTTGCAGCGGGAATTGTTCATCACTTAGGCTCTTTGCCCATCCTTCCTCTGCATTGACAGTATTGACAATTGGAAGTAACTGACGCAGGTCTTTGTCCTGCTTGGTCCCAAAGAGTTTGGCTAACAATGATTTTCCCATATCCATCTCACTTTTGTAGCAATAATTTTTACTTTTAGAAGTATACTCAATAGAGGCGCAAGAGAAAAGCGTAATAGGTGCATTTTGTGTATCGTATAAAAATTTGTGTCAAAATGTCCCGTTTTCTGATATCATTCTGAATTATGCGAATATGTTATACTGGTGGTGGCACTCTTGGACATGTATTGCCGGCATTGGCTGTCCATCAAGAGTTGAAGGAGTCTCCTGGCTACCAATGCCTTTATATCGGGAGCACCAAGAGGATTGAGAGAGAAGCCGTCGAGGGGGAAGGCGTTCCCTTCAAGGCCATCGCCAGTGGAAAACTCCGCCGGTATTTCAGTCTTCATATGATAATCGATGTGTTTGCCATAGCGATTGGTTTCTTTCAGTCCCTTGTTATTTTGTTTCATTTCAAGCCCGATGTGCTTTTTTCGAAAGGAGGATATGTAAGTGTCCCCCCTGTCTATGCGGCGCATTTCTTGCATATTCCAATCGTTAGTCATGAATCTGACGCAGACCCCGGCCTGGCGACAAGGCTTACAAGCCGGTATTCCAACAAGATCTGCATTGCTTATGAGCAAGCAAGAGGCGTCTTGCCTTTTGCAAAGACAGTAGTGACAGGTAATCCCATCCGTTCCCAGTTGCGAGGTCCCCTTCGGTTTGACATGAAACAACGGCTGGGGACGAAATTACCTTTGATCCTGGTTACAGGAGGAAGCCAGGGGGCGCTTCAAATTAACCGCTTGGTGTGGGATAATCTGGACGAGCTCTGCAACCGTGCGTTTGTATATCATCAATACGGTATACGACGAAACCAGGAAACCCAGCACGAAAATTATTATGCCACTAGTTATATAGGCGACGAGCTAAGAGAGTTGTACAATGATGCCGACTTGGTGATTTGTCGAAGCGGGGCCGGTACCATTGCGGAACTTTGTTTCTTTGGAAAACCCAGCCTGCTTGTTCCTCTCTCTCTGAATGCAAGCAGAGGAGACCAGATACTCAATGCGAAACGCCTTGAGGAAAGAGAGGCCGCCTTGGTCCTGCATTCTGAGAAGGATTTTGTTCCAATGGTGTTTTCCCTGTTGGATGATTGGGAAAAACGGAGTATTCTTTCGAAGAATATAAGAAGCTTGGATTGCGGAGATGCAGCGAAGAATATTGCATCTGTGATTATCAGTTGTATACCCAGAAAGGGGGAGTAAGCTTATGGATTGGGGATTGACTATTGGAAACACATATTTTAACTCAATTGATGTAATAATGTTTGCCCTGTTGATGATAGGGGGTATCGGAGGTGCCATTTCTGGATTTGCCGAGAGTTTTTCCAAGACTGCAGGATACCTTATTGGTTTGATAGTTGCATTGATGTTCACGGCCCTCTTGAGTCCGACGTTTGTATCCACGTTCAATATTTCGCCCTTTTTTGCCTCTTTGTTTGCTTTTGTTGCTTTGTTTGTGGCCGGTTTCCTGCTTATGAGATTTCTTGGTGGCCTGCTTGACAAAATATTCAGTGTCTCCAATGGTTTGGATGCAATTAACAAATTGCTTGGATTTTTCTGGGGTTTGCTTGAGATGCTGGTGCTTATCGCCATTATCCTTTATTTCCTCAGGATGCAGACCTTGTTCAACATTACGGGATTGTTAAGCAAAAGTCAGTTTGTCACCAGGCTTATCGACCCTTACCAGCCGGTGACCATGCAATGGGTCTCCTCGCAACTGGGGAATATCAATGTTTGAGACTTTAGCTCCTTACCAAGGTGAGGTTTGTTCCTCTCTGACTGCTCAGATCAGGGAAGGGAAACTCAGCCAATCGAATTTGTTCGGTGGGCCACGTTATAGTCTGAGGATGAGCACCGCATTGGAACTTGCGAGGGTGCTCTGCTGTCCGAATCATAATAGTGATGCTTGCCGATGTGATAGTTGCATGGCATTCAGAAGCTTGTCTGTAGACAATGTGATTATTGCCAGTCAACGGGACCATAAGAGCGTTATAGAGACTTCCCTTTCGAACTTTGAGAGGCTCAGGACGGATTTTAGCAAAAACTTCCTCATCCGTGCTACAAGGATCTGCCTCATGCAGTACCATGCGGCCTTGCTTGCCAGCGCGACAAGCACCCAGAATGCCGTATATGACAGCGCCTCGGCTGTCGATGAGCTTCTCAGGGCCTTGGAAAAGAGGAAGACCGCGATTGATGGGAAAGAAGCAAAAAAGATTGCCTCGGACCTGCGGCAGGCGATGAAAAGCCTGTATGGGAATGAAAAGAAGGATACTTCGATCTCGATTGCCCAGATAAGGGCCATCGATGATTGGACAAGACAGACAAGCGCCAAGGAAGAAAAGCGTTTCGTCATCATCGAGAATGTGGAGGATGCGAATGTCTCCGCTCGTAACAGCCTGCTGAAAATACTTGAGGAACCACCTGAGGATGTCTATTTCTTCTTGCTCAGCGAGCATCCCGCACGAATTCTTCCCACCATTCTTTCAAGGGTTAGGAAGTTTTCCTTTGTGCCGCTGTCTCCTTCCCAGGTCAATTCCCTCTTGTCCGACTTCTTTCTTCCTTCTCCTGTCTCAGATTTTGAGAGTTTTTTCTTGCAAGGGAGCGGCCTTGACATCATAGGGACAAGACAACTCGCACTGCGGGTGTTTACAAGTATCACGACCCACACGTATCTTTCTAAGGAATATGACGACGCCCTTCTTGCCTTGGAACTGCCCTCGTCGGTTCGATATTTCCTTGAGCAATTGATGTCTCTCATCGAACAGGCTTTTTTACAGCAGAAAATCAACACGAATTATGCGAAAAGATTGAGTGGCCTTATCTCGAGTTCATTTAGTCAGGCTTGCTTGTATAACCAGAATAGTAAATTATTACTGCAGACCTTGTACTTGCGTTTGATGGAGGAAAGGATTGAATAAGTTTGTTTCCAAGGCTTTACAGAAGATTGACCAGCTAGATACCAAACAGATAGAAAGCATCATCAACAATTTGGATAATGACGAGAAGATGCTTGAGGTGACATTGGATTCCATGCGTGATGGGGTTATCCTTGCCAAGCAAAACAACACGGTTGTTTTTGTCAATTGTAAGTGTTCTTTGATGATTCCCATGTTCAGGCCTTCTTTGAATGGGTATGAGGGGATGCGCCTGGACAAGGTCATCGATGACAAGCATATACTCTCCTACATCTGCACCTGCCTTACCAAAGGGGGTGAAGGACTGGATAATGAGTTCAATTTTCCTTGGGGTGATGGTTTCAAGACCATTGCGGTACAAGTGGTCCTTTCCGACAGATTGAAGAATTCTTATGTGGTGATGCTATGCGATGTCACAGAGCAGAATCTTGCGGCTGCAAAATTGCATCAAAGCGAGAACCTTGCCTCAATGACGACTATGGCGGCTTCGGTCGCACATGAGATAAAAAATCCATTAGCGGCCATGGGTATTCACCTGCAGTTGCTCAAGAAGGCGTTTCAACGCAAGAAGAACCTGACTTTGGATGATGCTCAGCGTTACATTGATGTGCTTGATGAGGAGATAGACCGTCTCAATGGTATCGTGGTTGACTTCCTTTTTGCTGTCCGACCCATGAATACCAAGCTGAGACTTGGATATCTTGATAAGATTGTTAGGGAAACGGCTGATTTCGTCAAGCCTGAGCTGGAAAAGAACAAGGTCAAGATTATCCTTGATATCAGGATTGCGATTCCTATGATTGAATTTGATGAGAACCTGGTCAAGCAGGTTTTACTTAATTTGATCAAGAATGCAATGAACGCAATGGAAAAAGGTGGAACCTTGACCTTGTCGATGAAACTTGACGGAAATAATGTGCTTCTCAAGGTAAGGGATACCGGCAGTGGCATCCCCGCTGAAAATCTCTCAAAGATTTTTGAACCATATTTCACCACCAAGACCAGTGGTACGGGACTTGGGCTGACAGTTGTATATAAGGTCATGAAGGAACATAAAGGGGATGTGTCTGTGCAAAGCAAGGTTGGAGAAGGTACCTGTTTTACCTTGTCCTTCCCCGTTCCCGAGAACCAAAGGCTGACCTTGCCAAAAGGCGGAATCAATATTGATAGTACCGCGGTGGAGGTGAACCAATGAAACGGACCGTTCTTGTTTGTGATGATGAGAAGAACATACGTGAAGGCCTTGCCATGGCTATGGAGCTGGAAGGTTTTGAGACACTAACCGCCGAGGATGGTGACAAGGCCTGGGATTTAGTGAATAAGGAAGATGTGAGTTTGGTAATTACAGATTTACGGATGCCGGGTCTTGATGGAGGGCAGTTGCTCAAGAGGATCCATGGTGCGTACCCGCGTCTTCCCGTGGTGATTCTTACCGGACATGGGACCATCGAGTCGGCTGTCGATGCCATGCGTGATGGGGCCATTGATTTTTTTACAAAGCCAGTGGATCTTGACCGGCTCTCTCTTGTGGTGAAGAAGGCTTTGGATACCAATGACCTTCTCGCCGAGCATGATCAGATGAAAAAGGAACTGGCGGAGATTAAGGCGAGGACCAAGTATGATCGCATTATTGGGAAAAGTCAGAAAATGGTCGCCCTTATGGACATTGTCAGCCAGGTTGCCCCGACAAAAGCCTCGGTGTTGATAACAGGCGAGAGCGGGGTAGGCAAGGAGCTGGTTGCCGATGCCATCCATGAATTGTCAAATAGAAAAGAGGGGCCGCTTATCAAAGTGCATTGTGCGGCCCTTACTGAATCCCTGTTGGAAAGCGAGCTGTTTGGTCATGAGAAAGGCGCTTTCACAGGCGCCTCGAGTATGAAAAAGGGTCGGTTCGAGCTTGCTGATGGGGGGACGATTTTTCTTGATGAGATAGGGGAGATTAATCTTTCCACCCAGGTCAAGCTCCTAAGGGTGCTTCAGGAAAAACAATTTGAGCGTGTTGGTGGTGAAAAGGT
>Ga0172378_10000680_pt1 | contig 30272 bp, 29 predicted proteins | sample GrowelOW332metaG_FD_119755 | JGI IMG/M metagenome (GOLD analysis project Ga0172378, IMG submission 119755) | Groundwater microbial communities from an aquifer near a municipal landfill in Southern Ontario, Canada - Pumphouse #3_1 metaG | ecosystem: Environmental > Aquatic > Deep subsurface >...
CACCGCCTCCGCCTGCTCCACCGCCGCAATAGCAAGTAAAAATCCAGTTCCAGTTATTTGATGCCGCGCATAATTGAGTGCCGTCTCTTACTCCCAGCGTTCCGCCCAGCCAAATATCACCTTCGGCAAATTTCTTTATGTATCCGCCCGTGCCACTGCTTGCGCTGTACCTGAACTTATATCCGGGTCTGTAACCCTTTGCCGACACCTGCAAAGCCGAACCTGCTTTTTTGTACTTTCCATTTAACGCTTCCGCGCTATACAGATAACCCGAAACATAACTTATAAACTGTTGACTGGAATAATTGTTTGCCATTGTGTTGCCGTCAAACCAATATTTTGATGTGTTTATCGGCGCTTTGCCTCTCGTATCCGCGCTGCCCCAAGCAAGCTCGCAAAGAGAGGTTATATTCGTTCCGTTTATACAATAAGACATAATCCCTCCTTACGCCGTAGTATCGAAAGTACCAGCTTTGATTTTGGTAACAGTCTGAGTGCCAAGGAACACATTCGATATGTAATTCAGTACGCTGTCAAGGTTTGTATTATTGCCTAGTCCCGATCTTGCCGTTACCGTTATCCCGCTTCCGGCTAGTGTTGCAGACATCGTTCCGTCACTAGCTATCGCCACGTTTCCGCCGCCTTTAACTCCGCCGACCGTACTTGAAGTTGCAATTGGCAATCTCGCGGCCGCTATTGTTCCTGTCAAAAGACTTACGGGCACTGCCGTTATCGGTATTACTATATTTGCCGTGCCGTTAAAGGACTGAGCAGTTCCCGTTACTCCTGAAACACCTATTGTCCTAGCTGTAGCAAGTTTTGTCGCAGTTGCTGCATTGCCAGAGGTTGATATACTTGCCGTACCAGTTAGTAGCGAAGAAGGTATTCCTGTTATTGTTATAGTGATATTACCTGTCCCGTCAAAGCTAACTGATGTTGCTGTTACTCCACCTAACGCTATTGTTCTAGCAGTAGCAAGTTTAGTTGCTGTTGCTGCGTTTCCACTGGTGCTTATCGCTGTTGAGCCTGTCAATATTGTGCCGGGTATTGCCGAAATAGGTATTGTTATATTTGCAGTTCCATTAAAACTTTGAAATGTGTTCGTAACGCCACTTAGTCCTATTGTTCTAGCTGTTGCAAGCTTTGTCGCATTGTCGGCGAGTGCTACAGAACCGCTTATTTTTGCTCCTGCTATCGTTCCGGTAATATCTGATTCTGTTATTGTATCCTTAAAAGCTAGTGCCTTTAGGTCACCAAACCATTTTCGAATCTTACCAAATCCGACTTTCAACTGTTCGCTAGCCACTAGGTTTGTCCTACTACCATATATCGTGCTTGCTATCGTTGCGTTCTGAACATCATTTTTTGTTATCTTGTTGTCTTGCGTTTCTTTAAGATACTTCTCGTTTTCTGCAAGCTCGTTGAATATTGAGGGTTTTACCTCATCGCTTGCCACATAATTACTTTTTGGTTCATTCCATATCGCCATCTATCAACCTCCCTCTAGAATCTTGTTTAAGTCCTCCGTCAAACTTAAATCTATTGTATTCGTTGATACACTTGTCTCTTGCTCCAAACCTATCGCTTGTTATAAATGTATCTTGCAAACCTAGACCTGGATCACCTCGCCAAGTTATTTTTACATTTCCATTAGCTTCTGTTAGCCTTGACAGTATTAGCCTTGCTATTTCTTCAGCACGCTCGTATGTTTGCACTAAATCACTACTTTCATAAATGTACTCTTGTTTTCCCCAAGCCTCTATACTTTTTTCATCATTCACCACAACTGTTTGAGTTTTCGCTGACAATGAAAATCCTTGTATTTTTACTACCGTTGACACTAAGCCATTAGTGTTGTTTTTAAGTATAAATTTACCTGCATTGACTCCGCTTTCAAACTCCATTATTTCTATACCTATACTGGGCAAAATAGATAGAACAGCGTCCGATATTAGTCCGCTGTAATCAACTGTCAAACTTTTACTTGCTCCAACATCGATTGTAACATTTCCTTCGTATGCTGTAATTTGCGTACTGGTTGTTTCAACTTCTGTATAGTTGACTTCTATGTGATTGCAGAAATCTGTTTTTCTTGTATGCTTTTCATAGCTGATTATTCTATTAGCATTAATTTGCATATCTAACTGGTTAATAATTTCTTTTTTTATAGTTAAAACATCGTTTCTGTCAAGATATGTGTTACACAGCCCTGCATAACAAACTGATTGCAAACTGTCCCAACTACTTCCTTTTTGCAAAAATGCTTTGTCTACATAATCAAACTTTAGATTTTGGTCTATGCAATATTGTTCATTCTTAAATCCACTGCTTATAAGTATGTGTTCTGCAATATCATATAAATTTGCCATTTCAGTATAAGGAAAACCTATGTATACTTTCTTTTGCAAACTCATTAGCTTATCCACACATTTGAGCTTTACCCAAACATCACTTTGGGGTATACTCCAATCATCTGTATAGAAAGTTCCAAACTTGGTATATTTAATGTTGCCTTCCTCATCCTCAACGCCGATATATGGAACAACCTTTCTATCAAATAGCACTAACGATTTTAAGTAGCCTCTGTCAAACTTTCTATCCTTATTATAAATTGTAAAAGATGCTGAATCGCTATTGATTCCAAAGCCAACATCTCCGTCTTTGCATAACTCTTCTAGTATTTCAAATTCTTTTAGGTCTCCGCCCAAATACTCTTCTTCAACAATGTCAAAGAATTGTAGCATTTTAGCTTTTGCGTTTTTCTGACTCCATTTATAAATAGTCATCTTTATTGAAGTTATTCCTGCAAGTGGTATTTCATATAATACCGACACACCTACCTTGTTATTGTTTCTAATCTGTCTTGTATCAACTAAGTTACCCTTTTGATACAAACACAAATCAAAGTCTATTGGGTATTGATTAAGTTTTTTGTCTCCAACCAAAGTCCACTTAATCATCGGTCTTTCAATAAAGCTGACCTCAATCCATGGCGGTAATTCAAACACTCCATCTTCATTCGCGTGAACATCACTCCACCATCCTGTTATTAAACCATGGTCATTCATTTGATAGCCGCCACCCATTATGCTATTTCCGTCCATTGTGCAAGCTTTTATTGAAGGCTCTAAGTATTCTCCATATACTTGCTCTGGATATGATATTTCTCCTTTCCCCGACACCCTAACAACTAAGTCCATAGATATTTCGCTATCCGAATATACAATGTTTATCTTGCCGTGTACCTTTCTAGGGTTGTTTTCGTATCCCATACCCTACCTCTCTTCAAAAGCAATTTTGACATCTCGCCATATAATTGTTGCAAGCTTGCTATCATAATGCGGTATGTAAGAAACTTCACTCCCGTGTGCCATTATTTGAATAAGATTGCCACTATCTGGGTCTACATATTCAACTAAAGGAAAACTGTCGCCATTGACTTCATCTATCAAATTTCTTAGGTCTGCTGTTGTTAAATAGTCCCAAGTAAACGACACCTTGTTTTTTACGGCAATTATATCCGCTACCAAGGTGCCGTCTATAGTTCTGTCTGTCTTTTGGATTTTGTATTTTGATTGCGAAATATCTGTTGGATTACGGCTTAGTGTCTTACTGTTTATCTTAAATAATACCATCTTATACTCCTTCCAAAATTACTCCGTTTCGTTTTAGTTCTCTTGTTAAACTAGGCAAAATAAGTCTTGCAAAAACTTGACCGTCAATACTCAATTCTACTGGTTCTGAAGTTTTGTTTCCAACTTGCATTATACTCATTGCACTAAGTAAGCTATTTATAAGCCCGCTATTGTCTGTACTTGCTTTACACTGCCTGTTGCAACTGACATCGGATAGCACTCCTGATGTCATGTTGACTGCTGTTTCTATATCTGGAAGTTTTGTTTTTATGCCTTCTGCAAACATATCCATCATGTTTGGCATCCACTCATCAGCGTGCCTGCCTTCACCTTTTTTAGTAGGCGAACTAAAACCTAGGAAGTCTTTAATCTTTTGCCCAACACTCTTAATACTGTCTCCTACCAACTCGATTGAAGCATTGATACCATCAACTATGCATTGGATTAGGTTTTTTCCCCAGTCAAACGCTTCTTTAAACAGATTGCCAAACCAATCCCCTATCTTCCCAAAAATGCCCGTTATTGAATTCCATATATTTACTGCTCCGCTCTTTATTCCGCTCCAAAGATTAGCAAACCAGTCACCAACTATTCCACAAATTCGCTTTGTTTCGGCAACAAAATCTATTCCAAAATGGCTGAATATTCCAAGGAATGCATCAACAAACCCTTTCGCAAAGTTCTTTATGCCTTGCCATAGGTTTTCAAAGAATTTTCCTACGCTGTTGCCTGCATTTTTCACATGCTCCCAAGCACCGTCCAAGTCCCCTTGAAGTAGTGCAATTATTGCTCTAACAACACTTATTACCACTTCCAAAACATTGAGTATTGCTTGTATAAATGGTCCTAATGCTTGTATGATTCCGTTAATAACTCCTATTGCTGCTGCAAGAACTACTGCCAAAGCTCCACCTATCACAATAAGAACTGGTTCGAGCAATTCCCACAGTTCCTTAATTAGTTCCCATAATGACATAAAAACAGCTTTTAGTTGCTCCCAAATAGGACTTAGGTATCCTAAAAAGACTGTTACCGATTTTATAATTTGGTCTAATACTAACACAATGACATCCAAAATCGCATTAAAAATAGTAACAATGCTATTCCATAATCGCTCACCGTTCGCTTCCCACCAAGCAACTATGAATGATATTGTTGATGTTATTGCTTGCTTAATTCCATTCCATATCCCTACTATTGCATCTCTAAAAGCTTTGTTGTTCTCCCAAAGATACATAATGCTAGAAATTAGTTTCTGAACGATAGCTATTATTACACCTACACATAACATCACGACATCAACGAGTGTTTCGAATACAGCTTTTATAGACTGCATTACATTTTCGCCATTATCTTCCCACCATTGTTTTATGGTAGTCATTGCTTTTACTACGCCGGTTTTTATCTTCTCCCATATCTTCAAAACTTTATTTCTAAAGTCTGCATTTGTCTTGAATAAGTAAGCAAGTACTGCGATTAACGCAACAACCGCTACTAGTATAAGTCCTACCGGTGTCGCCACCATACCTAGCACTTTTGCAAACATTGCTCCTATCTTGACTACCTTGCCTAACACTAAAAACAACGGTCCTATGCTAGCAACAACCATACCTATCTTGACTGCAAACTCTTTTGAAACGCTCGACAAACCTTGAAATTTTTCCATAAGTGGCATTAGATACTTTTCCATAAGTTCTCTTATCATTGGTATAAGTATTTCGCCTATTGTGATTGCTGCATCTTCCAACATAGACTTCATCAGTTTAGCAGAGCCTTGCATTGTGTCTACTTGCTTTGCAGCCATATCCGATGCCGCTGTTGTACCAGTTATCTTTTCAGTCAAATCGGCGATGGCATCTCCACCTTGTGCAAGAAGTGCCATCATTCCAGGTCCCGCCCTAGCTCCAAATACTTCCATCGCCTGTGCTGTTGATATTCCACTTTCCTTTAAGACGTTAACAATATCTGCAAACTTGTTTGTGGTTGGATCTAACTGCGATAGTTCTATGCCTAGCTCTTCGAATATCTTCTTTGCGCTTGAACTAGGGTTCATTAATGCCACAAGTGATTGTCGCAAACTTGTTCCCGCCATACTGCCATCATAACCTGCGTTATATAGGACAGATAAAGCACCCGCTGTTTCTTCTATACTCCAACCTAAGCTATTTGCAACGGGACCAACATATCCCATTGAAGTTCCAAGCTTTTCTAATGTCGCTTGTGAGTTACCTATTGCACTCGCAAACACATTTGAGACTCTTTCTGCATCTGTTGATTCCAACTGAAATTGATTAAGTGATGCTATTACCGTATCTGTTGTAAAAGCAAGGTCGCTTTGTGTTGCCGATGCTAGGTTTAAGATAGGTTCAATAGCATTAGCCATCTGTTCCGCTTTATATCCTGCACTTGCCATATAGTACATCGCATCAGCCGCCTCACTTGCCGAGAACACAGTTGTTCTACCCATTTCCCTTGCAACTTCGGTCATCTTTTCTAGCTCTTCACCGGTAGCTCCTGATACAGAGGCAGCGTTTGCCATGCTTTGCTCAAACTTTGCACTTGTGGTCAAGGCTTGCTGAGCCATTAGCACTAATGGCATTGTTACTTTCATAGTCAAGGAGGAGCCTATTGACGTTAGTCCTTTACTTATGCCCATTAGCTTTGATTGTGCAGACTTTAAGCCTTTGCTAAGTCCAGATATGTCTGCGCCTATCTTGACTACAAGATTTCTAATAATCGCCACAACTTCACCTTCTTTTATAATAAAAAATGCCAGGCTACGCTGGCATCAAATACTCTTATATTCTTTTACTATTGATTTTTGGCTAATCTTGAATTAAATCTGTATCTATTTTTATTTTTTTCTTGAAAATTATTGATAATAACAATCCAACAATTACTATAGATGAATCAATATTATCAAATATCTTTGTCGAAAGTATGTAATCTAATGCAAACATTTCCCAAGCGAGTTTTATAATAGAATAAATCACAAACTGTATTGTGAATAAGTGCACAATACTTACTTGCTTTTCTTTTTTTATAAAACAAAATGCCAGTCTTATCAATAATGCTGGTGCAAAATATATCAAAATTCTATAAGAAATCATTGATACATATACTGACCACTTGAACCCATTATCAAGGCTGTCCCAACTTAACCCTGCATCAAATAATGCAAATATAACTGTGATTACGGAAAAAATTAAAATTACCGTTAATACTAAAATAACTTTTAACTTAATTTTCATACTAACTTTTTCCAAGTACAGATAACAATTTATCTATAAAATTTCTCTGATTACCATATTCTTCAATGATTTTACTTAAAAATGCTTTTATACGCTCTTTTTCTTCAAATGGATAATTTTCATATCTATCAATAATATCATCAACATATTTTTTCATTTTAGCTTTTATATCGTTTGATAAAAACCTTTTAACTTGGTCTATTCCATTTTTAATAAAACCTTCATATTTTTCTAATGATTTATTAAATACCTTTAATATCTTACAAAGTTCAGCATCTTTTGTCTTAGATGTCTTATCAATTAAAGAATAGAATTCGTTTTTTAAATCTTCTTTTTCATTCATATTACTTATCTCCTATAATATTTTTCGTCAACTTCTCAAACTGTTTTCTTCAATGTATTTTATAAACTTTAATGAATTCAAATATTTATCTAAAATATATTGAGATTTATTTTCTTTAACTAAGATTCTAAGCATCTCCTCTGTACTATCTTTCAATTTAAATAAATCACTGTTATGTATAAAATTCAAAACATATAACCTATCTAACTCTTTCTTATCATATCTGTTTAAAATTGATTCTTTAAATGGTATGCCATTATATCTAATAAATCTATTATCTTTTCCTCGCGGGTCAATTGCCTTCATAATGCATTCCAAAGTGTTCCACATATTACTTGCTTTAGGCGTAAGTATTATACCAGTCCAATTACAACTATCATACCACTCTGCAACTTCATCAACAGCTTCCCCAATAAAAAAATCGGTATTATTTAAAAATAGAAAATCTCCATACGATATAGCTCCTCTCAAAAATATTTTTTCTTCAGCTGCTTCATGAACAACTTGTGATAATAATGCATAGCAGAAGCTTATTCCTTGAGAACATTTATCTTCAACAAATATTGCAATTGTGTCCGAAACTCCTATAGCTTTTATAAAACAATCTTCATTTTCTTTAAATAAATTAGGTTTTTCTACCTTATATTTCTTTATTAGGGCCTTAATAAGAAAGTTCTTTCCTACTTCGATATTCTTTATTATTGCAGTAATTTTATTTAATGCATTCTTATCATCACGCCATAAACCTTTCCATCCAAGCACATCAATAAAAGCGACTGCACCTTTAAATGTTATAGGTGTTGCCTCTTTTAATTGTTTTATTTCTTGATTAATGCTTCGAACCTTTTCAGCATCCTCATCGTTTAAATAGTCCCAAAATTGTTTTCCCATATATATAATTATATCATAGGTACCATTATTTTACAATTACAAAACTACACCCTTTTCTCTTGCCAAAGTTTTTAACACCATATCGCCCTTACTCATTACTTGCTTTTGCGGCTTGTCAATGTCTTTTAACACCTTTGAGAGTTTCGGAAGTTTCTTTTGTCTTGCGAAGTATTCGGTGTAATATGCCCCAGTTACTCTCTGTTTCAGCGCTTGTTTTGAATTAAACGCATAGTTTTCTGCAACTAAGCTGATTTCGTAAGGCGTATAATCCCATGCTCCTATCGGATCTAAACCTAGACTTTTTACACCGAATTCATAATATTCCGTTAACCCCCAGTTACTTCGCCCCCCTGAGGATTTAACTCGTTTTTTGAATCGCCACCAAATGCTATCGTGAATGCTTCGCCAAGTTTAGTAGCTACACTACCAACATCAGAGTGTTCATCAATAAGTTCTCCTACCTTCTCGGGTGTAAGTGACTTATCTTCATGATAAAGTCCTGCAAACATAATTGTTCTTAGGTCTTTCATTGAAAGGTTTTCTAAGTCAAGTTTGGTAATAGGTTTGCCTGTTAGCTCCTCAACTTTTACTAATGCGTTCATACCATATCTAAGGTTTCTTGCCTTATCTAATTCTATTGTTACTGATTTCTTTGCCATACTTTGTCTCCTATTCAAATGATATTTCGCCTGTTCCGGTAAATTCTATTGATATAGATACCACGTCATCAACCGGATCTTCTATGCTTAACGAATTGATAATTGCCTCGCCCGTATAATAATGCGTATCGTCAACATAGAACATTGCCTCTACTACTGTTCCTGATAAAAAAGCTTCTTGTAATGCTTGTTGTCCTGCACTATCCGAATGCACGTTATAGTCGCCATCACTTGACGCCGTCCATTCTTTAAGTCCTGCTATGTAGCCTTTCCAATCATCACCAAGCGCTGTCGTTTCTAGAGTATCGAGCGACAAGTCTAACGACCAGTTCTTGATGCCTACAACAGTTGCCGGGGTTGTTGACCCGATTGCTAACTTTCCACTTTTGCCTGCTATTGCCATATTTTCGTTCGGTTTATTAAACCTCAAACCTCCATTTTAATATTTGGGTCAAGCGTCACGCTTGCTCCATGTAATTGAATTCAAACTCGAGTATATTCGTATACTCTTCTTCTTTGTAATTTGTCATTGTGTTACCACCACTAGATAGGTCCGTAATCGTATGTACCGCTTGAATATTAATACCACACATATCACCCCTAAAATCATGCAAAACACTCTTCAAAACTCTGCCGATTTGCCTCGCTTTTCCGAATGTTGTATTGTGTACAGAAAACTGAACAATCTGCCTAATAAAGCCTGAATGCCTTTGAAGATTTTGGTCATAAGTTGTCGATATAGGTGTATAAACTATCGAAGGCAAAGTCGGCTTCTGTGGCAAAATGTGTGGATATATTCTATTTCCGACAGTCATTTGCAAGTCGTTATTATCTAATAAATACTTTGTCAAACTCTCAAAAAAGTCCATCACATCTTTCCTCCCACCTTATTCGCTACCTCTTCTGCAATTACTTTGTTTATCCTATCTAAATTATCATCTACTGCCCCTCTCATAAACGGATTAGCAGGTCTTCCATTAGAACCTAATTCTACGAAAGTGCCATACTTTATTGACTTATCATAGTCAATCTTGACATCTGCTTTTGTAGGCTTTTGTATGTTCTCTGTCATTTTAAGACTGTCTCTTAATGCCCCAGTATCTACAGGACAATTCTTTTTCGCCTCATCAAGAGCTATAGCTCCACCCTTTTTAGCTGCATCCATTAACACCTTGCTTGCTGCTGTATCCATTGCTTTCAGCCTTTTCACAATCTTTTCTCTTCCTACAAGTGTTATTTTAACTTTTTTCTGTTTCGCACTGTATCCCATCTATTATTTCCCTCACTTGTATCTCCGTCCATCTATGAGCAGTTATTTTGTCCTTTACCGCTATAATGTCATAATACCTATCAAGATACTTAACTCTGTGTTTTAGGCTCATAGCAGGATAAAAACGGACAGTTATTGTCGCCTCTTGTATTCCTTGCACTTGTTCGTTTATGAGGTTTTCTCTACCAACACCAGGAACTATCTTTGCCCACACTCGACCTACTGTTATCCAGTTGCCAACAACCGCCCCAAAGCTGTCTCTTTCTTCATGCAGCTCCAAAATCTCTATTCTTCTGTTTAACTCACCTATAGTCGTAGTCAAAATGCCTCCTTCCTATATGCAAAGGTAAGCCTTCGTATTAAGTCTATTAGCTCTGCTGTGTTTAGTCCTTCTTTGCCACCTTGACGGTTTTCGTAAAAGGTAGCAACTGTCAAAAGTACAGCTTGTCTAACTGTCTCAGGAACTTGTTCAAACTCAGTCAGTTTTCGCCTAAGAATATCTTCCACTAATTCTGTTGCCATAATAATAAGAGAAGTGACGAGGTTGTTTTCCTCGTCACCATCTATCCTTAAATATTCCTTTACTTCATCAAGTTCGAACATAGCTTACTCCGTGTATCTTGGCTCATAGCAAATCGCTATTATACAGCCAGGAACTGAAGAATTAGAAACTGCTGTCGTTTTTATCGCCACTTGGTCGAACTCATCATCTGCCAAATCGTCCGCAGTTATACGGAAAACATGATTATCGCAATTTCCGGCTGTTCCTCCTATCGACACGCTTTTAGAAATAATTACGTTCGTCCACATGCCGTCCTGCTTGTATCTGCAAGAAACACTTTTTGCCGTACCGTCATTTCCGTTTCGGCCTTGTATACTAACTGAAGTATTTCCGGCAGAACCTATTCCGCTTGAAATAACGAAATCAATGTATTTATAGTTATTCAGCGATATAAAATCACTTATAATTGTAGAATCAAAAAGAACGCCTGCTTCTCTTGATACAATGATTTTTGTATTAATATTATTTGTCATAAATAACCTCCTTAGTTACGTTTTGCAAGCGCCACGAAAGGTGAAACACTCGCGCTACCCTTATAGGGTGTCAAAGGCTTGTTCCAAATTGGTTGGCCATCTACTCTATAGATAAATCTAAACACATTTTCATCATATAAAAATCTTACATGAATTGAACTTGCTTGACTTATTCCACCCTTATCGATAAGCAAATACTGACCGATATCCGCAAGGATAATATCACCAATTTCACCTGCCGCACTGCATTGTTCAAGAGGAACTACTGGTCTGCCGAACAAAGTTCCATAAGGTTTTTCTGAGAGACCACCCGCCGGTATGTATACTGGCTTATCACCAATTTTTAGTGTGTAAAGATAAGGTTCAAGTTCTTGATTGATGTACCATACCGAGTTCGCCCTACTTCTTGACCACAATCTATTCCACATCTTAATTAGATTTTCAACTGTGATTTTATCTGTTTGGTTATTTTCCTTAGCAACCGATACCAAAGCACTGGAATTCAAAATACCAAGAGGTTGTCCTGCTCCGTTTCCATTAAGTATTGCATCATCAATTTTGAAGCCAAACTCTTCTGCAAAAGCCTCTTTAATAACACTCTCTAGTGCTGATGTATCTTGCAATAGTTCATCGGTTGCGTAGCACAAGCCTGTTAATTTTTTCAAAGATAAATCCATTTGTTTAAACTTAGGCTTGCTACTTGAAATTTGGTCGGCTTCATTCTCCCAATAAGTTTGAACTCCACCCCACCTGCTACCATTTGCTCTGCTATCCTCATCAATTGAGTTAATTTTCAAGCCATTGCTATTACCTGAAATAGGTATCTTCTTTACCTTACTTGCAAGCACACCAGTTTCGTAAGTCCTCTTAAGTAGGGTTGATACAAAATCGTGTTGAACTAGAAAACCACCATCACTAGGATTAGACTCGTTCAAACCACTTGCTGCCCTAGTCGAAAGCCTTGTATCCAACCTTCCTCCAGGCGCCGCAGCTCTATACACCGCCATCATTTGCTCGCCAAGACTTATAAATTTTTTGCTGTTGTCACTAGGTACGCTCTTAACTTCTGGCTCTTCCATATTCTCTTCTGCTCCCTTGCTTGACTCTGGTTCATAAGCCATCATTTTCTTGCTACGCATTATACTATCATCCCAAGAGCGTATTTCGCTCTCAAGCTTGTCAACCTCTGCTTTCTCTTCATCAGTCAAAAATCTTGACTCTTCCTCTGCCTTGGTAAGCATTGCCATTGCTTTGAGCCTTGCAGATTCTCTTTTTGCCTCCATCTCCATAATCTTCTTAATATTCATATTATCCTCCAATTAAATTGTTTTGAATTTACTTAATAGCGTTTGTAATTTTTGTTTCTCTTTTGCTTCGTTTGCAAGCTTTTCAGTCTCTATTTCTGCCTGTTTATCTTGCTTTGCTCGGTATTCTTGATAACGCTCCATACCCCTTACCCCAACATCGGTTGCAGAATATGCAGGAAAAGTTACTGGGGATACATCAAAAAGCTTGACTTGTCTAAGTTCTCTTATGTCATAGCCATCCTCATATCTCCACTCATCTTCTTCAACAATAAAGCCAAACGACATTTGATTGATATCGCCCCTTTCTATTGAGGTTAATAGGTCTCTTGCCCAACTAGTATTAGGTGGCATTATTCGTACAAATAATCCCTGGTCATCCTCTTTTAGGTCTAATGTACCCGCTTTATTTCTACCTAACACATAGTTTGGATCGTGATTGAAAAGAGCGCGAATGTCATCTTCATCCACGCTCTTTTCAAAAGCACCTCTTTTAACCTTTTCCTTGAACGGGAAAATGCCACCTAATGTTTCAGACCAACTATCGAATACTGCAGCATGCCCTTCTATGAAATTATTATCATCAGTTTTATTGACTCTAAGTTCCACAATAGGCAAAGTTCTAGTCTCTCTTTTGCACTTTAATTCCATTTTCTCCTCCTAAATTTTTTTGCTGAGGCTGACTTGCATCAACCATATTTCCATTCACTAAGTACGCATTTCCGCCTTGTTCTTCCGAGATAGGGTTCATCTCTTCAAGGGAACGTATCTCGTTTATGCTCATCCAACCATTTTGTCTTGCCGTTGCATAGCCTTGCATTCTTGTAGCAAAGTCTCCTCTAAGCAATCCATCAACATTGAATTTTGCATAATAAATTAGCCTTTCTTGTTCGCTTAACAAACTTTTGTAAATTGCTTGCTCAAAGCGAACTAACCAAGGTCTAATCGTATGTGTTACAAAGTCTATCGACTGATGTTCAATATTAGAAAACGTGCTTCTTTCTAGGTCGCATACTAAATGTGGTGGTACACGGAATATTCTGCATATCTCGTTTAGTTGATATTTTCTTGTCTGCAAAAATTGACTCTGTTCTGGACTCATTCCGATTTCGTGATATTTCATTCCCTCTTCCAAAACTGCCACTTTGTTGCTGTTTTTGGTGCCTTGATAAACCTTATTCCAACTATCTCTCAGCTTTTCTGGGTCCTTTATTGTCCCAGGGTGTTCAAGCACTCCGCCAGGTCTTGCGCCATTGCCAAAAAACCTTGCGCCATACTCTTCCGTTGCTAAAGCTAATCCGATAGCTTCCCTTGCTTGGTCGATAGGTGATAATCCTTTAATTCCGTCATAACCTAGTCCCATTACATGGAATATTTGCTCTGGCTTATATACATAAGTTTTGCTAGTTATCTCATCGCTATAGGTGTACTTTATTTTCTTTGTGTTACTATCCCTTTCTACTTCCATATTCTGTGGTAGCAAATACCATAGTTCCTTAACGTGTCCTGCTTTGTCTTTTATTATCCTTGCATATGCATTTCCGTATAATAAAAGAGAGGTCATCATAACCTCTCTAAAACAAAAACTTGTCATTTCATTGTTTGGCATATCATGCAGAACTTCGTACAATGGATGTTCTATTGCCTTATCGTTTTTATCCTTTTCCCTTCGGTGTAACACAAGTGGCAAACTTGCCACCGTTTCACTTAGCACCCTTACACAAGCATAAACCGCACTTGTTTGCATAGCCCTAAGCTCATCAACTTGAACGCCGCTTGCCACTCCGCCACCGTAATCGATATCAACACCGCGGATAAAGTCGTTCAGCTTCGGGTCAAGCTCACGCTTTTCCTTAGGTTTGTCTCTGCTCCGTCCGAATAATTTCACTGTTTTCCTCCTATTTTAAACATAAAAAAACCGCTTTATATTAAAGCGGCACTATATTACAAATATTTTTTATTTTTAATAAATAAGTTTTAATTCTTGCTTTTGTTTTTGGAAAAAAGCTACTAACTCTATATTGATCTCATTCATATCTTCAATCAATTTTTCTAAATACTCAAAATAAAATCGTGGATTATTTTCCAAGTGTTTTTTGGTTAAGTCTTCTTTAAAAAGTTTATGCACGACATAATTTCTTCTTTCACAAATATCTTTTAGTTTTACAAAAAAATCTTTAGTAAAATATTTGATTTCCTCTGCTCTTTTTAATACCGTGCCTAAAGGCCTCATATTTAGTTTATCATACCACTCATTTGCTTTTCGGGCAAGTTCATTGTATTCAAACAAAAACATAGAATCATTATCCTCAAATTCTCTTAATACTTCATCTGCAGACAATATGTTTGATAAATTATATTCTACCATTTGAGATAATTGAACAATCAGTCCTACTTTTCCCCAAAAATGTATTAAATCCTTTTGAACCTTTTTACTTATTATTTTGTCAGACATAGGACCTCCCCAATATATGTTATATTACTATATTTCCTCTAAATAATCAAGATCCCCCTGCTATTATATACGCTATCTGTCTCTCGATTCCTAAGTGCTCTGTCTAGTGCCATTATGGTAGCAACTGCTCCGTCTATTCTTTCCGTTGACTTTTCCTTGTCTGGTTTGATGTTCCCTGCCGGGTCAGTCCTTACGAAGATGTTATCCATCATCCACCTAAGTGGTTCATTGCCACCATGAGCGATTTTGTTTTCTAAAGTAAGTTTCATTAGCTCTTTAGTGGGTGGTGACATATCCTTGAACCCTTGACCAAACGGTACAATAGTAAAGCCTAATCCTTCTAGATTTTGCGACATTTGAACAGCACCCCAACGGTCATATGCTATTTCTTTAATGTTATATTTTTTGCCTAAGTTATTTATAAACTGCTCTATGAAACCGTAGTGAATTACATTCCCATCTGTTGTCATTACCGAGCCTTTAGCCTCCCACTTATCGTATGGAACATGATCTCGAATTACCCTTTGTTTTATGGTATCCTCTGGTATCCAAAAATATGGTAGTATTATGTACTTCTCGCTATCATCTCTTGGTGGGAATACCAAAACGAATGCTGTTATGTCCGTGCTACTAGACAAGTCTAGTCCACCAAAACACTCTCTTCCCAAAAGCTCTTCTGGATAGACTGCAAACGCACATTTATCCCAAGTGTCCATCGGCATCCAACGAACACTTTGCTTTACCCATTGATTGAGTCTTAATTGTCTAAACAAGTTTTCTTCGGCAGGGTTTTCCTTTGCTGACAAAAAAGCATTTCTTAGTTTATCCACATCAACCGTTACATCTAAGCTTGGATTTGCTTTGTACCAATTCTTTTCATCTGACCAATCACCATTCTCTCCCATTCCATATATTACGGGATAAAAACTTGGGTCAAACTTTCTACCTTCTAATATATCCACAGCTTTCTGGTGCACTTCCCAACATATACTGTTCCTATCTGTTCCTGCTGTTGTTATCTGAAAGAATAATGGTTGCTTTCTTGCATCACCTGAACCATGTAACATTACATCATACAAAGCTCGGTTTGGCTGTGCATGTAATTCATCGAAAACAACTCCGTGAATATTCAATCCGTGCTTAGTGTAAGACTCTGCCGATAGTACTTGATAGAAACTATTCGTTGGTGTATATATCAATCTCTTTTGTGACAGCTGGAAAAAGACAACGAAAAGTCTTAATTTGGCACTTGAATGTAACAAAAGGCTAAATGTGTTAATTAATAAGCTAAAATTAGGACTTGAATGTAACAAAAGGCTGAAAATCTCAAAAAATAAGCTTTGAATGTACAAAAAGGCTTTATTGTTTAGGAAGAGTTTACCGTTTTAAGACTTTTAATAGTTTTTCTTTTGATGCTCTGATATGAACCAAGTGCAAACCCTTTTTTTATAATTACAAGAAGTCCTATTGCTTTTCGCAATTTTCTAGAGCAGCCCTCTCATTTTTTTAAACATTTTATTTTTAAAAAACAAACCTAAATTGGCATTAAAAAAAACCGCATAAGCAAATGCGGTTTTTTTCACTAGTGCATCAATAAAATAACTTAATTATTTAATATTTACAATGAATTCTTTGCTCTTGGCTTTGCATTGCCCATTCTTCAAAATAAAGCATTGCACGATATGACTACCTGTATAAGAAGTATCTTCATGCCGTCCCCCGTTTTCAATATTGCTTTTTTCAAAATCCCCTCGGAGGCATTGATTTATTCTTGCTTCATAACCAGTATTCGTAATTTGCCATCTAGCAATATAAGGCTTTTTAATAGATGTTTCCGGATAAAAGTTTAAGCCTATATTTTTATCTATTGAATAGCTATTGCTTGAATATTCTCCTATGTATTTATCATCATTATCTACCAACTGGCATTTTATTTTTACTGTATTCCAAGATGGTAACGGCCACGGTGCTGGTTTTTTTTGTGGAACATACTCTAAATCTTTTTGAGAATATACGATAGGTAGGGATGCTTCTCTTATATAGCTTTTCAATTTATCAATACCATCAAGATTGTTCAAGGCTCTATCTACAGTTTTTTGAGTAAACATTAGATATAATTTTTGTATCACCTTATCTAAATCAGTTAATGACATTAGTTTCTCAAAGTCTTCTCTAACTTTTTTCAACCAATTATAAAAAGCATTTTCTAAATTTAAATTTTTCTCCCATTTATTCGCAAAATTTTCTTTAGACATAACTGGATTTTTAACCCATTTAACGCCTAAAACATTTTCAATATTTTTATCTAAATTGTCTATTATCCCTTTAAATGCATCTACAATATCTATTTCATTATTATATGCATGAGCGGATAAGGTAGTAATAATTATTGATATAGGGGCAATATCTTGCTTGTTTATAAAAACAACATCTCTATGCCTTTTTAAAAGTTGTATAACCATTTGCAAAGTTGTTTTGTATGGATATTCTGGTATACTCTCAATCGCACTCCTTTCAAATAGGTTTTGGTTATATTGCATCATACGAATTTTAAACCATTCCGCATAGCCGTGAGGATTAGTCTGAAAAAATTCATAATTATGTTCGCCTTTTTTATTTGTTGCTTTGATCGATTCTATGAATTCATAATTAATATCAGAATAAGTTCTCCTATCTTCAGTAGTCAAAGGTATTGAAGGTAATATGTCCATATGAAAATTTAAATTATCACAATAATTAAGTGTCCAACATTTTTTTCCTTCAGGTTGTTGTAAAAGTTTTTTATAAGTCTGGTTTTGTTTCAATCTGTTTCCAACCAATTGCTTTACTTCTTCAGCTTGCAATGAAGAGGCTTTCTCGTTTAATTGACATACTAAATCAACATCATAATCATCGTTTTCTATAGGTTTTATTACTGTACCCAATTTCATCGATCCCTGTGAATAAATCTTAACATCATAGATATTTAATTCACTGTCGTTTCTGTTGAGCCAATCAGCAACTGAATTATACGCTGACCTTATTGCACCGCGTTGACTATCAGTGATATTTAATTCATTTGCAATTTCAATAAATATTTGATTAATTACATTTTTCACTTTTGTTCTCCCCCAATTTGAATAGCCCTTGAATATTCACCTTGATAAAAATCATACAAAACAAAAGGTAAATCAAAATTTTCATTTCGCTGTCTACCAATCTCTATAGATATACTGTTTGGAATCGCACCAAAAATATGTAATCTAGAATTTCTTCCGTGTAAGGATATTATTTCTTCTCTTATACTTCTAAATGTTCTAATAAAATCATTTAAATGCGCTTTAGTACGCAAGAAATCATCATTAGGGCTATTTATACAAATTTCGTATGAGCTGTTAAAACTGGTTGAAATAACTTTCTCTATATCCGCCTTATTAACTATCCCACTTAACGATAAAATAAGTATTATATCGTTTGAAGAGTTTTCAACAATATGCCTTTTTATAATATATTCTATAGGCGGAATTCCCGTTTCCCACTCCCATGAATTTGGATTTTTTCTAAGTTGGTAAATATCAATATTTGCTTTATTAGAAAGCAATGAGCCGAGCTTTATCAAAAGCGGTATAGGACCTAAAGCAAAAATCGAACAATTGATTTCCTGCTCTTCAATAACAGGAAGAATTTTTTTATTAAAAGCACCTATTAAATTTTTCTCTTCTACTCCCCATGCGTCTTTATCCAATCTCCCGTAGGATTCATAGTTTTTTAATGTAATATCTATAGTTTCTTCTATGTATTTATTAGGGAAAAGAGCATTTTGAAGACCAGGAAGAGTCATTCTTCTCCCGTGTAGATTTGGTGAATATTTAATAACCTTCGTAGGAATATTAAATTCAAAATTCGTTGCTTTAACAACAGCTAATTCAAAATCTGATTTTATTTGAAATAAAAAATCTGGCGGATATTTATCAGGACAAACTTCATCTATTTCTTTATGACAGTCATAGCATAACAATAAAATATTTGAATAATCATTTATATCTTTATCCGCATAAATATGTTTATATTTACAGCGTGGTCCTTTTTCCGAAACAGGAATCGCATGAGCAATTTGTGCAAAGTTGCCTATTGCATTGCTCCTTGGATGTTTATATAGTAGCCTGCCGCATTTCTCACAACGTCCAGCTGACATAGACCATAGTATAAGCTTAGTGTTAGAATCTATAACTTTTCTTTTCATTTGCCCCTCAATTGCATTAATTGTTTAAATCAATAATATCATAAAACTTTTCATTGATATTGTTTTCAATCATATATTTGGCAAGCGCACTCTCAACTGGGGCAAAAGCTTTCATATTATTTTTAACATGTATGTACAAATTATTTTTTGCCCGGCTGAATGCAACATATGCTATCCGTTGAAATTCTCCCCATTTCCATTCATTTTGGTTTTTCTCATCAACAAATATATGGGGGGTTGCCATAGCTTGTATTATTTGTTGGCTATTATCGTAATAAGCTGTTTCCAAACTTACTAAAACGCTATTGTACTCTTTTCCTTTTGTCTTATGTATTGTTACATATTTACCTTCTTTAACAAAAATTTCTTCTACCATTTTTTTTAATGTATTATATTTTAATTCATTTAAATAAAAATAAAGTTCTTCGTATAATGGATCATCTTCGCCCATAATTTCAAAAGTATTTAAAATCGTTAGTCCGCAATTTTCTGCTTCAAGATTAATGTATTTAATCATATCAAAATAATTTTCTTGCGATTCTAATTTTTTCATCTTTTCCACAAATGACTTTAATTGTTTAAGTTTTAGGACTTGATTTTTATTTGGCTTTATTATCCCATTGATGTCAAAAATTTTACTGCATTCGTTTAGTATGCTTGAAAAATCATGAGCTTCAATTGCTTTGTTAATATCAACAATAAATTTAATCTGAGCTACCCATTTAAGCTTTCCATTTTCAAAATCTTCAAAAAGATTTCTACCAGCAGCGTATGTAGAAAAAGCATGTATTTGTTGCACTTTTTGTTTTTGCTCTGATGTTAAACCATTTATATAAATAAAAGCATCTGTCCATCTTCTACACAAAACAATAGTATCTTCTGGTAATTGTGGAAGAATCATCGACGGATCCTTTGCACAAAGCAAAAAATGCACTTTTTCCTTGCCTTCATTAGTGACACATAGCTGTTCTTGCAAATTCGCATCATCTATACGCATATGATTTAAAAAATGCACTATGTTTTGGTTTGATCTTCGATTGTTATTTATTACATAAGTATTAAAATTCTTACAAATCAGATTAAAATTTAAAAAATCACGATAATTTGCATCTGCAAATCCATAGATTGATTGAGCTGCATCACCGATTACGCCGATGCTTACGCTTGAGCTTTGCCCCATTACATGAAATATTTCATTTTGTATTTTTACAGTATCTTGATATTCATCAATTAAAAAATATGGGAACAAATACCTAATGCTATATATAATTTGTCTATAATTTTTAATTAGTAATAAACTAAAATATAAAATCTCATCAAAATCTAGAACACCATCCAAACTCCAAATAGCTTTTTTGATTTTCAATAATGCTTCATTAGAAAAATTGTCACTTTGTTTTAATTTTATTTGCTTTAATTTATCGTCATAATTTTCTAATGATTTAATATTTAACACTGCATCTTCAAATATTTTCTTATTTGTTTTCTCATCAACTTTGATATTAACACCATAATCTCTAATTTTTTCTAATAACTGAGTCAATTCCAATTTTGCCAACAATCCAAAGCCCTCTTGCCTCGGATAAAATTGCACTCTTTTAGGCACCTCTATATCACATATTTCCTTAATCAACAGCTTTAATTGTAATTGGTTATCTTTAATAACAAATTCATGTAAAAATGAGTGTATAGTAGAAACGTGTACGTAACTGTTAAAATTGCCCAACCGACGCCTTATCTCATCTGCCGCTACATTTGTATAAGTTATACAACATATTCTACGATTATTATCTAACTTTAATTTTGAACTATTTTTTATTATTTCTTTAATGTTATTAATAACGAAATATGTTTTGCCGGCTCCAGGTCCTGCGAACACTCTGAAATTTTTATCATCATTATAAATTTGTATGTCATCTGATGAATCAATTATAGTAGCCATTTAATACCCTCCGAAATATAATTAGGTATTTTAATTTTTGCGTTAAATTCATCCGCAATAGTTAATGCCAAATTCCCCTTCGCATTTTTAGCATATGCATAAAAAATATTTGCAAAAAATATCTTTTCTATTACTTTTTTATTTTCCGTAGTTGCCATATAATATTGTTCTGAACAAGCATTCACATGCTTCTGAATTAATTTTCTAGTTTGTCCATTTTCTATTTCTATAAAATGCTGTTTCCAATAATCAAAATTTTTATTAGCAATTAACTCTTCCAATGATTGTGGCAGAACTGATTTCATTAAAAAGTCAAAAGCAATATCATCATCAAAGTTATCTATCAAAAGTTCAGTTTCAAAAGTATTTCCCCAATCCTGTTGAGTAGCCACCATTAAACTATTTTTAGCATAAAAATTAAAAAGACAGTCAACATTATTTGTTCTTTTTTCAATTGTTAAAATATTTTGCAATTTATCTATTATTTGCCCGTTGGTCTCTACCTTTTCGTAATATTTAAAATCACTATCTGTTATACATAAAACTTTTTTATGCGCATTAATACACAGTGGTAGAAAATAATTAAAATTTATCCCGCCTAATTCCACTACTACAACATGCTTATCTATTAATTGTTCATACATTTTAGGTAATGTCAATTTTTCTGCAATACCTTCTACAAGTATAATTTTTGAAGAAAATAAAATATCAGAACGAGTAACATCAAGAAATTTTTCCAAATGCGTTTTACTCTTTAATAAAATCTCTTTAGATTTTTTTGTAAATTCTTCAAAATATGTGTCATCTTGATTTTCTGTTTTTTGTATATCCAAAACTTTTTTCACATAATTAAAATCAAATACATTTTCCAGTCTTACTGCTATAACATTTGGATTATCCCCTTGTTCAAAATAGCTTAATGATATTATGGAGTCTAATTCGGCATTTGCTGTTATATTTGAAGAATGCGTTGTAATAATAATTTGATTTTGAATATTATTTCCTTCGCCAATATTTTGATTTTTTAAAGAATTAATATATTTCAATAATTTATATTGCATACAAGGATGCAAATGTGCTTCTGGCTCTTCTATCATTAAAATATTATAATCATTATCTTTTTTCTCTTTAATAAGATTTCGAATAAAAATCAAATTATTATAACCAAGACCGTTATTTTCTAGTGGTAAATTATAACCTCCTACTTCATTATGTAATTCATATTTAAAACATTCAGATAAATCACCCTCGAACTCAAAGTTTGAAACGAAACTATTTTTGCCTGCCGTAATTCCAATATTATCTTGATCTTTTGATATTTCTTCATCTATCTGTGCCGTAACAATCTTACAATTATCTCTCAAAGTACTGGTTAGTTTACTTTGTATTTCTGGCATACTAATGCTGTTCTCTTTAAACTTATTAACAATATACCTTCTTGAGTTGTCAGTTAATTTACTCACTACTCTAGTAGCTGAAATTAATTCGATCTCAAATATATTGTTGACTAATTTCTTTTCTTTCCTCCCTTCTGTAGTAGTGCTATAATATGACCATTTAAAATCTTCTTGATATTTTTTAATAACTTCGAAAAAATCCACATAATTATTTATTTGACTCATATCTTTTACATAATCGTCGATTTTTTGAGAATCAAGTTCATAACGCAAGACAATTTCTGCAAAAATTAATTCTTGATTTGCATTAATAGGCTCTAGACGACCGCTTCCATCATATACTATGAAAGGTTGCAATTTTGAAAACGCAGAATCTTCTTTTTCATAATTCATTACATGTTCTATTTGATAAAATATTTCAATTTGGGGAGAGCTTTTTAAATAACTTTTATAATTCTTAAATAGATGATTTTTATTAAAATTTTCTACGCTACAAAATTTCGGTTGTCCAACATCATCGTACAACATATCAATAACTGATAAAAGATTACTTTTACCAGAATTGTTTGAGCCCACTACAATATTTAGTCCTTCTGATAATTCAATCGTAGTATCTAAATAATTTTTATAGTTTTTCACTATTATTTTTTTCAAATGCATATTACTTTTCCCTTTATCAATAGTTTGCAAATCCAAATTTTATATAAGAAATCTATTAATCTCATTTTGACGAGCTTCTGTCACCTGAGTTGTACATCTTTTGCCATAATTCCCTCATTAATAAGCTTAATTTATAAGATAATTGTAGCATTAAATGGCTAGATAATCAATATAACACTTAAATTTAAAAGAATTAAAATAGATGTATGCCTTTAATACATTATTTAGGTTGCATAATTAAACCTTGAATGTTAATATACATCAAAATAAACGCATAAAGCAAGGAGATGAAAATTGATTGCGAACGAAAAAATCAACCAGATAATTAATCTAAAATTAGCGGGTTATTCAAATAGGCAAATATCGAAGATGTGCGGCAGCAGCCAAGCTACCGTTAAAAAATACATTGAGCAGAATTCAATGAATAAAGAAGATATAAAAAGAATTGACAAAGCAGAGCCTATAATACGCCAATGGATACTTAACGACAGAGCCTTGCCGAGAAGGCAGCGGCATACCGCCAGAAGAATTTACGATCGGCTCATTGAAGAACAAGGAATTAACACTTATATGGAAGCAGTAAATCGTATGGTGAAAAAGATACGGGCTGAGCTTTCGGTTAGGGAAGACATTATTGATGACGAAATTGTCACACCGGGTTCTGCTCAATATGGCGCATGCAGAATTCTATACTTTAATCAAGAAGGTAAGAGAAAAATCGGCACGTTGTTTTGCTTATGCTTTCCTTATTCCGGCGCAATATATGCAAAGCTGGTCACAAACGAATATCCCGAAACAGTAATACAAACCTTAAAGGACTTCTTTTATGAAATAGGTAAAGTGCCGTATCAAATATCGTTTACGGAAACTACGAAAATTTTCAAGAAACACGCAATATCATATGACTACCCTACTCACGAGGTTTTTTATATCCTCAAATCCCATTATCATTTTAATGTAAGATTTATCATTAGCCAGTGTTCTCCGATGACCAGCGTGGAAAATGCGTGCAGAATTGTCAAAAAAGATTATTTAAAAATTAAATCCAGAGAAACTATAACAATAAACAGCGTAACTGCATTCAATAACGAATTAAATGAATTTACCGCAAAACGACGGTTAGAAAAGCTTGCTTACGGAAATGTAAAACAAGCGGATTTACATAAAAGAGACTTGGAATATATGCGCGACTTGCCGGAAAAGGAATTGCCTGTATTTACCGAATCACTTATGAAGACCTCCTTGCAAAATTCTCTTATTTTGGACGGTCAATATAAGTATTTCTTGTCACCAAGATATATGAGCACAAAAATAATCGTAAGGAAATTCTCTAAATCTGTTGGGTTTTATACCATGTTTAACAAGCATATTGTCACACTTAAACGGCAGGATTGGAATTATTCTGATAGCAATGTGGACTGGGAAGGTTACCTCGGGTATTTAATCGCCAAGCCTAATGCCATTAAAAATACTTCGCTTTTGCAAATGATGCCTGAAAAACTGCAAGAATTGTTTTTAAGTGAGGATACCAAACTAATCAGCGCTTACCTTTCTTCGGCTAAGACTTTGAATAAACATTTTAAACTTGAAAAGGTTTTTAGATTATTAGAAACAGCTTACCTAAGAAAATTGCAGACGAAAGCCGAGATATTGGAGAATATAACGAGAAATGAAAAAAATTAATAAGAAAAAAAACTGCAGTTTATCCCTACAAGGTAGATTTAAGCTTGAACAGCTCTATTTTAACAATTTATTAAATGAAAAACAGATAACGGAAATGAACTCTCTTCAAAAAGAAACCACCTCTCATTGCATTGTGAATTATAAAAAGAGTTATTTACCTCACAATAAACTAAACTATGCTCTATCTCAAATGAAGTTTGACTTTTCTCCATATGAAGATGAGGTTGTTAAATACATAAAAACATATATGAGTACCGCAAGAATAAAAAAACTTCCTGTATTATCAGCTAAGAAGATTACCAGTTCATTATTGGAAAGTCATCCTGAAATAACGGTATGCTTCAAAACACTCAGAAACTACATAATGCCGATAAAGAAAAGACTTTACGATACACAAAGAAAGTTTACTCCTCTTATACATTATCCTAACGAGGCGCAACTGGATTTCGGAACCTCATATGTTTATAGAACCGATGAAAAGCTGATGAACATGTATTTTATGGTGCTTTCATTTCCTCACAGCAACACCTTTTATTGTCAACTAATGCGAACAAGGAACCGCCACGAGTTTGTTCATTCATTGGATAAAATATTCGAGCACCTGAACTGCATACCACCCGAGATATGGTTTGACAACGATGCTTTATTCTGCATCATAAGCAACAAAGAAAGGCGTATAAATTCCTTCTTCGAAGAATACCGCAAGCACCATAAATTCAAGGCAGTGTTTCTGAATACCGCTAGTGGCAATGAAAAGGGTCACGTGGAAAACTATATTAGAATAACAAGGAACAATATCTTTGTGCCTATCCCCGAAGTAAAAGATTTGGTGTCATATAATAAAAAATTGTTAGTCAGCTGTGATAAGTTAAACGGCAGAGAACACGCTAACGGGGAAATCAGAAAGAAAGTGCTTGATAAAGACAAAGAATGCTTTTTGAAATTTAAACCTTTTAATCATCATATAGAAAAGCTTATCTGCATCCCGGATGAGCTTGCGCGTATTAACGTTCTTTATAAGCAATATTACCTTCCATTGGTATATGCCAACGGCAAAAACAAAAGGAGTGTCAAAGTTGCTGTCGATGTTGGAAGATTTAATATAGAAGTATTTGATAAAAACACTAATGAAAGCATTGCTAAGTTTTCAAGAATAATTGACGATATCACGTCTACGGAGATTACAAACTGGGGACCGTATTTGAAAATTTTCGCAAAGAACCTAGAATATGTGTACACCACCAAATTCTTTGAAAGCTTGTCCGAAGATATCCAAGAAAACTATATATTTCTTACGTGCATTGAAAAACAGCAAGTCCTTAAAAATATGAGTTTGGTCTATGAGAAAACCGACTATGCTCGAGCGATTAGAATAACGGCAATTTGCCTTGCCGGGAAGCGATACTCCCAACATGACTTTGTTATGACTATACACAATTTGAAAGTAGATCCGTTTTTTAGATGGTAAGGTTAAATGCTCATTTCATATTCAAACCCGCATTTAAACTCAAATACGATGTTATGCTTGCTCATAACCTTAATTCTTGCCACTAGGTTAATGAGCAGTTCGGCATCAAATTCTGTTATGTTCTTAGTTTTAGCAAGAAACTCTTTCATTTCGCTTAATCGCACATTTGAACCCGCGAACTCAAGTTTGCTTGCAAGCATTTCTTTCTTTTCCTTTAAAAGAATATCCATTTCCAATGAAGTTCTTTCGAACTCTCCGGCATACTCTTCTCTGGAAATCGCTGCCTGCCTATATTTATCGTTTATCTCAAGCATATATTTGCTCTTGACTTCAATCAGCGCCTCCAGCTTCCTTATTTTATCAGACGAATCGTCCTTAAGACTGGATTCTATATTATTGGTGAGGATATCTATAAACTCATCTCTATCCACAAAAAGTCGTCTTATAGCTTCAACAAATGCCTGCTCTAATACTGTTTCCTTAATCGGTAGTAAATCACAGTCATTACCTTTGCTTGCCGCTTTATGCGTGCATATCCAAATCGGGGTTCTCTTGTCGCCGCTCCATTGGCAATGCCTTCTTAATTTTGCATTGTCATTTCCGCAAAACAGCAGTCCGCTGAAGGGATATTTACTTGAATACCTTCCCCTTCCCGACTCGCTAGCCCCACGCTCTCCGCTTCTCTTTTTAATTTCAAGCTCCACCAAATCGGCCAACTCTTTTGATACGATTGCCGGTATACAGTCCTCCACATAAACGCTGTCGACTTGCCCTTCGTTTTTTCTACGCTTTGAAAGGAAATCCACGTTATACGATTTTTGGAGCATTGCGTCACCTTTGTATTTTTCGTTGATTAAAATACTGCGAATGGTGCTTGCGTGCCAGTTCTTTCCATCACACTTTTTATTTTCATCACCGCAACCATAGCTTGGCGGCATTATGTTGTCGGATTCAAGCCCTCTTCCTATTTCCTTATATGTTTTGCCTCCAACAAATTCTCTATATATCCGCCTTACCGTTTCCGCCTCTTCGGGAACTATTATTATCTTTTTTTGGTCGTCTTTTGTATAACCTAAAAACCTTGTGGTATTTAACACAACTTCGCCGCGTTTGTATTTCTTTTCGTATGTCCACTTAACGTTTGTGCTAATATCCCGCGACTCCTGTTCGGCGACTGAAGAAAGTATGGACAAAATTAGGTCGCTTCCTACGGCAAGTGAGTCTAATTGCTCTTTTTCAAAATAGACGCCAATACCTAGTTCTTTGAGTTCTAGCACATATTTTTTGCACTCCATACCGTTTCTGGCAAATCTTGAAATTGATTTAGTTACTATCTTGTCAATTTTCCCTTGGCGACAATCCGCCAGCATTCTTTGAAAATCCTTTCGATTCTTTACCGATTTCCCGCTTATGCCTTCATCTGCATAAATGCCTGCGTTATCCCACATAGGTTGTCTTGACAATTGCATTTCAAAATATGATTTTTGAAATTCGAAGCTAGTTTCCTGCTCCTCGTTGTTTGTGCTGACACGGCAATATGCAGCTACCCTTTCCTTTGCCGATTTTGTTTGGTCGCTATATAATTCCCTTCTTGTTTTTGCCGGTATTATTGTTACCTTTCTGACCGCCAACTGTTCCATTGCTGTACCTCCTTGATATTTTAAAACCGTTTATAAAAAGAAAAGTGACTGTCATATCTTTGACAATCACTTTATCTAAATATTTTCTTACCGCACTGTCTATATTTTCATTCTTACCTAAAGGCTGCACTTCTTTTTCTTTTTTCTGCTCTTCCCCTGTCTGCCTGTCTATTTCTTCAATTTCAGCAACAATCTTTTCAATTTCCGTGTTAAAGGTATCTCTGGTGATATAACCTTTTGCCATCATTATATTCAGTATTTCCTCAGTTTCCAACAATGCTTTTTTGCTCTTTAATAAACCTGCTAAATCACCGACTTTGGCGCTGTACTTTAAGCACTCCTCATAGCTTTCCTTAAAGAGTTCATATAACAACTCGTCCTTAATTGCCATTGCTGAGCAATGAGAAATATATCTGTCTTTTATTTTTCCACTGCATTGCCAATAAGCATATTTGATTTCGCCGTTATAATAATGCACTCTATGTATAAATTTCTTACCGCAATCTCCGCAAATAAGCTTACTCGTAAAGACTCTTTCCTCAATTATAATCGAAGGCTTTTTTCTTTTCTCTATTATGCTTTGAACCTCATCAAACAATTTCTTGTCAATAATCGGCTCATGCGTATTTTCTACCAAAACTTGTGGCGCTTCCTCAAATTCATTGTTGTTTTTAAATTTTTCAAAGTTGTTTGAATAATACTTTTGGAGCATTACCATACCTAAGTATTTTTCATTCCTAAGTATGTAACCTATTGCCGAAGAACTCCATCTGTTGTTGCCTGTAGAGGATTTAATATTCTTATCATACAGTAGCTTTGCTATCTTTTCCGTACCGTTTCCTTGTGAGTACAAATAGAAAATCATTTTTACTACCTCCGCCTCTTCGGCATTGATATAGTAATCGTATTCTTTGCTGAGCTGATTATAAACGGCATCGTAGCCATAGCACTTTCCTGAGATAATCTTGCCTTCTTTCACTTTAGCTCTAAGTACCATTTTCAAGTTATTTGATGTCGACGCACTGCTGTCTTCCGACACTTTTGCCAAAACATTAAGCAACAGCTTTTTTGTCGGGTCGAAGGAATCTATACATTCTTTTTCAAATATCACATTGACGCCGCTTTCTTCAAAAATCCTTAAGGCTTCAACACTGTCAATGGAATTTCGGCAGAACCTTGAAAATGATTTAGTATAAATAGTATCAATTTTTCCCTGCCTAGCCATTTTAATAAGCTGCAAAAAAGACTTCCTTCTGTTTGTTTTTACGCCGCTAATAGCCTCGTCATAAAACACGCCCAAATAATCTACTGCAGTATCGTTTTGAAACTTCGAATTCCAATAATTCAATTGGTTTTCTAAGCTATTGAGTTGCTCACAACTTCCTGTCGATACTCTTGCATAAGCGCATATTCTAGGCTTTCTATCTTCTACTTCGGCTTTTATAACATTAATTATCAAGGTTTTACCTCCTTTTTATAGTTTCCATTACTTGTCATAGGGAACATATTTTCTGTAAAAAAATACGGTAATATGCACCGCTTTTAAGGTAGTGTCATATTACCGTAGTAATAACATAATAGCAAGTCATTCGGGCAGAAATTAGTCTTAATTTCTGCAAAAACTTAACTTGTTTTTACCGTCAATTTCCTTATATTCGTCAAAGGATATTAATCCCTTGGTAAACATAGAAAACACAAGAGAATTGCTCAAAATATAAAGAAAATCATTCCTTATCATCTGTTTTATCCTCCTTCTTGTTACTTGTTAATTGTTTTATAATTTGATTTGTTCCGGTAGCGGAAAGTCCGCTTGCTCCTCCGATAACTAGCGCCACAAAAACGTTATCGGCAACCACTGTTCCCGGCACTGCATAAAAGGCAATCACTCCGCAAACTGCTCCGCATGCTACTGCCATCAATGGCACAAAGCGCAAAACCTTTTCATTGTTGTTTGTAGTATATTTTATTAAATTCATCACCCAATAAACTATTGCTGCTATTACCGGTACACTTACCAATTCTATGTATTGTTCCATATAAATTCTCCTTTTATTTGTGAGCGTTGCGCTCAAGTAGATATTCGTACATTTCCTTATCGACCTCGCCGTACTCCTCGAGAGCCGTGTGCATTTCACCGTTTGTTTTGCCGTCGCGGAGAGCTATGCTGTTGGCTACTGTCAGTTTACCTACAGCGTTTATACTCTTAAGAATAAGGACATTTTCTTCAGCCTTAACGGCGTCTCTCCGCTCGTCCTTTTTGTCCTTCCGCTTGAAATATCTCTGCAAAAAGAAGAGCGCCATCCCACTGATGACGCTCGCCAAAACACTTAATATTATTGTTACCGCTTCCAAATTATCCTCCTCAACAATCCTCAATATTGTTATTCATTCTTGTCTTTAGCCTATTATAATAGAAC